>Ga0066376_10000810_pt1 | contig 29661 bp, 27 predicted proteins | sample Knorr_S15_td_Bot_FD_77009 | JGI IMG/M metagenome (GOLD analysis project Ga0066376, IMG submission 77009) | Marine microbial communities from Southern Atlantic Ocean transect - Knorr_S15_td_Bottom_ad_5009_LV_A | ecosystem: Environmental > Aquatic > Marine > Oceanic | place: Southern Atlantic... | reverse complement strand
GCTTGTGGATACGGCGGGGGCGGCGAAGATGCTCGGTGCTTCGCCAGCCACCCTGACCACGTGGCGCTCTCGCAAGCGTGGGCCGCGTTACGTAAAGGTGGGAGCGTTGGTCAAGTACCGTGTCTGCGACATAGAAGCTTACTTGAGAGAATTTTCAACGGACAAGGCAGGAGGGTAGACAGATAGCTGTGTACAAGAAGAATGACAGGTGGTGGATCGATTTTTACTACGATGGAATCCGAGAGAGATTTCCGGTTTCCACAAAGAAGAGGGACGCAGAAGCGGCCCTGAGTGAAATCAAGGTAGCTATTGCGGCCGGCCGATACCAGCCGAGGCGTCAGGGTGAGCACGGTGAGGCGATGACGCTGGACAGATACTTAACAGATGAGTTTCTGCCGTGGTCTGAGGTGGAGCACTCAGCAGGCCACCACAGGCGGTTGCGCAGCATCCTCAATGCGCACCTGATCCCCGCATTTGGCAGCTTCAGGCTTGACCAGATCACACCCAAGATGATAGCGGACTACAAGATAAGTCGCCGGCGCAGTAGGCTTGTCAAGGGCAACGAGGTGAGAGCTGTAAATGTGGCGACCGTAAACCGCGAAATATGTTGTCTGAAGGTGCTTTTTCGGAAGGCATGTGAATGGGAATACCTCGAAGAAAATCCGACCAAAGATGTAAAGGTATCGAAAGAGGTTTCTTTAGCACCTGTGCTCTTGGAGCAACGAGAAGTGGCCCAGCTCTTGCAGAAAATGCCCGACCACCTCCGGGCTTTGACCGCTTGCGCAGTGTATGCTGGGTTGCGACGGGAAGAGCTATTCCACCTGCGCTGGATCGACCTCGACGAAGAGGCGGGGCAGATAACGGTGGTATCCCGCTTGGAGCATCACACCAAGAATTACGAAACACGATCTATTCCAATGAACGACGCGCTGAAGGCGGAACTTAGGCGGCATCCTCGACGGCCGGGCAGCCCCTATGTCTTCAGTAACCGTGCGGGGAAACCGTACGACAACGTACGCAAGTCGCTAAATAGGGCGGCGGCAGAAGCCGGGATACCCGGCAATGTTGGACTGCATCAATTACGGCACGCGTTTTGCTCGCACGTGCTGATGGCTGGAGTTGATCCCCACACAGTGCAGAAGTGGATGGGACACCGCGACCTGAGGACCACGCTAGGATACGCTCACGTATCGCCCCGACCACGAAAAGGCGGCAATCCAACGGCTCCGATATTAGCGATGGTCACCATATGGTCACTGGGCTCGAATCTGCAAAAAAACAGGCACTCACCTTGCGAGAGGTAAGTGCCTGTGTACATTCAAGTAAAACTGGTGGCTCCTCGCAGAATCGAACTGCGGACACGGGGATTTTCAGTCCCCTGCTCTACCGACTGAGCTAAAGAGCCACCAAATCCGTTAGAAATACTAAGCCTCCCCCCCCACCAATGTCAAGGGAATGAACATGGCAGTTGCTGTAATTTCGTTCAAAATGCCCGATCCTATGGAGATCCCCGATCACATCGTTGACGAATTGCGCCAGATGCCGCCGGATGAGGCGGTGAAAAAGGGCGCGGAACTGCTGCTCGACATCGACGCCGCCGAGACTATCATATACGAACGCGTGGACGAAGAGGGTGCCCTGCAATTACGGGCGGTGGTGACGCGGAACGGGCAGGGAGAAGCACTCGACGAGCAATTGCGGCAGCAGGAGTTCTATGGAAAGGCGCTCGCTGATGAGGGGAATTCGCTAGCGGGTGCAGCCTTCGCCCGCAAGTCGTCGCTGCTGGTCATGGGGCAGGCGGAGGCGGGCGAGCCGCCGCCGCTGCCGGCGGGGCTGGCACGTCATCTGCTGGACAGTTCGGGCGCCGGCAATGTCGGGTTCTTGTACGTGCTGACTCTGTCGGGAGCAGACAGCCGCCCGCTCGGTGCCATGACCTTGCTGCGTCCGCAGTCAACCGGGCCGCTCAATCACGAGCAACCCAATATCACCGAGGGGCTGCGGCGGGTGCTGTGCGATATTCTGGAGCGCGGCTAACGGACGGGCGGTCGCTCGTGCCTACCGCGTCGCCGCGAGTGCGTCGACGATTCCGTTCTGAAGCATCCACGACTCTACTTCTTCGCCGCTTACATCCGTCAGCATCTCTCCGTTGATTTCCACGCACGGCGATAGAGGCTGCCCGCTCTTCTGGACCATTTCAGCGTAGTCGTTGGAGTTGTTGATAATGTCCTTGTCCTGATACTGGAGGCCATACTTGTGGAAGACCTCGCGGACACCGCCGCTCCAGCCACAGACCGGCTTCAGGTAGGCGACGATCTCGGGCGTGTCAGACGTTGACTGGCCGGGGATTGGATTGTCAGGCATTGGATAGTCCTTTCAGATCTTGAGAGCAGACGCATGAGGAGCAGATTCCTACAGCTTTCAGGCTAATATAGGAAGGTCGATGCACATGTCAACATAATTACACCGATCGTCCGGATTGACGGGACAGCCGGGTCGCTGTACATTGAAGCCACTCCCGCGCAAGGGTTGTCTTTATGGTTAAAGTACGATAGAGCAAGTCCGTCCTTCCCCGGGGCTCCCCGCCGAAATATCCCAATAGGATTGAAATGGCCGCTGAAGAGGTTCTGTACATAGAAGGAGGCACCCGACTCAACGGCGAAGCTGAAGTACAGGGGTCGAAAAACGCGGCCCTGCCCATGATCGCGGCTTCGCTGCTGGCCAGGGAAGGTGAAACTGTTCTGCATCGGGTACCACCGGTGAAAGACGTCCTCGTCGCCCTGGAACTGCTGCGCCAACTCGGGGCTCAAGTGGATTTCGATCCCGCCGTCGGCACCGCCGTCATCGACGCCAGCGGCGTGAACACGACGGAGATGCCGTCTGATCTGACCAGCCGGTTGCGGGCCTCGGTGTTGTTTGTCGGCCCGCTGCTCAGCCGTTTTCACCGCGTCACGATCGCCGATGTGGGTGGTTGCAACATCGGCGCGCGCTCCACCGACTACCACTACCGCGGGTTCGCCCGCATGGGTGCGACGGTCGAGGCCGCGGGACCCGGTGGTTACAGGGTGGTGGCCAGGGCACTGACGGGAGCCGACATGTATCTCGATCTGCCGAGTCACACGGGAGTCGAGAACCTGGTCATGGCAGCGTCTCTTGCCAGCGGAGAATCCACCATTGTCAATGCCGCGTCCGATCCCGAGATCTGCGACTTTGCTCAGCTCCTGGGCAAGATGGGGGCCCGCATCGAGGGCGTGGGGACGCGGACCGTGCGGATCGAGGGAGTCGACAGTTTGCACGGGGCCGAACACACAGTGATGTACGACCGGCTCGACGCGGCCATGCTGATGATGGCCGGCGCCATTACCGGCGGAGACATCACCCTCAAGGGCGTGAATCTCCACCACCTGCAGATCCTGGAGGCCAAGCTCTTGCAGATGGGTGTCGAGCTCGATGGAGGGAGCGACAGGCTGCGGGTGCGTGGCCCCGACCAGTTTTCACCCATCAACGTGGTCACCACCTACTATCCGGGGTTTCCCACCGACCTGCAGCCGAGCATCACGGCGATGGCTTGCGTAGCTGAGGGCGATAGCTTCATCCGCGAGACCGTATTCGAGGACCGCTTCGGCCATGTCAAGAACCTGCGCGCTTTCGGCGCGTCCCTCTCACCGGAGAAGGACCGGCTCGTCATCGTGCAAGGTCCTGCCCGCCTGAAGGGTACCCGGGTCAGGGCCGAGGATATCCGCGCCGGCGAGGCCTGTGTACTGGCCGGACTGGCGGCATCGGGTCGCACCAGCGTAACCAATCTGTATCAGCTGGACCGCGGCCACGCCCAGCTAGAGGAACGGCTGCAGGGCCTGGGGGCGCAAATAGAGCGATTGTGATGGCGATTGGCTGCTCCGGCGCCCCGTTGCGGGTACTGACGGCAGTAGGTTGCTGGCAGAGCATGAGTGAGTGAGTGAGTGAGGTGAGTGAATGAGATGGCAGTCGGGGGTCATCCCCGGCTGCTTTTCTATTTGCGTATGTCCCTGGAGAGGCGGCTCCCTGGTATCCGCCCGCGACGCGTTGCGGTGCGGGTGGGTGAGAGTGAGTGAGTGAAGGAGTGAAGGAGTGATCGATTGAGAGGGAGGCGATAAGCAATGAGGATAGAATCCGACACGGTGTACGTGTATCGGACACCGGTAGAGGGATCGGAGGCTCCTTTCGAGGCGTACCGAGATCTCGCTTACGCGGCATTGGCGAAGCTGGAGATAGACATCCCCGACGACGGCGAGGTCACTCTCAAACCGAACGCCACGGTGCTGTTTCCGCCGGAAAAGCGTATCATCACCCATCCCGGATTCCTGGCCGGCCTCATTGAGGCGCTGGTGGACAAGGGGTTATCGCCTCAGCGTATGCGGGTAGCGGATGGGAATTCGGGAGAGAACGAGGACCACGGACACACGTGGCAGGTGGCGGGATACACCGAAGCGCTAAAGGAGCGGGGCGTTCGCCTGCTGGATCTCAATGCTGTCGACACCCGGCCGGTCGCGGTAGCCGGCGGGGTGGTCTATGAAACCTATCCGATCTCCACCCTGGTCACGGATTGCTCTTTCCTTTTCAACATTCCTCTCGCCAAGTGCCACAATCTGGGGTGCACGACCCTGTCCATCAAGAACCTGATGGGGGTGCTCACCAGCCCGGTCCGGCACCTGTGTGCCACTCAGGTGATCGACGAGCCGTTTGCCGAGGATCTCTGGCGCCTGACCGAGACGGGCCTCAGTCTTTTTGAGGATCGCTTCTATCACAAACTGGCCGATCTGGTCACGGCGGTGCGCAGTCTGGACATTTCGAGACTGACCGTCATCGACGGCCTCATCGGCCGGGACGGTACCGCTTTCAACGAAGGCACTAATCATCCCCTCGGATGGACGGTCATCGGAGAGAACGAGGTCCACGTCGACACGGTGGGCACGTATCTCATGGGTCTGGATCCGCTGCAGACCCCCTATTTGAAGGTGGTCGCGGAGCGGGGCCTGGGCACTAACCGCATAGACGACATCGAGGTGGTGGACCTGGCTTCCGAAGAGATCCTCAGCGCCGCGGCGCTGAGCGAGATGCAGAGATCGGAGCCCCTCATGCCGATCAGCAGTGGCGGCACAGACGGTTACTATCCACGCTTCCGCAAGGACGGTTCGGCGGTCCCGTGGCGTCTCGACCAGGTGAACGAGCAATTGCTGAAGGACGGCAAGGAAGCCATTCCCGTGCCCTGAGCCCATGTCCGGCGACAACACCCTGGCCGCGTACCAGCAAGAGGTGGACGAGTGGATCCGCACCGTAGGCGTGCGCTATTTCTCAGAGCTGACCAACACGGCAGTGCTCATGGAGGAGGTCGGCGAGGTGGCGCAGCTCATGGCGCGGATGTACGGCGACCAGAGCTTCAAGGGTGAGGCGGCGGGCAAACAGGAGCTGGGAATGGAGATGGCGGATGTCCTCTTCGTCCTCATCTGTCTGGCCAACCAGACAGGGGTCGACCTCGATGAAGCTTTTGCCAGCGCCATGGAGAAGAGAACGACTCGAGACCGCGATCGTCACCGATCCAATCCAAAGCTCACGTGAAAGACCGCAGCCGCTTAACGTGTCTGTCGGCGAGCGCCTTGCCAGGCTCTCCACTCTCGCTCTCCTTTTTCTTCCTGGCGTTTCTCTTCCTGGTCACCCTCGGATGTCAGTTCGCGAATCCGGCTGACAGCAAGACTTTCGAACCGAGCCGGTTGCCGCTGGGGGAGCTCACCGCGGGGGTGTGGCTGCCGGCAGGGCTGGATGAGTTCCGCTTCGGCCCCGAAGATCAGCAGCGACTCGTCGAGTTGGGCGCAAATCAGATCGAATGGCTGCAGCGATCCGAAGAGGGTGATCTCACCGCTGAAGAGATCGCCATGGACTTCTGCAACCGCTCCGGCCTGCACATGCCCGTCTACTACGAGGCCCCCGGATTCTCACCCTACGACAAGCTGCGCAACTGGGCGACCCGCACTTCACCGGGGGAGGATTTCGATGCTCAGTTGAGACTGCGCATCCTAGGTCTGAAAACCCACTGGCAGGGCGACGCCGGGTTCGCCGGGTATCTCATCGGCCACGAGGATTACTCCAGGAAGGCTTACGGGGCCCTGGCTCGAACCGTGGTCGCCCTGAGCGCGGAAGATCCACTACGGCCGGCGGTCACCGTCGGGAATATCGACAGCTACCCGAAAGTGGAGCGTTTCCTGGACGCCTTCTTCACCGACACGGGCCCGAGCAATCTGTTTCAGCACGAACACTACGTATTTCGCGACCACGTTCCCACTTCCGGTAGCAAGCTGCAGGAGGCGCTGGACGACCTGGTGGAGGGGTACGGCCGGGTGGCACGGCGGCTGCAGGGGAGGAACGGACGGTGGCACGCCATCGTCCAGGCGCACAGTGAAACCCGGGATGGAAATGGGGTCACCGGCGCTTTCTATCGCAAGCCTACCCCCGCCGAGTTGCGCGTCCAGGTGGGACTGGCGCTGGCGCGAGGCGCCGCGGGGGTGATCTACTTCCTCTACAGCTCCGGGGTCGAACAGGTGCTGAACCAGGATGGGGAGGTCACGCAAAGACGGGAGTACGAGGGCGTGGTGGATCGACTGGGATTACCCACCGACAGCTACTTTGCCATCCAGCGGATCAATCAGGAGCTTCGGCGGATGAGCCCGATCATGGAAGGGTTGCGCTTCCACGGCGGATATGACGCACGACAGGTCCCAACTGGCGTGGCTCCACTGTCAATCAGCGAGGATGATCTGGACCTGGGGCTGTTTGGCGACGGCGCCAATGTCAGTCACGTCATCGTGGTGAATCGACTGACCGACCGCGCCAGAGCGGTGCGGCTCAAGCTGGCCGCGGGTGCGGATGCGGTGGACGCGGTCAGCGGCGATACGCTCGAGGCGGTTGAAGGCCTCGCGTCGCTGGAAATCGAGGCGGGCGGCTTCCGGCTGCTGTCCGTGCGAGGCCGGTGAAGCCGCCCCCAGGTGAGCTCGCATCCCTTTATGTCAAGGTCTGGCGGCGCTCTGTGTAGCGCGGGTTTTTCGAGCTGTGCCTTCTATTCGAGCTAGGGCCTTCTAGAAGTCCTTGATCGCTTTCGGCTCAAGTGGAAAGTTCTGAAAGGGAATCGGCCTTCCCGCCTTGTCTCGAATCGTCTGGCCGTCAAGCATTCCGGCCATGTAATTGCCGTAGCCGGCACTGGCTCCGGTAAAGCTAACGGGGATAACCGGTTTGCCCTCAAACAACCTGTGGCGAACTTCCGCTCTTTCCCGCTTGTTGCTTTTCCTCGCGACAGGGGTGTCCTCTGTAGCTTTCGGCGGTTTCTTGCCCTTCTTTTTTGGGGCGCCCGCGCCTCCTCGACCCGGTTTCTTGTCTGCCATGTCGATACCTCCGTATGCAAAGTGTGACGTCTGTCGGTGGTGCTTCGCCGCTGTGAAGTCTATCGGCGACGTTCCGCCGCCAGGGCGATCAGCCGCTGATAAAGATAACTCCGCGACGGTCAGAAGCAAAACCGTCTCTCCACCAGCAAGACGAAGAGCTGGAGTTCATGCTGGCAAGGGCTCGAGCAAGTCGACGCGAAGAACTTACACGCGAAGAATCTACAGGAGTGAACCATGATCGAGGGTAAAGAGATTACCTCCTCACGGGGCGCGGTGGTAGCCGGACCCGAAGAAGCAGCGCGTATCGGGGCGAGGGTTATCGAGGCTGGGGGAAACGCCTTCGACGGCGCCGCAGCGGCGTGTCTGGCCTGTGCCATGCTCGCGCCTCAGTCCAATGGGGTAGGCGGGTACATGCTGGTGGCGGTGGTTCTGGAGGGGAAGAGCGGCCGCGTGTGGTCGCTGGATGCCAACGCCCGGGCGCCGGCAGCGGCTCGGGAAGACATGTTTGAACTCGGACCCGCCGGAGCAGGCGGAGGGCTGAACGAGAGCGAGTACGGCTGCTCGGTAAAGGGTGACGCCAATGTCTACGGTCCGCTGGCAGTGGCGGTACCCGGTCAGATGGCCGGCATCGGCACTCTTTGGGAACGCTGGGGTCGGATGAAGTGGGAGGAAATCGTCGCTCCCAGTCTCGAATTGCTGTCGACGGGTTTCCCATATGGCCCACTGGCGAGCGCGATTCGGACTCACGAGGGCATTTTGGGGAAATTCGAGGCTACCGCCACCCACCTGATGCCGGACGGACTGCTGCCCGATGCCGACGACCTCTGGCACCGACCTGACATGGAGAAGACGCTCCAACGTCTGATGGAGGCCGGCTGGCGGGATTTCTACGACGGCGAGATCGGTCGCAGGATCGCCGACCACCTGAGCGGCACGGGGGGCATCCTCACCCAGGAGGATATGGCGGGATTCGAGCCCCGCATCACCGAACCCTACGCCGCCGAGTACCGCGGCGTTCCGGTGTACGGTCCGATTCTGGCAAACGGTTGTCTTTCCAGCCTGCAGAGTCTGCAGATGTTGGACCTCTTCGACGCTGTTGCAGACACCGAGGTCATCTACTGGCACCGTCTGGCCGAGGTCCTCAAGCTCTCGTGGCGCGACCGCCTGAACTACCTGGGAGATCCGGAATACACCGATGTGCCGGTCGAGCGGCTACTCAGCAGGGACTACGCCGCCGGGAGGGTGGAAGCGCTACGGCGAGCTCCCGAACAGGTGGATCGGCAGCGATTTCGGGCGGCCGGAAAGGGTGTACCGGAGACGCTGCATGTCTCCGCGGCGGACAGCGAGGGCAATGTGGCGTCAGTAACCATCACCCAGGGAGCGGCATTCGGCTCCTGCGTCACCGTGCCGGGGACCGGGATTATCCTGGGTCACGGCATGTGCCGGTTGGATCCGAATCCGGGCAGAGCGAATTCGGTGGCTCCGGGGAAGCGCCCTCTCAACAACACGGCGCCGATGATTCTGCGGCTGGCGGATCGGGACGTCGCTCTGGGCATGCCCGGCGGCAGACGGATCATCAGCGTTGGCGTACAGCTGGCCCAGCGGGTGGTGGACTTTGGCGCCACTTCCCACGAGGCCGCCTCGGCGCCGCGGCTGCACCTGGTGGCCGAGGAGCCCCTTGAGGTGCTGGACACCCTGGACGAGCGCATCGTCGGCGGTCTCCGGGAGATGGGCCACGAGGTCAAGGTGGTGGGCGGGATAGGAGGTGGGTCGCAGAACGCGGAGTTTCTCAGAGCGGAGGGGAAAGTGAGAGCCGGGGGCAACGGATGGGCAGCGGGCGTGTAGAGCACCATACCGTCATCATCGTCGGGGGAGGACCCGCGGGCCTGCCGCTGTCGGTCGTACTGGGAGGCTGGCATCCGCACTTCAGCGAGAGCCCGGTGTTGCAGCAGCGCTACACCCAGCTGGCGGATTACCTCAGGTCCGTCCCCGGCTCCCTGCTGTCGCTGAACTTCCATGACCTCCTAAAGGCGCGCTTGCCGCCGGTCGACCTGTTTCGTCTGCTGCACCACCCTCGACAGCTATACGAGCGCGCCGATCAGATCGCCCTCGAGTTCCGGCGTTCCGAGCCGCTCGACTGCCTGCTGATCACCCAGGAGGAGGTCGGCGGGGTGTGGAACAACGTGCCCCAGAACATGCTGACCCTCTCACCGGGACAATGGATGGAGTTCGCCTTCTATCCCCTGGCTGAGCACGTGGCCCAGCAGGGCATCGCCGACTTCGACGTCAACGCGCTCATCGGCAAGAGGGACCTGGTCGACTACTATCACCGGGTCCCGGAGCGTTTCGATCAGACGGAGAGAATCCACACATTCGAGCGCGTGACGCGGATCCAGCCGCACGAGGAGGGCTTCCTGCTAACAGCTCAGGACGTGCTGCCAGGTAAGTCGGCACTGCCGACGCCGCGCCAGTCGCCCGTCCCGCAGCCAGGGGACGATCTGTCACCAGGCGAAATCAGACGATACACCTGCAAATACCTCGTGTATGCCGCCGGACAGCGGGTCGTCAATCGACGGTTGGGCGTGGCCGGAGAGGATCTTGGGTTCGTGCGCTCCTACTACGATCAGCCGCAGGACTTTCACGGTGAGCGCGTCATGGTTGTGGGCGGTGGTCGTTCCGCGGACTGGGCGGCCACGGAGTTGCACGATGCCGGGAAACAGATCTGCTATGTCATGCGCCAGGCGCGAGAGGGCCATTGGCGCCTCGTGAACGACAGCCGCATGGGCCTGCCCTACTACGCCCGCCTGGCCGAGATTTTCGAGAGCGACTCGCCCAGATGGGAAGTGCTGTACGACACCAGAATCAAGCGTATGGCGGAGGGCGCGAACGGCTGCGGCCTGGTCACGCTTTCGACGGGGGGGGAGGAGCGCACAGTCGAGGTCGATTGCGTCGTCAAGGAGATCGGGGCCTCAACCGACTTTTCCCTGTTCGAGGGGTTTCCCGCTTTCCAGACCTTCGAGAAACACGACCCCTACCGCTACCAGCTCGACCAGCTTCGGACCCATCCGCACAACTACGAGTCGATCGATGTGGCCAATCTGTACCCAGGTGGTTATCTGGCGCAAGACATTGGACTCGTCGTAATCGCCATGCATGGTACCACCTATGCCATCGCCGCCGACATCCTGCGCAAGGAGGGGCGGTTGGCCTAGCACACTAGCACTAGCTCAGGGGCCGTTGCTCAATGCCGCTGTCGGTGAGGAAAAAGGTCCGACCTACAACATCCTCGCACAGGGCCAGTTTCTCGTCACCCATGTGTATTTCGGTGTCCGAGAAAGCGGTGTCGAGGCTCCTGATCTCAGCTTGTCGAATGGATCTGGCGGCCTGGTCGTCCAGCTGGCGACGCAGGCGCACGGATTTTTCTTTGGTGGCGGTCAGGCCCTTTAGCTGACGCAGCACCTGCATGATCTGCTTCCTCTTGCTGGGCGCGGTCCTGGCGATCATCGCTTTGAACTGCGCGGCGTTGATTTCGTGCAGGCTCAGGGTCCGGAAGGCGCGCAGTATGTTGGTCTGACAGAACCGGATAGAGCTCTCGAGTTTCCGCATCTTCGCCGCCAGGTCTGGCGCCGGGCCAATGCCCAACACCGTGTGGCCGGTGGAGACCGAACCGCACCGAGCGGCGCGTATCCCCGCCGCCGCAAAGGCATCGCCACCGACAATGCTGCCGCCGCGGCTGGCGTCCCCGGAGTGCACGATCAACTTGCCGCCGGCGCGTATCTTCGCGTTCAGGAGATAGCTCCCCACGACAATGTCGCCGCGGGCCATCACCGAGCTGTTGTGGACGAATTTCGCCTGCAGGTTACCGAGGGCGACGACGCTGGTATGATCGCCGACGATGCCGCCCGCAACGATGACGTCGCCTTGGGCATTGATGGCTCCACCCGGTTCGACCTCACCGCCGATGGCGATGCTGCCCTTGGCGCGGATGGTGAAACCCGAGCGCACCGAGCCGGTAATGTACACGTCCTTACCGACATCGACGTTGCCCAGCGCATAGTCGATGTCGCCCTCTATGGTCAGCAGCTCGTGTACTAGGACCGTATTTCCCCTGACCTTGACGGTGCCGTCTATTTTCGAATAGAAATACTTGGTGCGTCTCCCTCCAGCTGGTGCGGACATTGTGGTTGCATTTGAACACCTGCGTGCCGGTGTCGGCGGGCGCAGGGATCTCGCCGCCTCTCAGGTCGATGCCCGCTATAGCCTTCCCGGCAGGGACGATCTCGGCCAGCAGCTGCCCCTTCTTGACCCCCTCGAACGCGTTGCGCTCTCTGAAGTCCACGCGGCCATCGGGCAGGTGTTCACCCGCCCACTTGTCAGGGTCGAAAGTGCACTGCAGCCGGGCTGCCTCGCCGAAGATCGCTTGTTTGCCGCTGGCGACAAAGGAAGGAGCTGGCCGCGGACGGTGTTTCGTCGCGGGCGACGTCGAGCAACCTGGCGATTTCGGCTTCGCCGATGCCGTAGCTGACATCCGCCAGCGCCGGCAACTGATCGACCCACTCCCGGACCAGAGGTGTCTTTGGGCCTTGCCGGGGGCAGTGGATGAAGTGCGCTTCGACAAAGTCTGGGGAAGTCCACAAGGGAGAGATCACCGAGAGCTCGCCGTCGAGGAGGCAGGCGTAGCCATAGATCTCTGAGACGAGAGCATCGCCGGCGCGCCGCACGTTGTCCCCCTCCCTGATTTGGCTCGCCGGATGGGTCAGGGCATGAGCGCCGAACATATCGCCGAGGGCCAGCTGTTCGCCCGGGGCCACGGCTGGAGCGCCCTCCAAGTCGGCGAGAACGGCCTCGATGTCTGCGCGCGCCAACGCCGCCTTCAGCCGGGCAGAGCGGGCGTCGCCTGCCGAGTTTCCAAGGGCGGCATTGCCGGCCTGGTCCGCGTTTTTTGGGGGTGACATCACCGCGATGGGAAAGACGCCGCGTATCACTCTGGTGGGAGCGGCCGCGGCCCCTGACCTTGTCAAGCGGCTCGTCCAGGGCGCTGAGGAAGACGACCGGGATGCCGCGGGTGGTGTCGTCGGCCTTGAGCCGCCGGCAGACCTCGTAACCGTCCATGCCCGGCATGTTGATGTCCAGCAGTACGAGGTCGGGCGGGAGGGAGCCGGCTGCCCGCAGCGCCATCTCACCGCTCCGGGCGCCGCGCACTTTGTATCCCTGCTGTTTGAGCATGTCGGTGAGTAGACGCAGGTCGTCCGGAGTATCGTCGACAATCAGCAGGTCGGCCCTGGGCTCGGTCATGGCTATAAGATATCGCCGATGGCACGGGGAGAGAAGGCCGAATGCTATCCAGCGAGGGGGGGCTCCCTTTTGGGATGGTCTACCACCGGGAGCCGAAGACACCATCCGGCCAGGGGTAGTGGATGGCAGTGAGTTGGGCGGGTTGTGGGCGGACGTGTACCTTTAGTATCCTCAAGCCTGTCCGGCTACCTATCTGTCGAGGGCCGGGAACCTCAAAAATAGGCTCGGATCTCGGGCTGAGGGGAAACTAGCGACTCGGCTCTATGCTGCTGTATAAACTGTTGTATAACTATGGATAACAGGAGACTCCACGTGAACACAGGTCAGACGGATACCCACGAGGCGAGGAGGTTTCCGCCGCGGCCGCTTGCAGGCATCGCCATCGCCGCCATCTCCATCTGGGCGGCCGGCTGCAGCCAACCCGCCGATGGCGTCGATCAGGTCGATGTCGTCGGTCGGGTTGGCACGCAGACGATCACCTTGACTCAGGTCGACGCCCGCGCCCAACGCGACGAGCTGAAGATCTACCAGGAGCTCTACGAGGCGCGTCAGCGGGCTCTCGACGCTCTGATCGATGAGCACTTGCTCGCGGAGCAGGCCGGGCGCGAAGGCCTCGATGCGGACACGCTCATGGCGCGCGAGGTCAGCGCCCGCGCCGAGGCCGTCAACGACAGCTCAGTGCAGGCGTTTTACGATCAGAATCAGGCTCGCATGGGCGGTCAACCTCTGGCGGGGATGAGGGACCGCCTTCGCGACTATCTGGTCGCCCAGAGCAGCAGTCGAGTGCGAGAGGAGTATTTCACTCGCCTGCGCCAGGAGGCCGGTGTCGAGACGTATCTCAAGCCGCCGCGCGCCGTCATCGAAGTGTCGGCCAACGAGCCCGCCCGCGGTCCCGTCGACGCGCCGATCCAGCTCGTCGAGTACTCGGACTTCCAGTGTCCGTACTGCGCCCGCTCTCAGTCGGCGGTGGCGCAGGTGATGGCGACCTACGGTGATCGGGTCCGACATGTATTTCGCGATTATCCACTGCCCATGCACGAACACGCCCATGTCGCCGCCCAGGCGGCGCAGTGCGCCCACGACCAGGGTCAGTTCTGGGAGTACGGCGCCATCCTGTTTGCCAACATGAAGGCGCTGACCGCCGACGACCTCAAGCGCCATGCCACGGCCGCGGGACTGGATCTGCCTCGTTTCGAGTCGTGTCTGGATTCGGGCAGGTTCGGCGACGGGGTCGACGAGGACCTGCGTTCGGGCCAGGCCCTAGGGGTGACCGGCACGCCCGCCTTTTTCATCAACGGCCGTCTGTTGAGCGGCGCCCGGCCGTTCCAGGATTTCAAGAGACTGATCGAAGAGGAATTGGGGGGATGATGGGGAGGGAGGATTGCCGCTGAGGACGATCCGCTGAAAGCGGGGATAGCACGAGCAAGTTCGAACACCTAACGAGTGGAAGGAAGAACTATGACCGACGTCCATGATGAGCTCGTCGCGCAGGCGGAAGGGGAGACACCCTATCGGCTGTTGACCACCGATTGGGTCTCAACCGGGAGCTTCGAGGGACGGGAGATGCTCAAGGTTGACACCCAAGGGCTCGCCGTGCTTGCCGATCAGGCCTTCCGGGACAGCGCCCACCTGCTGCGCCCCGGGCACCTCGCTCAGCTGCGCACCATTCTCGACGACCCCGAGGCATCCGACAACGACCGCTTCGTGGCGATCGAGCTGCTCAAGAATGCCAACATCGCCGCCGGCGGCATACTGCCGATGTGCCAGGATACCGGCACCGCCATCGTCATGGGGAAGAAGGGGAACTGCGTGTGGACCGCGGGCGACGACGAAGCCGCCCTCTGTCGAGGCATTGAGAAGGCCTACGAAGAGACCAACCTGCGCTACAGCCAGGTAGCGCCGCTGACGATGTTCGAGGAGGCCAATACCCGGACCAACCTTCCGGCCCAGATCGAGATCTACGCGAGTCAGGGATCGACCTATGAATTCATCTTCATGGCCAAGGGTGGTGGTTCGGCCAACAAGAGCTTCCTCTTTCAGGAGACCAGGGCGCTGCTCAATCCGGACGCACTGCGCAACTTCATCGACGAGAAGCTGCGCATGATCGGCACCGCGGCCTGCCCTCCCTATCACCTGGCCATCGTCATCGGCGGCACCTCAGCCGAGTACACCCTCAAGACGGCGAAGCTGGCCAGTATCCGCCACCTCGACCATCTGCCGACCAAGGGCAACGAGCAGGGGCAGGCCTTCCGCGACCTCGACATGGAGGCCCAAGTCCTTGAGATGAGTCGCGAGATCGGCATCGGGGCGCAATTCGGGGGGAAGTATTTCTGCCACGATGTCCGCGTCATTCGCCTCGCTCGCCACGGGGCGTCCTGCCCGGTGGGTATCGCCGTTTCCTGTTCCGCCGACCGTCAGGTGCTGGCGCGGATCACCCGCGAGGGCATCTTCCTGGAGCAGCTGGAGAAGGATCCGGCCAAATACCTGCCCGAGATCGACGCGGGAGCGCTCGACGGGGAAGTAGCGGAAATCGATCTCAACAGACCGATGGCCCAGGTCAGAGAGGCACTCAGTCGCTATCCGGTAAGCACGCGTCTCTCACTCAGTGGATCGATGGTGGTCGGGCGCGACATCGTCCACGCCAAGCTCAAGGAGCGGCTCGACAGCGGTGAAGGTCTGCCGGAGTATTTCAAGGAGATGTGCGTCTATTACGCCGGGCCCGCCAAGACCCCAGAGGGGTACGCCTCGGGTTCCTTCGGGCCGACGACCGCCGGCCGCATGGACAGCTACGTCGACCAGTTCCAGGCCGCCGGGGGCAGCATGGTCATGCTCGCCAAGGGAAACCGCTCCCGGCAGGTGACCGATGCGTGCAAGAAGCATGGCGGATTCTATCTGGGCTCGATCGGAGGACCGGCTGCCCGACTGGCCCAGGACTGCATCCGCAAGGTGGAGTGCCTGGAGTACTCGGAGCTCGGCATGGAGGCGGTGTGGCAGATCGACGTAGTGAATTTCCCCGCCTTCATCGTCGTGGACGACAAGGGCAACGACTTCTACTCGACTTTCATGCGTCCGAAGGTGTGAGCGATGGATGATATCGGCGCCATTACGTCATTCGACTGGCTGGTGATCACCGTCTATCTCCTGGGTATCACCGGGCTCGGATTGTGGGCTTCCAGGAAAGTACACAGCTCCTCCTCTCTCTTCATGGGCGATCGCCAGTTCGGCAAGTGGATGATGATGTTCCACACCTTCGGAACCGGCACCCACTCGGACCAGGCGGTGGGCGTCGCCGCGAAGGCGTATACCACCGGCGCGTCGGGTATTTGGTACCAGTGGCTGTGGCTCTTCGTCACGCCCTTTTACTGGCTGATCGCGCCGATTTTTCGCCGCATGCGCGCCGTGACGACGGGTGAGTATTTCGAGGCGCGGTACGGCTCGAGCGTGGCCGTGCTGTTCGCCCTGGTGGGCATGCTGCAGCTCATGTTCAGCATTGGCCTGATGCTCAAGGGGTCGAGCGCGATGATTTCCGCCATCAGCGGCGGGCAGATCAATCCCGATCTCGCCATCTTCGCCATGACCGTCATGTTCGTCATCTACGGTGTGGCCGGCGGACTGAGCGCCGCCATCATAACGGACTTCGTCCAGGGCTTGATGACCATTCTGCTCTCCTTTCTCCTGCTTCCCTTCGCCCTGGATGCGGTGGGTGGCCTGGACGGCTTGAGAGCGTCGATCGACAACCCCGCTTTTTTTGAGTTGGTCGCGCCGGGCGAGATGGGGGTCTTTTTTGTCGCCGTTATCGCCTTCAATGCCCTGATCGGCTGGGGCTGTCAGCCCACTTCCATGGCCATGTGCGCCGCCGGGAAGACGGAGATGGTTGGACGCGTCGGCGTCACCGCAGGGGTGCTGATCAAGCGCGTCTGCACTATCGCCTGGGTGCTGACCGGCCTCTGCGCCGTCGCCATGTACCAAGGTCAGTCGCTCGATGTCGATCACGTGTACGGGAGAATGGCGCACGATCTCTTTCCGATCATTGGGCCAGGGCTGATCGGAGTGTTCATGGCTTCCATGCTGGCTTCGGTCATGAGCTCCTGCGATTCCCTCATGATCGCATCCTCTGCCCTGTTCACCCAGAACATCTATCGCAAGCTCGTCTCCGGAACGAGCAAGTCGGATACACATTTCCTGTGGGTGGGCCGACTGGCTTCCCTGGCGATCGTCCTGGTCGGGGTGCTGTTCGCCTTTACCATAGAAAGCGTGGTGTCGGGCCTGGAGACTTTCTGGAAACTCTCCGCCATGATGGGGGTCGCTTTCTGGATGGGTCTGTTCTGGCGTCGCGGCACGCCGGCGGCCGTCTGGGCCGGGACTCTCGTCAGCTTTGCGACCCTGTTGTTCGCCGGAGAGATCGCCTTCATCGGGTGGGACTTCAACGCGCAATGCGCCGATCTGTTGCCCGCTTACATGGTCTGGGAGGGAAAGCTGTCGTTGCCGTGGCAGATGATTTTCTATCTGACGACGGGACTGGCGACCTTCATCATTGTAAGTTTCAACACCAGACCAATGGCGTCGGAATCACTCGACCGGCTCTTTGCCTGTCTGCGGACGCCGATACAAGAGTGGGAGAGAGAGACTCAGGCTTTCACCCTTCCGGAGGGACTGGAGCCGGAGCCACGCCGACCCTTGATCGATCACCCTGACTTCGAGATCCCCCGGCCATCCGTGGTCGGCGTGGTGGGATTTCTGGGGACCTGGGTCGCGGTCGGTCTGCTGATGGCGTCGTTTCTGTGGATTTTGCAGGCTTCCTGAGACAGGCGGGAACGGCCGCTGAATTCGGCTCCGATGCTCCGTGTGACGGGACGTCTGTTTTCTGGCCGAACCCGGCAAGCTGTCGTTCCAGCGGCACATGCCGCGGCGGGCGATGAGGTGGATGGTGGCGCGCCAGGCATAGACGGCGCCCGGTCGGGTTTCTTACCGCAGCGCCGCCAGCCGCTCCGGAGCGCGTCCGATGAAGTCGAGGGTCTGCAGATTCGCCAGCATGCCGCAGGGCTCGAAAGTGAATTCACCAGGGTAATCGATGGCGGCCAGCGCGGCGAAGATTTCGCGCCACTGGATTTCGTCCCCTTCCACCAGAGGCGGGTGATGGCCGCCGCCATCTTTGTAGCCCTGCAGGTGTATATGGCGCAGGTGGCGTCCGCAGCGGGCGATGATCGCGCCCGCCTCACCGGCCACGGCCATCGGGTTGGTGCCATCGGCTCTGATTTCGTGGCACACGTCGAGGATCATGCCGACGTCCGGCAGATCCAGCTGGTCGAGGAACTTGACGCGATCTTCAACCTGGATACCAGGCCGGTTGAAGTTTTCGACCGCGATCACGGCCGCCGTTCCCTCGATGTGTCGCGCCAGTTCCCGGTAGCTCTTTTCGACAACCCCCTCGGCCATCGCATGACAACACCAGAATGTGCCGCCGAGCTCGAGTAACGTGTCGATCTGACGTCGACAGAGGTCGACGCGATCCTGGCGTTGGGATTCGGTCTCCACGTCCTGAAACGTCGTCTTGTAGGCGTGATAGGCCGCCACCTCGATGCCAGACTTGCGGCAGGTCGCGTCCACGAGTCGCATGGAGCGGATATCACCCAGATCGTACTGATCGGGACTCTCGACGATCTCGATGCGGGTGATGTTGTTCTCGGCAAGCTGTTCCAGCGCCTGCTCCGAGAAGGGTCGGTAACCCTGAAACACCAGAGTGGAAATAGAGAGGCGCTGTCTGATCTCGTCCGCGGTATAGTAGTCGCTTGGCTTAGCCACGTTCGCTCCTTATTGGTGTAGGTTGCCCGGTGCGGAAAACTACCCTCTATTGCCCTGCAGTGCCATGGTTCGTCCCTCTGCTCTGCCGACGGATAGCAAGCCCCCGATTGCATTGCATGCCGCCGCGGCAAGAACGCAAGCGGTGGTGGATAGAGACGCGGTAGAAGCTATTTCGGTGATCTTCACGCCGTTCCTCTGTATCGGATGACGAGCTCGACGTCGGTGAGTATCAATGGTGCGTCTACCTGGGCGTTGCGCTGCCGCAGGGCGACCCGGACGGACTGTTTTCCTGTTGCCACCTGGGAAGGGTCGAAATCCCAGCACAGCCAGACGGCGGTGCTCCAATCGCCTATGGTGCGCCAGCGCGGCGGTGGTTGAAAGGCCCCACCCGGCGGGTTGGGATTGTCGAGCCGGCAATAACCGATCTCCGGCGCCGGCAGTTCCGCATCGGCCCACCAGACCTGTACCGCGTCGCCATCCAGCCAGTCATTGATGCGCAGGCGCAGCTTGAGTGCGGCCGCAGGGCGAGCGTCAAAATCTTCGGCGACATCCAGCGTCACCGTGGGTCCGTCGCCGGTCTGGGTTTGGTAGAGCGGCACCGGCACCTCGCCGTAGATCCGGTCGACGCGGTAGGCGCCGCGCCAGGCCCCTTCACGCTGGACGAACCGGTGGGTCGCCGCATAGATCTTGTCGGTTCCCGCCAGGGTCTCCGTCGAGCCGATCGTCGTCAGCAGCGGTCGCTTCGAATCGCGGTTGGCATGCCAGTTGAAGACGTATATTCCGGACGCTCCGGCCCGGTGATAGCGACTGGCGATCGCCCGCGTCCTGAGAATGTCCTTCTCGCCCTCCTCTTCCGGACCGACAAAGGGATCGGGAAGATTGCTGTCGTATCCCGGGTAGACGGCGACGTCGGTGCCCTCGCAGATTTCCACGAAGCCGGCGACCGTCAATGCTGGCGTCGGTGACGGCGTTGCCGGCCGGAATCAGGATGTCGACGAGGCCCTCGTCGACCCATTTCGGTACGTCATAGCCGATTCTTCGGCAGGTTTCGAGCGACCCGGCGACTCGTGCCGCGAGATACACCGGCCTGCCGCGCTCTTTCCCCAGGTTCTCGGTCATGCGCCGGATGGCGCGCTGCAGATCGGTGAGCGCATAACGCAGGCGGTAGGCTTCATCCTCGGGAAAGTGAAAGGCATGGCGCTGCCAGTCGAGCTCGACGCCGTCCCAGTCGTAGACCTGGCAGACCTCCTCGACGTGATCGTAGCGGCGTTGCCTGATCTGGGGAATCGCCATGTTCCAGGAAAGCGCGAACCATTCCGCGGTGCGGTCCCCCAGCAGCCATTCTGGGTGTTCGGCGCGCAGCGCTTCGACGCGATTGGCTCTCAGCAGAGATCCCAGATCGCCGACCTGGGCGCCGCCAAAGTGGTTGTCGTTCATCCGTATCGACGCGTACACGTGAAGCCCGAGCTCGTGGCCGCGCTGGATCAGTGCCTCCTGAGGATCCTCTCCGCGGTCGTACATCTGGCGGATGTTTTCCGTACCGGTGTAGGCACTGGCGCTCTTGTAGCGTCGACCCTCAGCCTCGCCGATGAACTCCAGCACTTCGCTGGGCCAGCGCGATCCCTGTCCGCCACAGCTCCAGAACAGGGCGTCGACCTGGGTATCTTCGAGGGGGGCGTAGGCCTTCTCGAGAAAAGCGGCCATGGATTGGGGTGCCGGCGAATACCCGTGTGGGGCGCCGTCCCAGTTGTAGATGATTCGGTACTGCGGGCGTTCGGGCATGTCTCTCTCCTGATCGTATGAGTCGAGCGTGTAAGATAGTGCCGCCCAGGTCCGAATCCAACCGTGCTCGCAGGTGAGATTGCCCGGTGTCTCAGGAATCCGTAAACTTGACCGGCCTCGGTACCTCAAATCAGTCGGTCGGTTCATGAACAGGATGGACGTGGCGCACGGCGCCAGCGAATTCATGAAACGGGCCACGGGGAGAAAAATGACGCAGCCTCTGATCGTAGATCTCCATCTCGATCTCGCCTGGGACGCCCTATTCTGGAACCGTGACCTGACACTACCGGCGCACAAGGTCCGCGAACAGGACGCGGAGGACAGCCCCCTGGGCGCCGAGAATTTCACCACCGGCCTCTGCACAGTCACCTTTCCGGAGATGCGGCGGGGCAGTGTCGGAATCACCCTCAGCACCGTCATGTCCCGCATCGAACCGCGCTGCCACGCCCGTCGGGACGGGATGCGGACCCAGGAGCAGGCGGCGGCGGTGGGGCGGGGGCACCTGGCCTACTACCAGGGAATGGCACGCCGCGGCGAGATCGCGCCGGTGACCTGCCTCGCCGATCTGGAAGAAGCGGTGCGGGCATGGCGTCAGCCGACGGCAGACACCCCGGTCTACCACATCTTGTCAATGGAAAGCGCCGATCCCATCGTCGACGCCGACGACGTCGAATTCTGGTGGGAAGCCGGCCTGCGCGTTGTCGGGCCCGCCCACTTCGGAGACAACACCTACATCCACGGGACCTTCACGGAAGGGGGGTTGAAACCACCGGCCAAGGCGCTTTACAAGGCGATGCGCGAGGCCGGCATGATCCTCGATATCACCCACATGGCCGACCAGGCGGTGTGGGAATCATTCGATCTGTGGGACGGCCCGATCATGGCGTCACATTGCGTCAGCCGGTCGGTCGTCCCGGGGCAACGACACCTGACCGACGACATGATCAGCGAACTGTCGCGCCGCGGCGGGATCATCGGTCTGGTGTTCTGTCAGAATTTTATCGACCCGGATATCGCCTGGACGAGGGACCTGTGGAATGAACGGCGGGAGGCTATATACGGTATGGAAGGGCTGGTTCCGCACATCGAGCGCATCGCCGATCTGGCCGGTGGAGTGACGGACAACGTCGCCATCGGGACCGACATGGACGGCGGCTTTGGTGCCGAGCTGACGCCGACGGATGTGGATACGATCGCCGACTTACAGGGATTCCCCGCTGTACTGGAGGAGGCGGGGATTGCAGCAGGGGATATCGAAGGGATTCTCCACGAAAACGCCCTGCATTTTTTCCGCACAGCCTGGTCTTCGTAGGATGCCGTCGGCGCGGTCTGGCGCAGACCGCGCTTTAACCAGACTCGCCATGTGTCAAAAATCCTTGTTGCTACGACAGATGTATTAGGGGTAAATGCGATGAAGATAGCCAAAGCGGAATCGAGCTTGATGACGGCACACGGACATCCTCGCCAATGACACGACCTCACGTCGTTCCCACTGATCCTGGCACGGAATGGGTGAAGGACGATCTGATTGCGATCGATGTTCCTCCGGATGCAGAGACCGCGTCAGCCGCCCACGGGCGGTGGCCGGCGGCAGCGACTCGGAGCGGTCTGCATAGCTGTGTGGCACCCACAGTCGTTCGAGTCTCGTCTGGTGGGTATCGCATGTACTATACGCATGTATCGCCTCGACCAGACTGTCCACAGGGGGCCAACGACTATACAAACGCGACGGCACGTATTCTGAGTGCCACGTCGATCGACGGCTCGACATGGAACCCGGAAGTGGGCGTGCGATTGTCGTCGCAGCAAGGAGGTGCTGGTGATTACCGTGTCGTTGCGCCCGAGGTCGTACCGATGGCCGACGGCAGCGGTCGCTGGCGGATGTATTTCGAATGCTGCCGCGGAACGCAGTCGGTGGCATCGAGGGCGGTGGTTATCGAATGTACTACGCCGGCTACAGCGACCCGACACATACCTGTATCCTGACCGCCGTCTCCGATGACGGACTGAAGTGGCACAAAGGGTCGGAGCCTGTTATTCTGCCAGGAGGGCCGCATGACGCGGCCAAGTGTTCGGAGATGGCCGTCATGCAGTTGCCGCAGCCTTCGGGACAGCCACCTCGATACCGTATGTTCTGGGAAGGATGTGATGGCACGGCCCCCGACAAGCGCGGCGTCTGGCGCATCGTCAGTGCCACGTCCGCGCTGGCCGACTCGATCAGCGAGAGAGGATGAGATGAGGGTTCGAGAACAGCCTTCTCGGGACCATCGAAGTAGTGGGGACTAGTCCCGTGTAAATCCTCGGGCAGTCCCCCTTCGGCGCCATAGTGAGGTCTCGCCGTCCAACCAAAGGCGATGGAGAAAAAAAATGGCGGTAGTCAACACCTTCGCAGATGGCCCGGAGGGCTGGTGCTCCTACGAATACCACGCCAGCATGATCGCCGGGGCGAACTATTTCGTCCTGACCACCTGGGCGGCTAACGGCGGCGTCGGCGACTCAGGTTACGTATGGGCCGACCACACCCGCTGGAGCACGGATGCACCGGAGCGTCCAGTTTCCATCCTGCCGCTCATCCTGTACCGCAACTGGGTCGGCGAGCCACCGATCGATCTTCGCGGCACCGAGCTCTCCGTTCATTTGAGGGGAGACGGTCTGAAACTCGGAGATGCGGAATGTTACTTCTGGGCCCATACCAGCGGCACTCGCTGGCATTGCAGAGGCAGGCCGGTGAAAATCGCCGACGGTCAATGGGAAGCGCCGTCGCGGATTGTTATCGAAGCCGATGACTCCCTTTGGTACCGCAGTTGGGTGCGCGACCCCGAAATCATGGCTGATCTCAACACCGTGCTCGGCAGCGCTGGCAGTTACGGATTCTCTTTCGTCAATTTCGGCGGGGAAGTGACGGGCAAGCTATCGATGGGAAGCTTCGAGATTCGTTGACCTGAAGTGTTGATCTACACGGTCACTGCTGACGCTCACGGCTCACCCTTCGCATGATCGACCACCGCGTTGTTGACCATGATGTCGATTTCACGTGGGGCCCATCTGCCACGCCTCAAGACGCCTGACAAAGGTGGCCCCGCCCCGGCTGAACAGTTTCACGTCCAACGCGTCGAGATGGGAGGGGAAGATCCGCTGGACCATATAGCGTTGATCGCCGGCGAACACGTTCAGTACCGAACGGTCGAGGAAGAGGCGCAGGTTGACCCGCTCCCCCTGCTTGAAAAAAAATGGCGCTGACTGGATCCTGGGTTCCCGGTAACTCAGATCGTCTCTCCGGCTCGACTTACGGTAATCAATCTGAACAGTCGGCGGATCGGAGGTAAAGGAAACGACGGTTTCTTCGGAGCCGTCCGGAGCGCAGCGCACCTTCAGGCCGAACTCGGAGGCACCCCTCGGTTCCATCTCCAGGTAAAGCTCCAGACAGTCGCCCCGAACCTCCGGCAGCGGCAACTCTGTGTCGGCCTCAATGTCAATATCCTGGCGCTCCTGACGGTCCTGGCGCAAGGTTTGCAGCTCGGCGGCCGGCTCGTAGCGGATGGAATCTGCATCCGGGGCAAGCGAAATGACGACGGGCAAACTGAGGACCCCCATCCAGCCGGAGGCCAGGCAGGCGCTGTGATCGCGTCCTTCATTCAGATTGGCAAACAGGATGCGGCGCCCCTTCCCATCCAGCAGCGTCCGGGGCGCGTGCAGATTGCCACCGGGCCAGTTGATTCGGTCAAAGGCTTCCGGATAGAAGCGTTGATTCTCGAAACGGCCGAGGTAGTACCTGCTGCCGTGCGGATCGTGGTGGCAGTAGTGCAACAGCACCCGCCTAGATCCCAGCTCAAAAAAATCGGGGCATGAACAATCGTCCTTTTCGTCCGTCCATCGTCTCTGGGACTCATAGAAGCGACCCACAAACTCCCAGGTGGCCAGATCGCGCGAGCGAAACAGGTGTTGAGTATCCCCCTCTCCCGGGTCGCCGCGGGTACCGGTCAGCGCGTAGCACCATTTCCCTTCCTGCCAGGCGGTAACGTCATTGTTGTCCGGGTACAGTCCAAATCCTTGGACCGGATGTCGCAAGACCGGATCTGATGGCCGAGATTCCCATTGCATCAAATCGCCTTGCGGGTTGGTAGCGATGCAGCTTGCGCCGCCGCCGTCCGGATGCGGAAAGATGATAGTCGGTGTCCCATTGAAGAGAAATATGTTTCCCGTCTGCCCGCGGTCGATGGCATTCGGGTGTCGCTCCCAGTGGACCAGGTCCGCCGAAGAGATATGCGCCCAGGCTTTATACATATACCCGTCGGTGCGACGCGGGGGGCCGGATTCCGCCCATGGGCTGTGCAGGAAGAACAGGTGGTAGCGACCTTTCCAGAAGATCGCTGCGGCTGGATCCCACAGCAGCCCCTCCGGTGGCAAATAGTGATAGGTCGGACGATCGTTGTCTCGTATCACGGGATGGGATTCTTCGTTGGCTGATGCTCTGGGCGGAATCAGGGTACGACGGCATCCTCGACGACGGGAAAACCGTCCTCCTCGAATTCAGATTTTTCTTTGTCAGTCAGGCGGCACGCCAGGCAAGCCGCATCCATGATTGTACCTTAGCGATGTAGATAAACTGCGAACCTCAGTTGTGAGGCAGATAGCGTAAACCAACCTGCCTGTGGGCGCAATAAACAGGGACGGCGCGCCGCGAGCGAACCGGGCCTGACGGGCATGTCCTGAGCGCGCCGAGGGCACCCATCCGAACTGACGCCGCCGACGGACAGGAGTAGACGATCCTGCTTGACCGACCAGCGACAATGCCGGTTTATCCTTCCCATACGCTTGTTGCGAAGCCAACGACGCGGGCGCCATTTACACCGGACGCAACTGGACCTGCCGGGCAACAACTTTTCCACGACGTCCATGGCCCAGCGGCCGCTTTGCCTGGGGGTCTACCTCGACGACATGCCTCGGCCGAGATCTACCGCGTGCTCAATCCCGTCGTCATCGGCGGCGGCCGTGATAATTCGGTGACCACCACATCTTCTGGAGAACATCCCTGTGACCATAACAACCGTGCAGGCCGGCCCCCGCAGCAATCCTCCGGACTGGGCCGTGCGCCAGCGTGCCCTGATCGATACGATGGACCGCGCCGCCGTCCCTTTCGTCAAACACGCGACGCGGCCGGACGGCACACTCATCCAGCGCTCCGAGTGGACGAGCATGGATGGCACGGATAACGGCTATGAGGCATTTCTCTCTTTTTCCCTGTTCTACATCCTGGGTGGCAACGAATTCATTCACCAGACGGCGCGCAAGGAGTGGGACGCCATCACCTGGCAGTACGCCAACCACGGTACCGTCGACCGCGAGTTCGTAACCGGCTTCGACTGGTTTCACCACAGCGAGAGCTACACCTACATCTACTATCTCGCTATGGCCAACCCGGAACACTTTATCGATCGCACCCGGGCGCTGCGCTATGCGGCCATGTACATGGGCGAGGACCCGCTGGCACCAAACTGGGACGCCGACAAGCGCATGATTCGGGGACCGCTCAACGGCAGCCACGGACCACGCCATGTCACCACGCAGGTCGACTGGGAATACCACAGGGCGGTTCTGGACAACTACCTGGCGCCGTTTGAAGATATACCGGGGACTGACAGCTCCGATCCCTTGTTCAAGGTGAAATGGACGGACGACGAGACGTTCGCCAAGTTGCTCCGCCTCATCAACGAGCGCATGACCCGCGGCGACGTGCCCCTCAACATGAATGCGACCAGCATGGTCACCAACGCCTTTCTCTACACCGGCGACGACAAGTACCAGCAGTGGGTGCTCGACTATCTGCAGGCGTGGGTCGAACGTCGCGATGCCAACGACGGCATCATGCCCGACAACATCGGTCCCAATGGCCGCATCGGCGAGTTGATGAACGGCAAGTGGTGGGGGGGCTACTACGGGTGGCGCTGGCCGCACGGGGCGCGCAACATCATCGAGCCGGCTTTCGTCGCTGGCAGCTGCGCGGCGCTGATGACGGGGGACATGTCTCATCTCGACCTTTGTCGCTCACAGCTGGACATGCTGTGGTCGCAGCGCAAGGAGGTAGACGGGGTGACGATGGTACCTGCTCGACACGGCGATCAGGGTTGGTTCGACTTCCGACCACCGAATCTGCACCTGTACATCCACCTGCACTACGTGAGCCAGAGCGACGAAGACCTGGCGCGCCTGAATGAGGCCTTTCCGGACGGGGAGAGGTGGGACAACATTCCCGCCGACGGGGCCAATGTCTGGCCTTCCAAAGCCTGGTCAGCCTTTGTCGAGGGGAAGAATCCTCAATTTCCGCAGCAGGTTATCGAAACGACCTTCAGCAGTGTTTGCAGTGCTCTGGATAGAGTGGAAGCGGACAACACCGATCCGGAGACGCGAGAGTGCTACCACTTCCACCGCTTGAACCCGGTAATCCCGGAAGGGTTGGTGCGGATGGCCATGGGAACGCCGGCCGCTCTGTACAATGGGGGCATGCTGCAGGCTCACGTCCGCTACTTCGACCCGGCAGGGAGCGCGGGCGCTCGCGGAGCGACGCCCTGCCGAGCAGGACTGCCCAAGCATGTGGCGGCGCTCGTCGACAAAGTGGGTGCGGGTGGCGCGCATCTAACGCTCGTAAACACGGATCCCGTCGAAAGCCACCCGGTGCTGATCCAGGCCGGATCCTTCGGCGAGCACGAATTCGCCGAAGTCAGCGTCGATGACGGCGACGGTGCCCCCCGGCGGGTAGGTGTCAACGACAAACATCTTCGGGTAGAGTTGGGACCGGCAGCTCAGGTCACACTCGATCTGGGCATGAGGAGGTTCGCCCATAGGCCGTCGTACGACTTTCCGCCCTGTGAGCCAGGAGCAGCGGTGTAGGTCACACGCCGTCGGGCGTGAGCACTCAATCTACCAATTGCACGTCGAGATTTGATCCGCAACGGCGGTTGGAACAGGTGGCGAACGAACCGCCAGCCCATGTGGGGAAGCGTCGAGAAACGCCTGCGCGACCGGTGTCACGGCATCGATCACCGGTTGAGGAATCGGCGTCTTCATGACATCGTCAAAGTGCCTTGTATTCAGCGACCCGTGCCGCGGTGTCGAGGCTTTGGTCGTCCATCAACCGCTGCGCCCTTCGAAGTGGCCGGTCTGTTCAAGAATCAGGTGTAAGCCCTGCACCGTGACGGCACCGGTCCCGCAATCGCACGGCTAGGCGCAGCCACGCTGAGTGACGCTCTCCGCCGACTGGCGACATCGACATCACGGGCGCCTTAGTTGCGAAGCGTGAGGCGGTTGCCAGTATCCAGTCGGCACTTACCGTCTATAGAGGCCACGCTAACTGCCAGTCGAACAAATCGAGATTGGCGCGCAAATGGGACGCTGAGCTGGCTTTCGGGATGACGATCATATCCTGCTGCACCAGCCACTTCAGGGCTATTTGAGCCGGGCTCTTGCCGTGGGAGGCGGCAATCTCTTGCAGCTCCCCGTCCTGCGCCAGCTCGCCCTTGGCCAGGGGCCGGTGCGCCGTCAGGAAGATCCCGTGCGCGTGGCAGTGGCGCCGCAAGTCGTCGCGCTGGTGGTGTAGATGGTATTCCACCTGGTTGGTGCACAGGGGCAGGCCCGTAGCCGCCCGGGCACGGTCGGTCTGCTCAATGCTGAAATTGCTGATGCCAATGCTCAGGGCCTGCCCCGCCGCGTGGATCTTCTCAAAGGCGGCCAGGGTCTGCTCCACCGGCACGCCCTGGCCGGGGTGGTGGATGAGCAGCAGATCGACGTACTCGGTCCGCAGATCGCGCAATATCTCCTCCATCTGCCCCAGAGCGGCGTCGTATTCGAGGTGCGAATGCCAGATCTTGGAAGTGATGAAGAGGTCCTCGCGCCGCGCACCCACCTCCTTCAGGGCCCGGCCGATAGCGTCTTGGTTCTGGTACATCCAGGCCGAATCCAAGTGCGTATAGCCCAGATCAAGCGCCTCTTTGACCACGGTTTCGCAGGCCTGGCCCTGCAGTTGCCAGGTGCCCAGGCCCAATTGCGGTATAGCGTGGCCAGAGGCCAAAGTAATTGTCGGAATAGCCATATCATCAACCCTCCTCGCGGCGGAAAAAGTCCTCGTGTCGTCTTCCGGCACAACGCCCAACTCGCGACGGGTGGCCACCCGGTCGAAGACGCGGCGGCCGTTGTTGGAACCCACGAAGGCCAGCAGGTACTGCGCGTCCACTCCAGGCCCCCGCTCTTGGCCTGCCTGGATACGCGCTGGCTTGAGAGACATGGCCCGCTACGGTTAGTGAGGACAAAGGAGCATTATCGATAGTGCGTCAAGCACGGATCTGGGTGAGCGAGCGGTCGCTGCTACAGCGCGTCCTCATAGCGCTCGAGCATCTGAGCGTGCCTCCACGACCAGATGACCCTTGCACGCCCGTGGCGAATGCCCTGCCTTCCGAGAATGCGCCAGAGAGATGATCTGCTTACCGACAACAGCCTCGGTGGGATCGAGGTGATCCAACTGACGGCGGAAGAGGTGCCGTCGTCGCACGTCTACATGGAGAACGCAAACGGACGGTTCATCAGGCTGACCGGCGGCAACGGCGCCGACGTCCACGTCATCGCCGATGACGGCACCAACCTGCGCGATCTACCCTGGGGACGGGACGGGAACGAGTTCTGCCAAGGGCATCAGGGCTGGATCGGCGCTGACGAGCGGGCCCTGACGAGCATCAGCATGCGCGAGCCGGCGTGCGCCGAGTTGATCGAAGCGCGAGGTGTGCCACATGTGGGACACGACACCTTGCGGACACCGAGCGGTGTGCGCAACAACTTGTCACGCCAACACCCGCAGGCGGATTTCTACCACTTCGCCACCGACGCGGCCGGGCATCGACTGATCACCGACGCGGGTCCGAAACAGGGTGGCGGCACACTCTGGCTGGGCACGATTCCGGAGGCGGAGACGAGTGCCATCGATGACTGGACCTGCCTCCTGTGTCCGGGTTCGTCGTGGCAGAAGGGCAGCCACAATCCACCCCTTCCTGTCGCCTGACGGCAGGTCCGCGTTCTTCAATTCCGACGAGTCCGGCGTGCTGCAGTGCTACATCGTGCGTGGTTGGGATTGAGACGACTACGCAATTGAGCAGATACTCGCCATGCCCGACGATGCCAGTGGGTCCACAGCACCTCCGCCGGTAACACCGGCGGAGAGCTTCGAAGCCAAGATCTGACCTCAACACCCTCCCCCGGAGATATATTTGAAAGTTGTGGATGGGCGATGGGAGGGGGAGGAAAGAGAGCGTATCCTTATTATGTCCAATCAACCTACAACTCCCTCTGGGCGGAGGGAGAAAGGATACGCTCGTGCGAGAATATACGGCAG
>Ga0066376_10000809_pt1 | contig 29665 bp, 24 predicted proteins | sample Knorr_S15_td_Bot_FD_77009 | JGI IMG/M metagenome (GOLD analysis project Ga0066376, IMG submission 77009) | Marine microbial communities from Southern Atlantic Ocean transect - Knorr_S15_td_Bottom_ad_5009_LV_A | ecosystem: Environmental > Aquatic > Marine > Oceanic | place: Southern Atlantic... | reverse complement strand
CGCTAAACGCCACTATTTTAGGGCGCATGGTTAGCCATTTAAATTACAGCTTTGATGTGGCTGAAAACGGCTTAATCGCCACAGATAAAGCGTCAGAAAAGCACTACGATTTAATTTTTATGGATTTGAATATGCCCGTTATGGATGGTTTTAAAGCGATTGATATTATTCGTAATGAGCAGGGGCAGCAGGTGCCAATTTTGGTGGTGACAGCCAATACATCGAATGATGATTTACAACGAGTATACGAACTTGGAGCAAACTTGCACGTTTACAAACCGATCACGCTGGATTCAGTGCAAAAAGCTCTCAGCATTTTATTTACTGAGAGCTCACAGGGATAACCAAATCATTCAATTAGTTCGTTACTTTAATGTCGCCAACACCTACTTCTACTTCAATATTGTATTGACCATTACCGCGGTAGCTTGAATGCGAGCTAACTACTTTACGGCTGGTATTACCGTCATTTTTTAAGCCGCGAATTTTAGTGTCGCCCACACCGGTATCAAGCTCGATACGTTTGTAGTCATCAAGCGCACTATCAATTCTTACCGCGCCCACACCTAACTCAATATCTACCGAATTACTAGCGTCGTTAATTTCAATATCGCCAACACCTAACTCAACATCAATTGCCATCGATTTAGGCATTTTTACATGCCAGTTTTGTTGAATATCATCGTTATCTAGTTTTAAGCTAAGAGAGCTGGCACTTTGCGAGTGGCTTAATTCGATATCTGATAAGTCAACATCAGAGCTGAACCAGCTATTGTCATTTTTTGGTTCAATGCGAACTGTAACCACGACTTCGCTGCCGTCATAGCTTTCGACTTCTAAGCTGCCCACCGGAAAATCTATATCAAGTTGGCTTGCACCATTCACTGCAAAGTTATGATTTAGCTCACGTGAGTCTTTTGCCATTGCGTATGTTGTTGTAAGTGCTAAGCCTAATGCCGCTACACAAAGTAATTTTTTCATTGTCTGATTCCTGTTAATGACCTTTTATACCTTAGTCGCAGCTGTGTTTAAAAAAGGTTTAAACGATTTTTAATTTTTTCTTGAATGCGGTAACGTCAAGCTAACGGTAACTTAGAATGAGGATTCAAGGTGCAACAAGTGCAGTTGGTTAATGTTAGAGCCAGCCTAAAAGGGCAGGGTAATGATGTTTATTATTTAGATGATCTTAATATCAATGTATCGCCATTGCAGCAATGGGTTTTACTTGGTGCGAATGGGGCGGGTAAGTCAGCCGTTGCTGCTGCCATTGCCGGTTTTGCGAAAATAGAGCAAGGCCAGTATGAGAATAGCTTTGAGCGTATAGCATTGGTTTCGCCAGACAGTCAAAAGCAGCTCCTTGCGGCTGAGCTAACAAAAGATCAAGATGACATTATTGATGGCGTTACGCCTTCAAGTACGGTATATGAGCTGATTATTGCGGGCCGAGACGAGCAACAGCTTGATAGTGATTTGCTACAGCAACTAATAAGTCTATTTGATTTTAGTGACAAACTTAGCAAGGCATTTCGCGATTTATCGACCGGTGAAACCCGCAAATTGATGCTGATTAAAGCCATAATAGGTCGGCCAGATTTACTTGTGCTTGATGAGCCTTTTGATGGCTTAGATGTCAAGGCAACGGCTGGGTTGAATCAGTTACTCGCTGAGCTTAGTAAAACGACGACCCTTATTTTTGTGCTTAATCGCTTAACTGAGATCCCTGACTTTGTTGATCACTACGCCTACGTTAAAGAGGGTCATGTCACAGAGCAATTAGCAAAGCCTACAGCCGAGCAGCGCGATGATTTACTCAAGCTATTGCATCTCACGCATACTCAGTTACAAATACCTGAGGCAGATATTGACCATCAAGCGCCTCCGCTCACTGATTCTATGCTGGTCAGATTAAACAACGCATCGGTAAGTTATGGCGGCGAGGCTATTTTTGAAAAACTCAACTGGCAAATTAACCAAGGCGAACATTGGCAGTTAACAGGTAAAAATGGCTCAGGTAAAACTTGTTTGCTGAACCTTATCACTGGTGATAACCCGCAGTGTTACAACAACGATATCAAGGTGTTTGGCTACCAGCGCGGAAGCGGTGAGAGTATTTGGCAAATTAAACAGCACATTGGTTATATCTCCAACGCGCTGCATATGGATTATCGAGTGAGTATCACCGCACTCAATACGGTTGTTTCGGGCTTTTATGACAGCATTGGTCTTTACCAAAAAGCCACTGATAAGCAACTTACCATAGCCAAACAATGGTTAGCGTTATTAGGGTTAAGTGACAAACAAAGCAGCTCATTTAGCCAGTTATCTTTTGGTGATCAGCGTTTATTATTGATTGCTCGGGCTATGGTTAAACACCCTAACTTATTGATTCTTGATGAGCCTTGCTTAGGTCTTGATGAAGCGAATAGACAGCGTGTGTTATTGTTGATAGAAAAAATCTGCGCTGCAGGTACCAGCACCGTGGTGTATGTTAATCACCATGCGAGTGACAAAATAGCCGGTATCGACAATTATTTAGAGATGGCTGATTTCACAAAAAAAGCGCCTTAAGGCGCTTTTTAAACGATTGAAATCATTTAGATACGGGTAACTGTAAAACCCTTGTCTGTTAACTGCTTCAATAAACCGTGTTGCTCAGGTAAGTGCAAAGCGCCCACTGCAATGAACAGCTTTTCTTTACCGATGCGAGTAGATAGTTGATTAACCCAGTCATTGTTACGGTCTATCAACATCACTTGCTCGCTTAGTTGACCATACTGTGTGTCATCAAAGCTTTCGTTATAAAACTGTGTAAGTGTTTTCATGTCACCTGATTTCCAAGCCTTGATAAGACCAAAAAAGTAGGTGTCTACATCTGCAAGTTGGTCGAATGTTTCTTCGATCATTTTGTCATTCATAATTGCTAAGTGCTCAAACATTTCCATTTGGCGTTCAAGAGTTTCTAGCTCACCAACAGAAATTTTATGTTCTTGAGCGTAAGCAAGTACTTGCTTGTCGATGCCGTATTGATCTGAAAAACCGACGCTTTGGAACTCCATTTGCATCATGGTGACCATCACCGCCCACGGTGCTAAGTTCTTAAACATCGCAATATCAATTGATTTATCTGCAAAGTACTTTTGCAGTTTTGCATAGTTTTCAGGTGATAATTCTGATTGTAAGGTTTTGCCATTTTTCAGCATCATAAATGGTAATGAGCGACGCTGCATTTCCATTGGTGAAATAGCGCTGATATCGACCTCAACAATGACTTTATCTGAGTTATCAAGTGCTTTCGTTACCTTACTTGGTAAGCCTTTCATGCTGTTGTCACCCACATGCACGGTACCAAATAAATAAGAAGCAACGCCGTTTTTTTCTACTTTCCATAACCCCGGCTCTGCAAGTGCATATTGGCTAAAACCAAGCAGTAGCACCATAAAAAATAGGGCATTTATACGCTGGACGAATTTCATAACTTTCCTTTTCATAACGTGGTTATTTTCAATACTAAACTAATTTTTTAAAGAGGCGTTAAATTAAATCGGCTTTAAGCAGAAAAATCACATCTAATTGCTAAAAATTAATCAATCATAGAATGGCAGATAAAGAGGTATGAAATTTCAATATTTAGCAAATGGTGAAAAATAAATCTTATTAATGCTAATTGTTGGATATTTATTTCTTTAAAATCGTTTTTTTGCTTGTTTTTTGAATTGAATTTTATGTTGACTTAACGCCCCCAGCGCGGTACTAATAGAAAAAGACAGCGGGATGGCTAGATTTCCGCTACAAATGAACAGAATTTGGTTACAGATAAATGCTTACTAACAAACTTTCTCTAATTCTAATTAACGTCGTGGTGATTATTATTACCGCGGGGGCTAGTTAGTGCTTAGAGAAAAATGAAGCATTTAAAAAGCCCCCCGCACTTAACAGTCCGGGGGGCTTTTTTGTTTTAAGGTTTGAGTCGCAGCAAATACACAATGTCACTGAGGAATGAGGATTTACGATGACAGGCGCAGAGTTAACAATCGATTTATTAGCTAAACATGGCGTTAAGGATGTTTTTGGTTACCCGGGCGGTGCCATCATGCCTATTTACGACGCTTTGTACGGTGCGCCAGTCAAACATTATTTGACGCGTCATGAACAAGGAGCGGGTTTTGCTGCTGTAGGGTTTGCCCGTAGCACAGGTAAGTTAGGTGTGTGTTTTGCAACATCAGGCCCTGGTGCGACCAACTTAATAACCGCCCTTGCTGATGCGATGATGGATTCAGTGCCGTTACTTGCAATCACAGGGCAAGTACCTACCGCAGCGATAGGCTCTGATGCCTTTCAGGAAGTGGACGTTCTAGGTATGTCGTTATCATGTACTAAACACAGTTACATGGTTGAAAGAGCTGAAGATTTAGCCGAAATATTACAAGAAGCCATCCACTTAGCGCAAAGCGGCCGCCCAGGTCCAGTGTTAGTTGATATCCCGAAAGACATCCAAATGGCGCAAGTGCCATTCCACCCTTGGTTAGCCGCCGAAGATCATTTACCAAAATTAGACCCAAACCAAGTTGCGATAGCCAATCAAATCTTAAGTGAGGCGCAGCGTCCTGTGGCGTATATCGGTGGTGGTGTACAAGCTGCTGATGCGCAAAACGAGCTTATGCAATTTTTAGAAAAAACACATATGCCAGCGGTATCAACGTTGAAAGCGCTAGGCAGTGTATTACCTGATTATGAATATGATTTGGGTATGCTAGGTATGCATGGCGGTAAAGCGGCTAACTTAGCTGTGCAACAATGTGATGTGCTTGTTTGTATCGGCGCACGTTTTGACGACCGTGTTACTGGCAACTTAAGTAAATTTGCTGCAAAAGCAAAAGTGATACACCTTGATATCGATGCCGCAGAAATTGGTAAACGTAAGCCTGCAAAAGCGTCTTTAGTTGCAGATTTAAAAACCTCATTACCGCAACTTGATTGTTTTGTTACACCAGATGAGTGGTTAACGCACATCGAAAGCATGATGAAAGAGCATGCGTGGCGTTATGACTATCCGGGCGAAAAAGTGTTTGCCCCTTACTTATTGAACCAGCTAAGCCAAAAAATGCCATCAACGGGTGTTGTGTGCTGTGATGTGGGTCAGCACCAAATGTGGGTGGCACAGCACATGAAGTTTAGCCACCCAAGCAACCATTTAAGTAGTGGTGGTGCAGGTACCATGGGCTTTGGTTTACCAGCCGCTATCGGCGCCCAAGTTGCGCGCCCAAATGATTTTGTGATCACGGTGTCGGGTGATGGCTCAATCATGATGAACATTCAAGAACTGGCAACAATTCGCCGTAACAATCTGCCAGTTAAAATTCTAATCTTAGATAACCAGCGCTTGGGCATGGTACGTCAATGGCAGCAGCTATTTTTTGAAGGTCGTTATTCTGAAACAAACCTTTCAGATAATCCTGATTTTGTGCAGTTAGCAGCGGTGTTTGGCATTCCAGGTCAAACCATCACTAAAGCAGATGAAGTCGATGCTGCGGTTGATGCGTTAGTTAATAGTGAAGGTCCATACATTCTTCATGCCTGTATCGATGATAAAGAAAATGTATGGCCGCTTGTACCACCGGGTGCAGCTAATGATGAAATGATGACGGAGACTGTAAAATGAAACACACCCTAACGATTGCACTAAAGAATCAAAGTGTCGCTGTAGAGCGCTTTTTACGCGTTGCACGTCATCGCGGCTTTGACCTAACAACCATGAATTTAGAAATGGCTGATGAAGCGTTTCACGTCACCATGACGGTAGACAGCGATAAGCCAATTTATCTACTAACATCACAGTTAAATAAATTGGTTGATGTGAAACACGTCAATGTTGAAAACCAATTTCAACAACAAGCAATCTAGTAAAAAATCAATAGGTAACTAGAGCAATCAGATTAATGCTTTAGTGAGAAATAAATTAGGAATGAGGAAGTCAGTGGCATGCCACTGCAACAACTGAGGTAATTATGGCTAAATTAAGAAGTGCAACAACAACAGAAGGTCGCAAACGTGCAGGGGCGCGTGCTTTGTGGCGTGCAACAGGGATGACAGATAAAGACTTCGGTAAGCCAATTATCGCTGTTGTTAACTCATATACTCAGTTTGTACCGGGTCACGTTCACCTTAACCAACTTAGTGAGCTGATGGCTGAAACCATCACTGAAGCGGGTGGTGTACCAAAAGAATTTAATACTATTGCAATCGACGATGGTATCGCAATGGGTCATGGCGGCATGCTGTATTCACTGCCTTCGCGTGACTTAATTGCTGACTCAGTGGAATACATGGTTAATGCACACTGTGCCGATGCTATGATCTGCATTTCTAACTGCGACAAAATCACCCCAGGGATGATGCTAGCTGCACTGCGTTTAAATATTCCGGTTATTTTCGTATCAGGTGGTCCAATGGAAGCGGGTAAAACTCGCCTTGCTGATATCGACATTAAACTTGATTTAGTGGATGCCATGGTGAAAGGCGCTGATACCACAGTAAGCGATGAAGACTCAGAAAAAGTAGAGCGCTCTGCGTGTCCTACGTGTGGTTCATGCTCAGGTATGTTCACTGCCAACTCAATGAACTGTTTATTAGAAGCGATTGGTTTAGCACTGCCGGGTAACGGTACCACACTTGCTACACATAAAGACCGTAAACAACTTTACGTTGAAGCAGGTGCGCGTATTGTTGATTTATGCCGAGAGTATTATCAAAAAGACAATGCAGCAGTGTTACCTCGTGCGATTGCTAATCGCACTGCCTTTATGAATGCAATGGTCGTTGATATTGCCATGGGTGGTTCATCAAATACGGTTTTACACTTATTAGCTGCAGCGCAAGAAGCGGGTGTTGATTTTGATATGTCGCACATCGATGAGCTTTCTCGCAAAACACCTTTCCTTTGTAAAGTGGCACCCGCAACCAATAAATATCACATTGAAGATGTGCACCGCGCTGGTGGCATGATGGCAATTATCCGTGAGTTAGGTAAAGCAGGCCTTGTTGATTTATCTGTGGATCACGTTGCAGGCCACAGTATGGCTGAAATGGTGGCTAAATGGGATGCGACCGATCCGAATAATGAAGTGGCGCAAAAATTCTATAAAGCAGGCCCTGCCGGTATCCGTACTACAAAAGCAATGAGCCAAGAGTGCCGCTGGCCAGAACTTGATAATGACCGTGAAAACGGCTGTATCCGCAGTGTTGAAAATGCCTTTCGTCAAGATGGTGGCTTAGCTGTACTTTCAGGTAACTTAGCCCTTGATGGCTGTATTGTTAAAAGTGCCGGTGTAGTTGAAGAAATGCTGCACTTTGAAGGCCCTGCAGTTGTCTACGAGTCACAAGATGATTCGGTTGAAGGCATTCTAAACGGTGAAGTCAAAGCCGGTGACGTTGTTGTAATTCGTTACGAAGGACCAAAAGGCGGCCCAGGCATGCAAGAAATGCTGTATCCAACGAGTTACTTGAAATCAATGGGCTTAGGTGAAAAGTGTGCGCTTATCACCGATGGTCGTTTCTCGGGTGGTACATCAGGTTTATCAATTGGTCACGTTTCACCAGAAGCAGCAAGCGGTGGTGCAATCGCCTATGTTGAAAATGGCGATAAGATAGTGATTGATATTGCAACCCGTGAAATCACTTTAGCGCTGACTGATGAAGAGCTTGAAGCACGTAAACAAAAGCAACTTGCACGTGGTAAAGATGCTTATAAACCACTGGATCGTGACCGTTATGTATCACCAGCACTGAAAGCGTATGCATTACTGGCAACCAGTGCAGATAAAGGGGCAGTGCGCGATTTAGCAAAACTTGAGGAGCTTAGTTAATTATGGTTTCTCAAGAGCTCGATTATTTTCGCGCTATCATCCAAGCGAACATGGAACCGCTTGCAAAAGTTACTGAGGTCAGCGAAATGGCTGATCTTAGTGCACGGCTAGGCAACCATGTGTGGCTAAAGCGTGAAGATCAACAACCGGTTTATTCATTTAAACTTCGCGGTGCTTTTCATAAACTGAGCAAGTTGCCAAAAGGTTCTGATGTGATCACAGCCTCTGCCGGTAACCATGCGCAAGGCGTGGCACTCAGTGCCTCATTTTTAGGGCATAAAGCAACGATTGTGATGCCAGTTACAACACCAGAAATTAAAGTGAATGCAGTACGTTCACTCGGTGGTGAAGTGGTATTACACGGCCATCATTTTGATGCTGCAAAAGCCCATGCTTTAGAGCTGACAGAGCAGCGTAATGGGGTGTTTGTGCCACCGTTTGATGATCCTGATGTCATTGTTGGCCAAGGTACCGTTGCCCGGGAATTAATGCAGCAATTGAACGACCTTGATGCTGTGTTTATTCCTGTTGGCGGTGGTGGCTTACTTGCAGGTATGGCGGTGTACATTAAGTCGTTACGTCCTGATATTAAAGTCATTGGTGTTGAAGCTGACGAGAGTGCCTGCTTAAAAGCAGCACTTGAAGCAGGCAAGCCTGTTGAGCTTGACCGTGTTGGCAGTTTTGCTGATGGTGTCGCAGTAAAAATCATTGGTACAGAGACGTTTCGTTTAGCGCAAAAGTTTTGTGATGAAGTGGTCACTGTAACGGGCGATGAAATCTGCGCCGCAATGCAAGATATCTTTGTTTCGACTCGCGCGATAGCTGAACCTTCAGGGGCGCTATCAACAGCAGGGCTGAAAAAATGGTGCCAACAAAACGGTGTAAAAGGCTTAAACGTTGCTGCGATTTTATCGGGTGCAAACTTAAACTTTGACCGTTTACGTTATGTTGCTGAGCGAACTGCGCTTGGTGAAAAGAACGAGGCACTTCTTGCCGTAACTATCAAAGAAGAAAAGGGCAGCTTTAAGCAGTTTTGTAACTCATTAGGTGGCAGAGCTATCACCGAGTTTAATTACCGTTATGCAGGCCCTGGCGAAGCACAAATTTTTGTTGGTATTGCCTTAAGACAAGGGCAGCAAGAGCTCGATGAGTTAAAAGCAGCACTGACAGAAAACGACTACACATTTTGCGATCTATCAGATAACGAGCTGGCTAAATTGCATATTCGTTATATGGTGGGTGGTAAAGCGCCAGCTCAGCTTCATGAGCGTTTATTACGCTTTGAATTTCCTGAATACCCAGGTGCACTGGCACGATTCTTAGATACCCTTGGTAGTAATTGGAATATTACTTTATTCCATTACCGTAACCATGGTGGATCGGTTGGTAATGTGCTGGCGGCCTTTGCTATTGAACCGAGTGATTATGAGGTATTCAATGAGCATTTGAACCGTTTGGGATACAACGTTCAAGATGAAACAAACAACCCATGTTTCACCCAGTTCTTAACTAGCCAAGGTCAAGAACTAAGCGAAGTTAAAGCGGCAAATCAGTAGCTTAATATAATCAAGACTGTTCACTAGCAGTCTTGATTTTTCTTCTATTTTTCCTATAGTTAATGCACGGTTTCAAGCAAGGATGATGCGTGCAAGGTATAAAAAGCCTACTAGGGTTAATCTGTTTAATGCTTTCTATGAGCGCACAGTGTGCTGATAAAGTTAGCTTACAGTTAAAATGGACTCACCAGTTTCAATTTGCAGGCTATTATATGGCTGCAGAAAAAGGCTTTTATAAGGAGGCAGGCCTTGATGTCTCTATTATTCCTGCTGATCCAAACCATCCAGATACCTTCCCTAAAGTACTAAGCGGTAAAGCCGACTTTGCCATTACTCACTCAGGCATATTACAAAAGCGTCAGCAAGGCGCTCCGGTTGTCGCCCTAGGAGCCATACTGCAGTTTTCGCCTTACTGCTGGATGGTAAAAAATAACTCAGATATTTTTCAGCCTAGAGACTTTGCTGGTAAGAAGCTAAGTAAAATCGGTTCAATAGAAAATGCTGAGTTACTGGTGATGTTACAGCGTGCAGGACTGAGCCTAGAAAGCTTGATGGCGGCCAGCCATGAAGGCGGCGTTAAAGAGTGGCTTGCCGGTGATTTAGATGCGGTGCAAGTGTATGTCACCAATGAGCCTTACACGATGACATTACAAGGAGTCGGTCACCGACTCATTTGCCCGCAAAAGTTTGGTTTGAATGTGTATGGCGATATTTTATATACCTCTGAGCAATTTTTAGCGAAAAAGCCTGAGGTTGTAGAACGCTTTTATCGTGCAACCCTAAAAGGGTGGCGGTATGCCTTATTACACTTAGAAGAAAGCATTGATGTGACCAAGCAGCATTATGCCCCCCATAAAAGCGTACAAGAGCTGGCCTACGAAGCCCATGTTTTGGCAAGCTACATTCAACCTCCGGGCATTAATCTTGGCAATATGTCGATGGCAAAGTGGCGCTTGATTGCAGATTTATATGGCTTAGATCAGGATGAATTTGATCAGGCTTTTGATGGCTTTATGTATGATCAACAGCAAACAGAAGGCATTGAATTATCGTGGATGCTGATCCTTGCCATCATTTTAAGTATTGCGTGTGTGCCATTGTACATTCGTTTGATCAGCAGTAACCGACGTTAAATAAGATAAAAACTGTTATACTGCTTTTTATTTCTTGTCGCTAAGTAGTTATGACACTTGCCGAGCACTTTGCAGCTTTAGATGCACTGCTATTTTCAACCCGCCAATACTGGCAATGTACCGCATTTGATTTTGATGATCTTCCCTGGCCTGAATTAGCCGATTTATTATGGGCGCTTGATGACCAACAAGTGAGTGAGCTTGATGCCGATCAGCAGGCCTTATATCGTTATTTTGCTGAGGCAATTGAGGGTATCGAGCAATTAGCTCAGCTATGTGAGTTACCTGCTATCAATTTAGCACGTACTGAATTTCCGTTTTGGATAAGTAATGGCATTAAAGGTCGTAAATTTGAGCAACTACAAGACTTTGTCGCGGCGATTAGTCAGCAGTCATTAAACCAGCCTGTTTTAGAGTGGTGCGCAGGTAAAGGGCATTTAGGGCGTATGTTGGCATTCAATGGAGCGCCACGTGTACATAGCATTGAGCTGCAACAACACTTGTGCGACCAAGGTCAACACAGTGCAACACAACAGCAATTGGCGATGCAGTTTTCACAAGCTGATGTATTAACCGATGACACTGATGACTTTTTTGAAAGCCAGCAGCATGCAGTTGCTTTACATGCCTGTGGTCGTTTACATCAAACATTTATGCAGCAAGCAAGCAAAGCGAAAACTCAGCAAATCAGCTTTTCACCATGCTGTTATCATTTATTCACAGATAACGCTTATCAAGCAATGAGCGAGCCTGCCAAGCAAAGTCAACTTGCGCTAACTCATCGCGATTTAAAACTGGCGCTGCAAGAAACCGTAACGGCACCGAGTCGAGTTGATAAGGTCAGAAAAACAGAAGTTGAATGGCGTCTTGGATTTGATGCGTTACGTAAAACATTGACCGGTGAAATGCACTATGTGAGTGTGCCATCAGTGAACAAAGCGATCTTCTCTGATTCTTTTAGCTCATTTTGTTTTTGGGCTGCTGAGAAAAAATCATTAAATTTACCGGAAGGCATTGATTACAATAAATTTTTAGAGATAGGTAAAAAGCGCAAAAGGGTTACTGAGCGAGTTGAACTCGTCCGACATGTGTTCAGAAGGGCAATTGAAGTTTGGCTCGTGCTCGATCGTGCTTTATATTTGCAACAACAAGGGTATCAAGTAACGGTTAGTACGTTTTGCGAAAAGCAGCTGACACCAAGGAATATCTTGATCCAAGCTAATTATTAAAAACCGTAAAGAGGCGCAATGAGAAAGTTAAAAAATTTATTCGAAAATAATAGACGTTGGGCAGCGCGTACGAGTGAAAGTGATCCTGAGTTTTTTAAAATTCTATCAATGCAGCAAAATCCAGAGTACTTGTGGATCGGTTGTTCTGACTCGCGTGTACCTGCAAATGAAATCGTAGACTTATTACCGGGTGAGCTATTTGTTCACCGTAACGTGGCAAATGTTGTTGTTCATACTGATCATAACTGTCTTTCAGTAATGCAATACGCTGTTGAAGTGCTTAAAGTGAAGCACATCATGGTCGTTGGTCACTATGGCTGTGGTGGTGTTCAAGCAGTATTAAACGAAGCGCGTTTTGGTTTAATTGATAACTGGTTACGCCATGTAGGTGATGTAAAAGAAAAACACATCGAACAGCTTAATGCATTACCTGAAAAAGAGCGTTTAAACAGTTTGATCGAATTAAACGTTATTGAACAAGTACGTAACGTGTGCCGTACCAACATTGTGCAAGACGCTTGGGCGAAAGGCCAAGAGTTAACAATTCATGGTTGGGTGTATGGCTTAGCGAATGGTCACCTTAATGACTTAGAGTCGGTTGTGACCTGTGCAGAAGAAGCAAGTGATACTTATGGCACGGCAGTTAAGCGTGTATTTGAACGTATTGCTGAAAAAAGCTAATTCCGAAGTAGATTGAAAAAAGGAGAGCTAATTCGCTCTCCTTTTTTATTGTTCGTCTTGTTTGCTAGCAAGTTGCTGCTCAAGTAAAGCCACTTTCTCTTCAAGCTCAGTGAGTTTTTCACGAGTACGAATAAGTACTTGGCTTTGAATATCAAACTCATCACGGCTTACAAAGTCCATCTCAGCAAGTTTGTTTTGAATAGCTTGCTTAGTTTTGCCTTCAATTGTATCAGCAAGGTTTTTTACGCCTTGTGGCATGTTATCAGTAATTTGCTTAGCGATTTCTTCAAGTTTTGCTGGGTTGATCATCTTCGTCCCTTGAGTCACGTAAAAAAACAATCTTACCTTATTGGCTAGGCGTAGTGTAGTGATTACGGTAAAATTGCCCGTCCTGTCTTTGGATAATTTCTTTAGGGGCTTATGAAACTCAACCCAAAACAAGATGAAGCGGTAAAATATATCAGTGGACCGTGTCTGGTATTAGCTGGTGCGGGCTCTGGTAAAACGCGTGTTATTACTAATAAAATCGCTTACTTGGTGCAAAAGTGTGAGTATCAAGCGCGCAATATTGCGGCGGTAACCTTTACCAATAAAGCCGCAAAAGAAATGCGTGAGCGTGTTACGCAAACACTCGGCAAGCAAGAGTCGAAAGGCTTATGGGTTTCAACGTTTCACACCCTTGGGCTTGAGATCATCAAAAAAGAGTTAACGACACTAGGGTTTAAACCCGGTTTTTCGTTGTTTGATGATCAAGATACCAACCAGTTACTAGCCGAGCTGACCGAAGAAGAACTAAAAAAAGACAAAGACTTACTCAACCTATTAAAAATGCAAATAGGTAACTGGAAGAACGAATTGATTCTACCTGAGCGTGCCGTTCGCGAAGCCCGAGAGCCGCAAAAAGCCTTATTTGCTCAGCTGTATGCGCGTTATCAAAATCAACTACGTGCTTATAATGCCCTTGATTTTGATGATCTGATCATGATCCCTACTTTGTTACTAAGCCAAAACGCCACAGCGCGTGAGCGTTGGCAACAGCGTTTTCGTTACTTGCTGGTGGATGAGTATCAAGATACCAACACCAGTCAGTATCAGCTGGTTAAGCTATTAGTGGGTGAACGAGCTCGTTTTACCGTGGTAGGCGATGATGACCAATCTATTTACTCTTGGCGTGGTGCTAAGCCACAAAACCTTGTGCTATTAAGTAAAGATTTTCCTAGCTTACGTTTAATTAAGCTTGAGCAAAATTACCGAAGTGCTGGACGAATTCTTAAAGCGGCAAATATTTTAATTGCCAACAACCCTCACGAGTTTGATAAAAAACTCTTCAGTGAGCTTGGCTATGGTGAGCCTATCAAAGTGATTGGTTGTCGTGATGAAGAGCATGAATCTGAGCGAGTGGTCGCAGAAATCATTTCTCATAAATTCATGAAGCGCACCAGCTATAAAGATTACGCGATTCTATATCGTGGTAATCACCAAGCGCGGGTGTTTGAAAAAGCACTTATGAGCAACCGTATTCCTTATAAGATCAGCGGCGGCATGTCATTTTTCTCGCGTTCAGAAATTAAAGATATCATGGCGTATTTACGCCTATTGGTGAACCAAGATGACGACAATGCCTTTTTACGTATTGTTAATACGCCACGTCGTGAAATTGGTACGGTCACTTTGGAAAAGTTAGGTACGCTTGCTAATGAAAAGCACATCAGTTTATTTGCAGCCTGTTTTGAACCTGAACTTGCACACCGCTTAAAAGGCCGTGGTTTTAATGCCTTAGCTGGCTTTGCTCGTTGGGTGGTTGAGCTTTCTGATAATGCGGTACGCGGCGATACCCTTGAAGCTGTGAAAGAGTTAGTTAGGCAAATTAACTACGAAGCTTACCTATATGAGTCATCACCGAGTGCAAAAGCCGCTGAAATGCGCATGAAAAACGTGTCAGAGCTTTATCGTTGGATCACCGACATGCTAACAGGGGATGCAGATAATCCACCGCTGAACCTTGCTGAAGTGGTCAGTAAACTGACCCTGCGCGATATGCTTGAGCGTAACGAAGAAGAAGACGAATCTGACGCGGTACAATTACTAACGCTGCATGCGTCAAAAGGCTTGGAGTATCCGTATGTGTTTATGGTTGGCATGGAAGAAGGTCTATTACCACACCAAGTCAGTATCGATGAAGATAACGTTGAAGAAGAGCGTCGTCTCGCTTATGTAGGTATAACGCGTGCTCAGCAAGAGTTGGTAATGACCTATGCTAAGTTACGTCGTCAATTTGGTGAAACGTCAGATACTGAGCTCAGTCGTTTTGTGCAAGAGTTACCACAAGATGACTTAGCCTTTGAAGCGAAAAAGCCACCGTCTTCACAGGCTGAGCGTATGGAAAAAGGCCAAGCCCGTGTAGCTAACTTAAGAGCGATGCTTAAGAAGTAATAAATTGTGCGCTTGGTGCTTCGTGTTCGAAGGGCGCCAGCGCATGTTGCTTACCAATAAACAACGACAATCCGTGCTTATCGAGTAATGTGCGGTAGTTAAAAATCGACGGGCCTTTCGCGATTACTTGGATATTTTGCAGCTTAGTAATCGCTAGTACACCTTGCAATTGTAAGTGATAGTTTTCTTGCTGTAGTACACGCTTACTGAACGTTGAACTTAATAACAAGTAATCGAATTGGAACTCAGTTAGTAAGTTTAACTCACAGCGATCTTTGGCAAACTCATTCAAACCAATTGAAAACCCTTGAGCGACCAGGTTTTTTAAATTTTCAATTTGCACCGCTGATGCGTAACGAATTTCTTGTTCGTTGAATAATAGACACATTCTATTTGCATCATGGGCTTTTAATAACTTACACAGTGCTTGAAAATTAATACGCTCTAGCACTAATCCAGAACAAGGAAACAGGACTTTTTCGAGTTTGCTGTTGCTTGCTAGGGTAAAGGCTTGTTTCAGTAGGCTGAGTTCAACTTCAAAGTGCTGAACTCTATCGGTCGCAAACTTCTTGAGCACTTCAAAGCTGGTGCTGCCAAGTACAGGGTGCTCGCCAAATGCTTCGAGTAAAGATTCTTCGCGAGTTTGCTCATCCAAGGTAATGATTTCGGCACTTCTAAAGTGCATAGGCAAATCATCTAAGTGATGCATATTGTCAGCATCATGCTGGACATTGCTTGCATTAAGCAGCGGATGGAAACATTCAAAGCGATTACGGCCTGCATTTTTCGCGTAATACATGGCGGCGTCGGCATCGCGAATAATTTCATCGGTGTGCTTGTAGCTTGGTTTCGAGTAGGTAATACCGATACTGGCGCCACTTTGTATGCACTGACCTTTCATACAGAAAGGTTTTCTCATTATTTCGATGATACGCTTAGCAACATCTTGGGCTTGCTGTTGCTCAGTTAAGTGAGTTAGCAACACCACAAATTCATCACCACCTAAGCGCGCGAGTAGGTCGTGCTCACGAATACAATGCGAGAAAGACTCGGCAACACCAATTAAAAATTGATCGCCTGCTTGGTGACCAAGGTGATCGTTGATGTCTTTAAATTTATCGAGGTCAATAAATAACACTGCAAACTGCTGCTCTGGGTAGCGCTGGTAATGCTGCAATGTTTTTTCAAGTTGAGTTAAGAATAAACTGCGATTCGGTAAACTCGTCAGTGAGTCATGGTGTGCATCGTGATACAGCTGTTGTTCTATTTTTTTACGCTCTTCAATTTGCATTTGCAGATGCATATTGGCTTGGCGAAGTTCTTTGGTTTTTTCAGTAACACGATGCTCAAGTTTTTGGTGACTAAGTTTTAACTCTTGGTTGGCCAAGTGGGTTTGAATAACGTTAGCTATCTGATGCGAGACAAAGGTGATTAACTCACAGTCATCCTGACTAAACTCATGCTTATTATTGTAAGCTTGGCAAACAATGAGACCGATAACACCTTGCGAAGTTTTCAGCGGCGCGCCTAACCAACTCGTGGCGGTACGCTCTGGTGGTACATTAACCGGCCTTTCTACTACGCCTAACTTGATAAGTTCTTTTGCTCTTTCACTGTCTATGACTTGGCACTTTTCAGTGCTGAGCACCAGTTCACTGTAACCTTTAGCGAAAGGCCGCGGCAGAGCATTATCATTAAATTCATCGACGCAGTAAGGAAAACTCAGCCAGTGCGATTGTTCATCGTATAGGGCAATGTATAAGTTATCTGCATAGGTAATGGTTTTTATAATGTTATGGACATGCTGATATACATCGTCGAGGTTTTTACTTTGTGTTGCTAGCTCCGAGATTTTGAACAGGATTTGCTGGCGGTCGAGGGCATTTTTACGTTGTTGAATTTCGTCGTTTAAAGCTTGGTTGCTTTGTGTCAGAGCACGGGTGCGAATTTTAACTTCAGACTCAAGCAGCTCACGTTTTTTAACTCGTTCAATCGCTGTTGCCAAATATAATGACATCGCTTCTAGCAATTCAATTTGCTGCTCTGAATAGCCTTGTTTTTTGTCGTAACTTTGCGCGACCATGACGCCAATAATGACTTGCTCACGGTAAACGGGCACGCCAACCCAATGCTCGGCAGGTGTACCAAACGCTTTAAATAAACCTTGTTCTAGTGCTTGCTCTGTTTGCTGTTTGGTAAAGTAGCTGGTTTTACCGTGCTTAAATACATAACCCGTAAGGCCTTCTTTAAAGTACTGCTCATATTTTAACGGTACTGAAAGGCCATCTTTTTCATCGGCAAAGTAAGATAACTCAAGGTTATCGTAAACCGGGTTATGTAACACAACGAAGAAGTTTCTGCTCGGAATGTAGTCTTGCAGAATGTTATGAATAGCAGGGTAGAGTAGGGTTAATTCGGCAACAGTGCTTGCTTGCTCTGATAATTGTAAAAGAGCATGTTGCAAGTGATGTGATTGCTTATACTTTTGTAAAAGCGATTTTAAGCGAGCATTTTTTCGCTCTAGCTTATCAATGTGTGTTGCTGAATCTTCCAATGATTTAGAACCAGATCTTATTATTGTTTAAATTTCGTCCTTTATAGTTCCACTTTTTTATTAGATCGTCAAGTAACAGGTGTTAACAAAATAGTAATTTATGATGGGGTTAATTTGGCTACAGCCTTAGCCTAGCGGTTAAAAACAGGCACAAAAAAAGGGCTTAATAAAATTAAGCCCTTAGTATTAGTTTTTAGACTGTTACTTGCTAGTCATGAAATCGATAGCAGCGCTGATTTCATCTTCAGAACAATCCATACACGTACCTTTAGGAGGCATCGCGTTGAAACCGTTAAGCGCGTGGTTTAAAAGTGTATCTTTACCTTTAGCGATACGAGGAGCCCAATCATCAGCTGATTTAGGTGCACCTAGTGCGCCAGTACCATGACATGCAAAACATGCTGCTTGGTAAACTTGTTCACCAGAACGAGGACCTGTAGGTTCAGCAGCGGCCGCAGCTTTATCACCTTCTAGATATACAGAACCAATTGGCGCTAGACGCTTTTTAATTGCGTCTTCAGTCAAAGAGTTGTCATATGCTTGTGCATATGCCGTTGTTGCTAGCAGTAATAATGCAGCTGATAGTTTTTTCATTTTGCCTTGCTCACTTCGATTTGAACGTGATCAATCACGATATCTGACGGAAATTAGAACGATTATAACGCTAAGCCACAATTTATAAAATGATCTAAAAGGCTTTTTCTTGAGAAAAACCGTCATTTTTTTGCGTTAGCGCAAGAAAAGCCTGCATTAGTAGCTGGCTTTTTGCCCGATGATTAAGCGAGTTCTAACACTTTGTTGACTAATTTTTCGATACCTGCGTCAGCATCTAAAATGCTTTGTGCCAACATATAAGCAGGGGTTGTGACGACTTTATGCTGCTGATCAACAACAACATCATTCACTGCACAGTTTTGATGTGCACCGCCTAGCTGCTCGATTGCTGCTGCTGTATCTGCGTCGTTACCAATGGTGGTTTTGACACCCTTGCCATAAATAAGTGGCAGCATGGCAGGGGCAATGCAAATATACCCAGCCGCTTTATTGGCATCGACAAAGGCTTTCGCAGTGGTAAGTACATCACTTTGAACTTGGGCATCTGCGCCTTTAACGGCAAAATCTGATAGGTTTTTCGCGGCCCCAAAGCCACCTGGTACGATCAAGGCGTCGAACTCATTCACATCTAGCTCTGTAAGGGCTTTAATTTCACCACGAGCAATACGCGCAGCTTCAACTAACACATTACGGTTAGGTGTCATTTCTTCACCAGTTAAGTGATTAATGGTGTGCATTTGTTCGATATCGGGTGCAAAGCATTCATAGCTCGCGCCAGCTTTTGCGATATGTAATAAGGTTAATACAGCTTCGTTGATTTCGGCGCCGTCATAAACACCGCAACCTGCTAAAATTACAGCAACTTTTTTCATTTTAGAACTCTCCTTAATGCGACTTGCTTTAGTTTAACAAGGATACGAGTCAGCCTACAAAATAAAAATTTTCGCCGCTTAATAACTCGCAAAGCATGATGAATAGCTGTTTATGCCTTTTTCTAAATTACTAACGAAAAAAAAAGTATAAAGGATCGCTATGATCTTTGATCCATTATGCTAGAATACTCCTCCGGTTATGAAAAGGGATGTTAATTCGGTTTCGAATAAGCAAAAGGTTATCACTGCTAAAACCGTTTTCCACATCGGACAAAAATAATAAAAAAAGAACGTCGTAATATCTTTTTTAAATCAAAACATGAACTTATGAAAATTTCCTAAATGTTTTTACATTTCGGGAGGTTTATCTGTGTTTGTTATCTACAAAGTTATCCACAGCTTGCTATTGAAGAAACAATTATTGGTTAATAATTCACAGTCGTTTTCTTTAAAGCCTTATGGCATGCTTACAAACAATTTAATGTTATTCAATTAGGATCCAATTTCACCATGGCTCAGATCCCTGAAAATCCACTTATTCTTGTAGATGGTTCTTCGTATTTATTCCGTGCATATCATTCGCCACCGCACCTAACTAATTCAAAAGGTGAAGCGACAGGCGCAATCTATGGCGTAGTGAATATGCTTAAGAGTTTGATCAAGCAATATGATCCGTCACATATGGTGGTGGTCTTTGATGCCAAAGGTAAAACCTTCAGAAATGACATGTACAGCGAATACAAAGCGAATCGTCCACCTATGCCGGATGACTTACGCACACAGATCGCACCACTGCATAACATTATTAAAGCAATGGGCTTCCCGCTGATTAGTATTGAAGGTGTTGAAGCTGATGATGTTATTGGTACCTTTGCGCGTATTGCTTCAGAGCAGCAACGTCATGTACTGATCTCGACTGGCGATAAAGATATGGCGCAACTTGTTAATGAACATGTCACGCTGATCAACACCATGACAGATAGCATTTCAGATCCTGAAACCGTGGTTGAAAAATTTGGCGTTGGCCCTGAGCTGATCATTGATTACCTTGCTTTAATGGGTGACAAAGTCGATAACATCCCTGGTGTTGATGGTTGTGGTCCTAAAACAGCGGTGAAATGGCTACAAAAATATGGATCATTACAAGGTGTAATGGACCATGCTGGTGAGATCAAAGGTAAGATTGGTGAAAAACTTGCCGCAGCGCTGGATCATCTGCCACTTAGCTATGAATTAGCAACAATTAAGTGTGATGTTGAGGTTGAGTCAGATCTTGAAACCTTTAAGTTGCAAGAGCCTAACCGTGATGAACTGATTGCACTTTATGGGGAATGTGAGTTCCGTCGTTGGTTAGCTGAGCTACTTGATAATCCTAAAGATGCTGACACGCATTTAGATGTGCCAACAGAAGCAAATGAACTACCAAAAGTCGCTGATGCGCATTACGAAACTATTTTAACTGAAGAGCAACTTGATACCTTAGTGGCGCAGTTAAACGACGCAGAATTATTTGCTTTTGATACTGAAACAACCAGCCTTGATTATATGCAAGCACAATTGGTTGGTATGAGCTTTGCGGTAAAAGCGGGTGAAGCGGCTTATATTCCTGTTGCTCATGATTACCCGGATGCGCCTGAGCAATTAAGCCTAGAAACGGTAATGGCAAAAATTGGCCCAATTTTAGCGGACGAAAATAAAGCGAAAGTTGGGCAAAACCTTAAGTACGATAAAAGCGTATTAGCGAATGCTGGCTTTGAGTTAAAAGGTATTAAATACGACACTATGCTGGAGTCGTATGTCTTTAATAGTGTAGGCAGCCGCCATGATATGGACTCGTTGGCACTGAAATACCTTGGTCACAAAAATATCAGCTTTGAAGATATTGCTGGTAAAGGTAAGAAGCAGTTAACCTTTAACCAAATTGAGCTAGAAAAAGCAGCGCCTTATGCTGCTGAAGATGCAGATATAACACTTCGTCTTCACCAAGTGTTATGGCCAAAAATTGATGCTGATAGCCAGTTGAAGTCAGTATTCGAGGATATTGAGTTACCACTTGTCACAGTGCTTTCTGATATTGAGCGTACTGGTGTTGCGATTGATAGCAACATGCTGGCTGCTCACAGCCAACGTTTAGGCGAACGCCTGTTAGAGCTTGAGCAAGAAGCCTATGATATGGCTGGTGAAAAGTTTAATTTAGGTTCACCTAAGCAGCTGCAAGTTATTTTATTTGAAAAGCTTGAGCTGCCTGTTATCAAGAAAACACCTAAGGGTGCACCTTCGACGGCAGAAGAAGTATTGCAAGAACTTGCTCATGATTATCCATTACCAAAAGTGATTATTGAGCACCGTGGTTTATCTAAACTTAAATCAACCTACACAGATAAACTTCCGCTGATGGTTAATGAGCGCACGAAGCGAGTGCATACTTCTTATCATCAAGCAGTAACGGCAACGGGGCGTTTAAGTTCAACGGATCCTAACTTACAGAATATCCCAATTCGTTCAGAAGAAGGTCGTCGTATTCGTGAAGCCTTTATTGCTGCACCAGGCCATAAAATTGTGGCTGCCGATTACAGCCAAATTGAATTACGTATCATGGCGCACTTATCACAAGATAAAGGCCTACTCACTGCGTTTGCGAATGGTTTAGATGTACACAGTGCAACAGCGGCAGAAGTCTTCGGGGTTAGCCTTGAAGAGGTTACCAGCGATATGCGTCGTAAAGCGAAAGCGGTTAACTTTGGTTTAATTTATGGCATGTCGGCGTTTGGTTTATCACGCCAATTAGACGTACCACGTCATGAAGCACAGCATTATATTGATAAATACTTCGAGCGTTTCCCTGGCGTACTTGAGTACATGGAAACAACCCGTGAAAAAGCGGCTGATAAAGGCTATGTAGAAACGATTTTTGGTCGTCGTTTACATTTACCAGAAATCAATGCCCGTAACGGTGCTCGTCGTAAAGCCGCTGAGCGTGCTGCGATCAACGCGCCAATGCAAGGTACTGCTGCTGATATCATCAAAAAAGCGATGCTAAAAGTTCATCAGTGGGTGAATGAGCAAGCTGAAGGTTCAGTGAAGTTGCTTATGCAAGTGCACGATGAATTAGTGTTCGAAATTAAAGAAGAGTGTGTTGACGACTATAAAGCTGAAATTTGTAAGCTAATGTCTGAAGCCGCGACTCTTGATGTGCCTCTGATTGTTGAAGCCGACAGCGGTGACAACTGGCAACAGGCTCACTAATAGTCGCAATAAGTGAGAGCTGTCAGCTAGAAAGTTAGCGAGTTTCTAGGGGAAAGAGTAAAGTTAGCGAGTTGCTTGACGCGCAAGCTAAGTCATTTAGGCTTGCTAACTTGCTAACTTGCTAACTTGCTAACTTGCTAACTTGCTAACTTGCTAACTTGCTAACTTGCTAACTTGCTAACTTGCTAACTATAACCCCAACTCCTGCAACCGCTTTACGTGTTGACGATAAAGCTCAATAGGGTCAACTTCGCGAAAATTGTGTAAACCAATGAACTGATTAATCTCATCTAAGTGGTTCATGTCATAATCATCTTTAATTACGTGGCCTAAATGGCTGCTGCAGCGTGATATTAGGCCATCATCTTTGCCTAAAATAAGTAATGAACCGAGCAGCATGGGCAGGTCGGTGGGATCCAGTATATTACTAAGTGCTGCTGTACCGCTCCACGAAAAATAGTACACGCCATTTTCGGCAACTAACTGACCTTGATCGCACTTATTTTCTGGTAAACCTTCAGGGTATTTTTGATTAAATACGTCAGCGCCCTGTTTACTTAAGCTACTTAAAGCACCGAGTGTATCTTGCGGTAATTGGCTGTGGCCTGAGAGCAGTGAAATCACCTCACCAACCCCATCAAATATGAACCGCGCGGTATGTTCAGCTTGAGAGTTCGCAGGCAGCTTTTGACTAATTAGATCAATAATGCCACTGCCATAGTTTGCACCGCCAATGCTGGTTACTGAGGCAATCAGATCAGGTCTGACAGATGCAACGTAGCGCACTGTTTGCGCGCCTTGGCTGTGACCAATCAAGTTTACTTTATTGGCGCCTGTCAGTGCTAAAATTGCTTTTACGTGAGTGAGTAATTGTTCGCCCCGGACCTCAGAGCTATTAATAGCAGAGACCGCCGGCGTAAACACCAAGGTACCATCTTGGCTAAGGCTTTCAGCAATATTATAAAAATAATCGAGGCCGAGTAGGTTATCGAACCCCATTAACCCATGAACTAAAACTACCGGGTATTGTGTCGTTGTTTTTTTGGCATGGCAGTAGGGAGTTATTAAAAAAAGTAAGGTAGCAAATAAAATTAAGGGGATTTTTTTCATACCTTTTACTCTTCTACTGCAATTTTTATCACTAACAAGCCTTAAAAAAGCCTGATTTTTGCGTGCTGTTGATTCACTTTACCCTAAATATTGGCTTGCTGTAATGTTAATTTTAGGTAAACAAGAAAAGATGGTTTTAGTGATTCGTTATTTGTTTATCAATTTGTGTTGTTTCTGCGGCTCGGCAATTTATTTTTAATCTGGTATTTGTTAAAGTCCGCGCCGTCCTCATCCTGTAGGACATCCTGTTGATGATGCATCTGAAAGGATGCAACGTATTGATAGCTTCTCCCCAGTTTGCTATACCGACTCACTCCTTGTTGAGTGAGTCGCTTTTTCTTTCTCTTATCATACAATTCATTGCACAAATTAACGCAAGTGATACCATCAAAGTGATTCTTATTTACTTTCGAAGGAATGCGTTATGTTTAAATCTATGGCAATTGCTGCCTTTTCATTATCGAGTATTTTAGTTGCCCCTTTAGCCAGCGCAAACTGGCAAGTTAATAATGAGCAAAGCAATGTGAGCTTTGTGTCTATCAAAAAGAATTCAGTTGCAGAAGCGCATCATTTCAAAAACGTGTCGGGTACACTTAACGAACAAGGTCAATTTAAGTTAATGATCGATCTGTCATCGGTTGAAACCCTGATCCCTATCCGTAATGAGCGCATGACGAAATTGTTATTCGAAACAGCTAAATTTCCTAATGCAGTGTTAACTGCGGATTTAAGCAAAGCGCTGTTAACGCTAAAACCTGGTCAACATGTGCTTAAAGGTTTGAAAGCTGAATTAGATTTTCACGGCAACAAGAAAGAGCTAACAATTGATGTGCTTGCCAATATGTCACCGAAAGGCGATGTGACTGTTTCATCGTTTACGCCGGTGATTATTAATGCAAGTGACTTCAAAGTAACAGAAGGTATTAGTGAGTTACAAAAACTTGCGGGTTTACCATCAATTGCGACAGCTGTACCTGTAACATTTTCTTTGACGCTAGATAAAGAAAAGTAATGCAATCACTTGCCGAATTAGAAGCCGCACTTCAAGCGCCCGATAAACCTTTTGATCAATGGCAACCACAAAATTGTGGGCAACTGCCAATAACGATTGATGCGCAAGGGCTGTGGTTTTATGCCGGCAGTGAAATAAAGCGCGAGGCAATGGTAAAACTCTTTGCCTCTGTGCTTTGCAAAGAAGCCGATAGTTATTTTTTAAAAACACCTGTTGAGAAAATGGCAATCACCGTCATTGATGTGCCTTTTATTATTGTTGATTGGCGCTTTGAAGAGACAGAGCAAGGCCGTGCACTTTGTTGTGTCGATAATTTACAGCGTGCATGGTTGGTATCAGCAAAGCAACCACTATTACTAAGAGAATTTGAGGGGGTTAGTGTGCCTTATCTTCAATTAGCGCATGGCTTGGCTGCGAGGGTATCGAGAAATGTTTATTATCAGTGGGCTGAAATAGCCTGCTCAGACGAGCAGGGCTATTATATAGAATCATTAGCCAAGCGTTATTACTTGGCCTAAGCGATTAAGCTTCTGGTTGTTCGTCATCAGACTCAGGTGCTTCAACTTCAATAGGTCCTAAGAACCACTCATCAAGCTTTTTAGCAACTTCTGGTAAACCTGTGCCTTTTAGTGAAGAGAAGGCGTGTACAGTAATATCACCCTCTAAGTTACTTAACTCACGGCGAACCTGTAAAACTTGTGCTTTACGCGCACCTTGTTTGAGCTTGTCGGCTTTAGTTAAAAGTGCAAGCACAGGTATTTCACTGCCCACAGCCCAATCGATTAAGTCACGGTCTAAATCTTTTAACGGATGACGAATATCCATTAAAACAACGATACCTTTTAAGCTTTGACGCTTTTGTAAGTATTCACCTAGCGATTTTTGCCATTTCTTTTTCATTTCGATAGGCACTTTCGCAAAACCATAACCCGGTAAGTCGATAAGGCGTTTGTCGGCATCTAGCTCAAACGTATTGATCAACTGAGTACGACCTGGTGTTTTAGAGGTACGTGCTAATTTTTGATCTGTTAACGTATTTAGGGCACTTGATTTACCCGCATTAGAGCGACCAGCAAACGCGACTTCAATCCCCGTATCAGCAGGTAAGCGTGAGATATCAGGTGCGCTGGTAACAAAGGACGCAGTATTGTATTTGATACGAGATTTGAGCACAGGCTCTCCTAGTCTTTTATAAATAATAACGAACAGTGGCTAATTTCCACTTAAGGCACGTATTTTATACTATTAAAGCAGCATTCAAAAGCGTATTTAAGCGTGCTAAATTGGCTTTGAATTAGGAAAATTACTAGGTAGAAACTTAATCTAAGTCAAATCCCTATAAATTATGAGCTTAATGTGGGCAGAAAACGTGCCAGAGAATTTATTATCGTGTAGAATATAGAAATCACAACATCCATATTGTAGATGATACAGGGTCGGAAACAGAGAATTCACCATGAAAAAAATAGCACTATCTTTAACTATATTGCTTGGTACGTTGTCAGCAAGCAACGCAACAGCATTTGATGGCGATGTAAACGCAGGTAAAGAGAAATCGACAACGTGTGCGGCTTGTCACGGCCCAGACGGTAATGCGCCGGTTAATATCTACCCTAAGCTTGCAGGCCAACACGCAGATTATATCTATAAACAATTAAAAGATTTGAAATTAGGTATGACATCTGGCGGCAAAGAAGGTCGTATGGATCCAGTAATGAGTGGTATGGCTATGCCGCTTAGCGATCAAGACATGAAAGACCTAGCAGCTTACTTCTCTTCTTTAAATATGTCTGAAGGTGCAACACCTAAAGATGTAGTAGAAGTTGGTCAGCAGCTTTATAAAGCCGGTGATGCAGAGCGTGGTATTCCAGCATGTGCTGCGTGTCACGGTCCACGTGGTAACGGTACATCACTTGCAAAATTCCCGAAAATTTCGTTCCAACATCCAGAATACATCAAGTCACAACTTGAAAAATTCCGTGATGGCACGCGTAATAACGACTTAAACGGTATGATGCAAGACATCGCTAAAAAATTAACAGACAAAGACATCGAAGTACTTTCAAAATACTTAGGTGGCTTACACTAAAGTCTGATTGCCAGTAGTAATACTGCGCAGTAATATGTGATTAGTGTGAAAAAAGCAGCGCAAGCTGCTTTTTTTGTATTTAATCCATGTCGAAATATCCCACACTCTTGTGAGACATTGACCATGTCGAGCTGTAAGCTAAATCTTATTTTTATTTCACTTTTAATTGTAAGTCTTTGTTATTGGTTGATTTGATCTTGTTGCAATATCTTATCTGTAAGAAAAATTATATAAATTAGTTGTAACAAAATTATTAATGAGTAAATTAACCACTGTCGCTGAGACAGCAAAAACAACATGGACAATGTAATAAGGAAAGTGATTGCGGCAAGTCTTTAGGGGTTGACACTGGTTAGGTGTCCTAAAGGAAATAACAAAAAAGCGTCAGGATTGACCGAGAATAATAAAAGCTCATGGAAGTTTAATAATAAAAACAAAATGGAATGCTACACGGAAGGTTAAAACAATAACAAAATGGAAAAACAATAATAATAAAAATAATAAAGACTAAAAAGTCGAAGGGAGAAGTGTCCAGATAATTGGCGCTCAGATTAGTAGGCGGTAGAGATGTTTTCTCTACCGCCTTTTTATTTGTCCTGTTACAATAGCCACCGTTTGTACTAAAAGTATGAAAAGTGCGCAGTTCGTCAAGTTGACCAACCACATCCGCACATCGAATTCTTCTGGTTATGCCAGCATTACAATGCCACACAGGCGTTGTGCACAACCTCTTAAGTGAGATGATCAAGATATGAGTAGAAAGAAAAAGTCGCGTAAAATTCCATCGAATGGTCCTGTACGTCTAAGTAAAGAAAAGCTTAGAGAGATGCGCGCGTTAAAAGAGCAGCGAGTTAAAAAGACGAAAGGTGCTAAACCTGGGTCTCGAAATGCGCCTGATGCACAAAGTGCAGAAAACACTGCTGCGAATAATCAACCGAAAGATAAACGTGTTGGTAGTAAAAAGCCGGTTTCTTTAGTTGCGCCTAAGGCTGAGCCAAAAGTTGAAATGAAACGCAACTTAAAGCCAATGGTTGAGCTGAAGAAAGTAACTGAGCCTGAGTTAACGCCAGAGCAAGAACTAGAAGCGCTAGAAAATGACGAGCGTCTTCTGAAACTGGTAGAGCGTCATGAGCGTGGCGAGTTACTAACAGGTAAAGACGCTAAGTACTTTAATAGTCGTATTGCTCGTCACCAAGCTCTGTGTGAGCTATTAGGTATCGAAGATGATGAAGACGAGTACGAAGATGACTTTGAAGATGATTTTTACGATGAAGGTGAATCAGACTTCGATAAGTACTTATCTGACGATTTAGCGAACGAATGGTTTGATGACGAAGATGAGGATGAGCGATGAGCACAACCTTGATTATTGCCATCGTAATTGGTGCGGCAATTATCGCAGGGCTTGCGTTTTATGCAGGACAACTTCTGTATAAACTAAAAGAGCAAAATAAGCTTATCGCCAAGAAGCAAGCTGAGCATGAGCAAAAGCTTGCGGCATCAAGAACAAAGCGTAATGCAAAGTTAGCCGATAGCATTCATTTAATTGCCCGTGCAATGAATGAAGAGCAATGTGAGTTCTCAGAAGGCAGCTTGCGCATTTGGGTGCTGATCTCTCAATACAGCTTTGCAGAAGAGTTTGAGTTAAGTGAGCGCTACCCAGGCATATTTAAAATGTACGAAGTAGTTAAAGACATGCCAACCCATGATGCCCGTAAGAAATACTCTAAAAAAGAGATTTTTAAAATGGACACCACTCGCTGGCGTGCTGAAGAGCAACTTAGCGATGAGATAAAAGCAGATTGCGTACGTATCATTGAAGAGTTTAAAGCAGCCCCAGGCAGCGAAAACGTCGTATTCAATTAAACATACGTGCAGTGATTTAAGCAAAATAAAAAGCAGAGCCTAGGCTCTGCTTTTTGTTGGGCGTGATGATATCAAATAACTCGTGAGAAACGAGTTTGCTTGATTTGTTGTTGTAAGTGCGCATCAAAGCACATACAAATAATGCGAATAAATAAATTACCACGAGCTGTTACTGTGATTTTTTCTTGGCTTACAGACACCAAGCCATCAGCCAGTAACGGGTCAAGTGCTTGTAGTGCCTCGCAGAAGTAGCTGGCAAAGTTGATATTAAACTGCTTTTCGATTGCAGGAATATCCAGCTCAAACTGGCAGATCAATTGTTTGATCACTGCGGCACGTAACGTATCGTCATCAGTTAAAGCAACACCTTTACAGACTGCACTGCCAAAGCCTTCTTGCACGGCTTTGTAATAGTGTTTTAACTCTTTTTCGTTTTGTAAAATGGCATTGCCAATTTGTGAAATCGACGACACACCCAAACCTAATAAGTCACATTGGCCATGCGTTGTATAACCTTGGAAATTACGATGTAATTGACCCGCGTTTTGTGCAATTGCTAGCTCATTGTCTTTACGGGCAAAGTGGTCCATACCGATAAACTGATAACCCGCCGCTAACATCTGCTCAAGGGTATTTTTGAACATAGTGAGCTTATCGCCAGCAGATGGTAAGTCAGCATCTTTAATTTTTCGCTGTGCTGCGAATCTATCTGGTAAGTGAGCATAGTTAAATACCGATACGCGATCAGGATTTAGTTCAATCAGCTGTGCAATCGTCTCTTTAAAGCTTTCAGGTGTTTGTAGTGGCAAACCGTAAATCATATCGGCATTAATAGACTTAAAGCCAAGTTCACGAGCCTCACTAATCAAGCCTTTTACAGATTGCACACTTTGCGGGCGATTAACCGCCAGTTGCACAGCATCATTGAAATCTTGAATACCAAACGAAACACGATTGAAGCCAAGCTTTCGTAAATGAACTAGCATGCCATCAGCTAAAGAACGAGGGTCAATCTCAATACCGCGCTCGGCATCATCAGCAAAATTAAAATGCTGTTCAACCAATGCCATTAAGCGGCTCATTTGTTCTGCCGATAAGAACGTTGGCGTACCACCCCCTAAATGCAGTTGCTCAACTTTATAATCGGCAAAAAGTGTTGCTTGCTCAGCAATTTCAAGCGCTAAATTATCTAGGTATAAATCGGCTTTAGATTGATGACGAGTGATTACTTTATTACAACCACAGTAATAACAAAGCTGACTGCAAAAAGGGATATGGATATACAAAGATAAAGAACGGCTTTTCGATGCCGCAATCGCGTTAATCATATCTTGTTGGTTATAACCATCAGCTAAAGACAATGCTGTTGGGTAAGATGTATATCGAGGCCCAGAAATATTGTACTTGTTGATCAGAGATTGATCCCAGCTAGGTAAATTTATCACAGTCAGCACTCCGCAATTGATT
>Ga0066376_10000808_pt1 | contig 29694 bp, 26 predicted proteins | sample Knorr_S15_td_Bot_FD_77009 | JGI IMG/M metagenome (GOLD analysis project Ga0066376, IMG submission 77009) | Marine microbial communities from Southern Atlantic Ocean transect - Knorr_S15_td_Bottom_ad_5009_LV_A | ecosystem: Environmental > Aquatic > Marine > Oceanic | place: Southern Atlantic... | reverse complement strand
CCGCCTTTACACGGCGCACGGTGTTCTCAATGGAGAAGCCGTCTCGGCCAACAACACGCATCTTGACCGCGGTGAAGCCTTTGGCAGCGTATCCTGCCATTTCCTGCTCAGCCTCGTCGCCCGGTGCCCAGCCGCCAGAGCCGTAGCCGCGTACAGAGTCTCGTACTGCGCCCAACGCCTTGAAGATCGGTATGCCCAGCGCCTGAGACTTCACATCCCAGATGGCCAGGTCCACCCCGGCAATTGCTTCCATGGTCAGGCCACGCCTACCGTCGCCTGGCTGTGAATGGCCGGTTTCCAGGGCTGGCTTCCAGCGAGAGCCGTTGTACATCTTTTCGTACAGCAACTCTGAATACATAGGATCCTCGCCCAGCAACGCAGTTGCCAGTTCATGGACTATGGCACAGATGGCCTGTGGACTTCCCAGCGAGGCTCCCAGGCCTATCAGGCCGTCATCCGTCTCCACCTGAATGATGACGGAATCGCTCTTGATCTTGGTGCCCAGGTCTGTCCTATGCTGCCTCTCTTCGGGGATGGGGTCGGACATAGGTATTGCGCGTACGCTGGTTATCTTCATATTCGTTTTGTTGCCCTTCAAGTACGTTGCTGAGTAGTGCCAACCTGGCTAAGGCCACGTCTACCAAGCGGTGCCTTTGCCACGTCTGCCTGAGCGGTGCGAAACCAGCCAAGCTCCACGATAGAGCTTAGTTAGGAAATTGGACCCCGCCGGAAATTCAAAACTAATGGAGGGTGGAACTGATTCGCTTCTCTAGTTCCTTTTCCAGTTCGTCGAGGTCGCAGTTCTCCATTCCAACATGGTCGCGCAGAATCTCGGCGTAGGACGCGATCTCCGACCGGTCGGACCAGGTCTCGTGGTTCCACAGGCTTGAGCGTATGAAGGCCTTGGGACAGTGGGTGAAGACCTCTTCGACGTGAACAACTATGGCCAGCTTGGGCAATTTGCCTCCCACGGACATGCTCTCCAGAAGTTCGGCATCACGAACCAGGGTTACGCGGCCGTTGATGCGAAGGGTCTCGTTCATGCCGGGAACCATAAACAGCATTCCTACCTGAGGGTTGGCGATGAAATTGCTCAGGGTGTCCAGCCGGCTGTTACCTGGCAGATCAGGTATGGCAACCGTCTTGTCGTCAAGCACCTGTACGAAGCCCGGCCTGTCGCCCTTGGGAGATACGTCGCACTTTGTGCCGTCTGAGGATGCAAAAAGCACGAAAGGCGACTTCTCGATGATGGCCCTGCAGTGCTTGTCTAGCTGCTGTAGCTCTTTCTTGACCGCCCGCTCGGCTGGCCAGCCGAATATGTCTCGCAACTGCTCTTCGGACGTGATTACTTCGTTGAATCTGGTAGCAACCATCGAAAACCTCTCTCTTGGAACTTTTGCTTTATCTGATATAACGTGACTCTGATTTTACTCTAAGTTCCGCTCAGGCCCTAATTTTTCTGAATTACCAAAATGCTCTCTTTGAATCCGTATATGCAATATGAGTATATGTTAGCTGCGCTCACCCATTTAAGACGAAATTAATCCAGCTCCCGCAGGTAGCGCTCCATCTCGCAGGCGAACCACAAGGCCATGGCACCGCCGCGGTCGTCAATGCCGAAAATGGCAGGCCGGTCGAACACCTCTCGCAGGCCGGGTTGCACGCCCGTACCGGTGCAGACGTCCACCAGGCCGCCCTCGTCGTCCACACGCTCGTTGACGAACTGCCATGCCCACGCCAGCGATAACTTGAAGGAGTCATCCAGCCAGCCCACGCGCATTCCTCGTGCCATGGCGTAGCCCACCATGCAGGTAACGGTCAGTTCGGCGTACGCGCCGGGGAAGTCTATGACCTCCAGCCAGCCTCCGGACGGCGACTGGTACTTCTGCAGGGCCTCGAGGTGCCTCTGATGGGCACGGCGTATCGTCCCTCGCTCGATGTGATTGCGTGGCAGGTAGGTCAGCGTCTCACAGTAGCCCAGGGCAGCAAAACCGTTGCCGCGTCCCCAAAAATACGGAGCTGTGCGATCATGCCAGAACAGGCCGTTCTCCTGCTGCGTGCCTGCATCTAGTAGGAAACGGGCCTGAATATCGATGTAAGACTCGTCGCCGGTGATCTCAGTGGCCCTTCCCAAAAGTGCGCCAGCGTAGAACATATCCTCTGGGCGGTATTCTGGATCGGATGGTGGTGGTACGTTTCCTGGCTCCGATGTCCTGTACAGGTCTGCAATCTCGACCAGCTGTTCAGCGTAGCGCTTCTCTCCTGTGGCAGCAGTGAGCTCATCTGCCCACACCATGCCTGCCAGGTTGGAGCCGCTTTTAGTCTCCCCAAAGACCTGATCCAGCGTGCATGACGAGTAGCCATGTACCGTGTGGACTAGGTCCGGGACCGGGTCTTCTCCTTCAGGGTCCAGTTCCTTGAGGCGAAGTTGCCCGCTCAGCGAGACACCCTGGGTATAGATCACTGGGTTGAGCTTGTGGCCGTAGACTGCGCCAAGGATACGCGCCACGTCCAATGGCGTGCGAGACCGTCTGGCGTCCAGGACCTGGCGGGCCGGCGACGACCCCAGGGCCGACTCCTGCGACAGTTTGGCCCAAAGCTTCGCCAGTTCTGTCTTCAGCGAGTCTTCGGGGCAGGTCAGAAGAAGGCCTGGGATTGGAGCCAATTTGTTAGGCTCCCCCTCTGCCAAGGCGTTCAGCAGACTTCCCTCCTCTGACATTGGGTAGGCGTTTAGCGATGTGCCAATCCTGGAAACAGAGCCAGAGTATTCCCATCGAACGCTAATGCCGCTTCTTACTTCCAGAACGACGTCAGGGGCATTGAAGCTTATCCACCGCCAAAGATAGCGCGTCTCGGGATCATGTTCGTGACCGTAATAGCCGTCATGGGTGGGTGGGTAGCCGGTGGCAGGGTTGCCGCCAGCTGCGTTGCTACGTGAGATGCCAGCGGCCAGGCCGTCGGGATTGCCGCAGGGGATTGCACTCAAGGCAATCTCCTTTGCCAGAGCATCGCCGCCGTCGAGGTACGATTCTATGGCCTCCAAGGAACGGCTTACATCTTCGAAGCTGCCGGAAAGGCCGCCGACAAGCAGCACTCTAGTGCGGTGAGTGTCCGGAACGTAGGCGTCATTGTGCACTAGAACCGGTATCGCCTTGGCAGATCGAGTAACGCCGCAACCATCGACTCGCCACTGGCCAGGTGCCTGCTGCGCCAGTTCGAGAAGCCGCTCATCAAGATTAAAACTAGAATTGACCATATCAAAAACCTACAGCTTCTAAATTAGTTTTGTGTACAACGATTGCGAAGACAACAAAAATGTAAACATTCCCTTGTATGAACAACTAGCCTGTTCGGGCCCTCTTTGAACATATGTTGCTGCTGGATTGAAAACGCGCTGCCAATTTTAACACAGCGTCCATGAAAATCGGAACTTGCGAAAGGTAAAGTAGTGCAGAGCGTGATGCAGAGCGTCGTTGCGTAGAGTAGAGAGCCGTCTTGTTCAGTCGAGGGCAGGCGTGGGCAGCCTGTTGATTATCGAGGCCAGGTAGCCAGCACCAAAACCGTTATCGATATTGACGACCCCAATACCTGTGGCGCAGCTATTAAGCATGGACAGCAGAGCGGCTAACCCATCAAAGCTGGCACCGTACCCGATGCTGGTGGGCACTGCTATCACAGGAACCTGCACGAGCCCGCCTATGACCGAGGGCAGAGCGCCTTCCATGCCAGCTACGGCCACGACGACCCTGGCCTTCTGAAGCACTGGCAATTGCGCTAGCAGCCGGTGAATCCCGGCAACTCCAACGTCGTAGACCCGCTCCACCTGGCTATCCATCAGCTCGGCAGTTATGGCTGCTTCATATGCCACGGGGAGGTCCGCTGTGCCCGCACATACGACCAGCACGCCGGGTGTTATCTTTATTGAATCTGGCTGGCGGCGGTCCACGACAATTGTCCTGGCGACGGCGTCGTACTGGGCGTCAGACTCCTTTTTCTGCAGGGCGTCGAACGCTTCTTGAGAGGCTCGCGTAACCAGCAGGCGGTCCGACTGCCTCAAGAGCGCTTCGCCGATGGAAGCGACCTGGTCAGGCGTCTTGCCTTGGCCGAAGATAACCTCGGGAAAGCCTTTGCGTAGGGCCCGGTGGTGGTCTACCTTGGCGAATTCCAGGTCTTCAAAGGGCAGGTCTCGCAAGCGTTCAATGACCTCGTCTTCCGAAAGGCCATTGTCCTTGAAGTCCTGAAGTAGAGTGCGTAACCGAGACTCGTCTATGATTCGTCTCCCCTGTGCATCTTAAGTCACTTTAACTGTAAACACCGTCATTAATGCTCGACGGGTTCGCAATCGCATAGAACGAGTATACAGGTCTATTCCAGAACCCGTAAAGACTAACGAGCAACGGCCTCGCAGTTACGCGAGGCCGTGTTCCCTATATATGTCTGTTTTAACGCTTCTCTGGCCATCCTCAGGCCTTGTTGAGGCTTCCGGGGCCCCAATTCAGTATCTGGGCGGGACTTAACTGGCTCTGGTTAGCTCAGGAAGCTCGGCGTGTAGCTTTTCCAGGTTCATCTTCATGGAAATGGATTGAGGGTCGTCTGCCGAGTCCTTGGTCCAGCCGCACTGCAGGCAATTCTCGTACTCGCCGTACCAGTCGCTTAATACGCTTACGTCTCCATTGCAGCGGGGGCAGCTCTTCAAGTTCAGCATTTCGGTTCTCCTCTTGTTCTGTATTGTCCAACCCGATTATCTCGCAATAGTGTTACCAGATAGTTACTTATCTGTTGGTTTCGGATTGGGTTTTGGTTGTCAAATGGCCCACGTCTGCGCAGCGTGGCCGAAATTCAATCCACATTGGGTGCAGTGCGCGTAGTCATTGACGGGGGAGCGGGGTTAATCTGATCTCATGAATTATCACTTCGCCGCTGTTAGAGCGACGGTATCTCTGCTAGCCGTGTCATTACTTCTGGCGGCGTGTTCGTTGGGGACGCCCGAAGGCCCGCCAGCATCTGGTCTGCCTTCGCCAGTGTCCGTGCCCCCGGATCTGGAGCAGGACTCGCCCGTTCCATCTTCGCCAGCGGACCTTCCCGTTGAGCCGCCCAGCATGCCGCAAGTCCCACAGTTGCCGACTCCGACACAAGCTGCCGTTCCCATTCCACCAACATCGACGCCGACTGACCCCGTGAGCCCGCCTGACCAGTCAGAGCCGCCCAGCGTTAACGCTGTTTGGGCAGAGCCGCCAGACCGGGACCTGTTTGAACTGGCCTATCGTTTCGGAAAGATAAGAGAGAGATTTGGAACGGAACCGCTCGTAGTCGAAGGCCCTGCATTGGAGGTCGGCCACAGCAGTCCGTTCTTTGTTAACGACCTCGTCGACAACACGACCTACACTATTCAGGCCACGCTACAGGTTGTCAGCGAAAACGCCTACTGGTATGTCGACGACGCTGCCAATCTGTCTGGCCAAGACCTGTTGAAAGCGGCAGACGTGTACGAAGCTCAGATCAGGTCGGGCATGGTGGCTGCATTGGGGGACATCAGCAGGCCCGGTGTGGATGGCGACTCCCGCCTTACGGTGCTCCATACCCCATTGCGCGCCGCCGACGGGTATTTCGGCTCCAGCGACCAGTACCCCCAAGCCATTCACCCCCACAGCAACCAGCGAGAGATGATCTATATGGACTCCGGTCGTCTAACTCCCGGTTCCTCCAATTACCTTAGCGTACTGGCGCACGAGCTTCAGCATGCCATCCACTGGAATCAGGATGGCGGAGAGGATGCCTGGATAAATGAAGGCCTGTCCGAGCTAGCCAAAGAGCAACTTGGTTACGACTCATACTTTGTGGAGTCTTTCCTACGGCGACCAGATATTCAGCTGAACTTCTGGCCGGATGAGATCGAGTCCAGCGCAGCTCACTACGGGGCGTCGTCTCTCTTTCTGACGTATATGGCCCAGCACTATGGGGACTACGAGGCTATCGGCGGACTGGTTCGCGACCCGGCTGACGGCGTGAGGGGAATTGATAATTACCTGTCTGTCTATGGCGTCACCTTCGAAGAGGTGTTTAAGGACTGGGCTGTGGCAAACTACCTGGACGCGGACGCTGGGCCATACGGGTACTCTGATAGGTCTGTGAAAGTAAGGTCGCCGCGTCGAGTTTTCGCTGAGCTGGATAAGTTGGAGAGTCTGCCCCAGTTCGCAGCCCGTTACTACGACCTGCAGCTTCCTGACGGCGACTACGCTGTGCATTTTGCCAGCGAACCCTCTGTAGGCGTAGTGGGTACGCAGTGCTATAGCGGCGACCACTGCTGGTGGAGCGGTCACGGCGACTCTATCGACTCCATGCTTACAAGAGAGTTCGACCTGACAGGGTTGACGCATGCCACCCTGGAGTTTTGGACCTGGTACGACATAGAGGAGGGCTGGGACTACGCCTATGCCTCTGTGTCGACTGACGGCGGAGAGAGGTGGTCCATTCTGAAGGGCACCCTTACCACCGCCGAGGACCCGGTGGGCAACAATTTCGGCAACGGATTCACAAGCTCCAGCGGCCAATGGGTCCACGAGTCGATGGACATGTCTAAATTTTCGGGCCAGAGGGTCCTCGTAAGATTCGACTACGTCACGGACGACGCCGTCAATTTGGATGGATTAGTTATAGATAACATCGGCGTGCCCGAGCTAAGCCTACTTGACGATGCGGAGACACCGGGCGAGTGGGAGGCCGACGGATTCCAGCTGATAGGCAACACGCTCTCTCAGAAGTTCGCTGTACAGATCATAGAAATCAGTATGGATGGCACGGCGACTGTAAGGGAAATTGACCTACAGGACGAACTTACTGGAGTGGCTCAAATCCCAGGACTAGGCAGCGAACTGCAGAGCGCTGTACTGGTGATAACCCCTCTGACAAGAGGCACGTATATGCCGTCGGCGTATCATCTATCAATCGTGGCCGTCGGCGATAAGTAGGCTGAGCGTCAATCCAGGCGACGTATCATCGCCTCAAAGGTCCGTTGCAGCTTGCGTAGCCTGGGGTCGTACTCACCCAGCGGGTACTGATGAGGATGGGCCTCCACCCAGAGAAGAGTTACCTCAGCGGCAAACTCATCTGAGATGGTCCGGTCAGCTGACCTCTCGCGGACGAATCGCAGCATCTCATTGCGCCGCCGCACCACTCGTACCAGGTATAGAGGCAAGCTGATAGGGAGCCACAGCAATTTACCCACAAATCTAATGACCGACATCTGGTCATCGAAAACTTCGTTGGCGGCTCTGCCTTCATGCCTGCCAAGCTCTGCTCGCCTGTCCCAACCTTTGGGCCTTTTATCATTCATGGCCTGCTCCCGGCATCAGCAGAGAATCCCACTATAACCCAATTATTCATTGCGAATTCCGAAGGTTCGTCCACCCTATCTGCGTGCCAATATGGGGATAATATGGTTGGCATGAGCGGCTGTCAATTTGCCTGAGGTCCTGGCTGCAAGGAGATTGTTCCCATGCAATATAATCTCCTGTAGCCTTTATCGTTATGTACAGCTATAATATTTAGGTTGAATTCTTACCCTTTCAACTACTCGCAGGTCCTAGTATTTAATTTTGTTTCGCCAGAGCGCTCACGGAGCGAGTGTATGCTCGTCAGCAGGACAATGACGGCGCGTACCAGTGACGTTGAAGGCGAACGGCCTTAGATGACCCGCAAATGGCCAAGGAGGAACATCGTGACATCCGAAGAGTATTCCTTTTCAAAGTTCTCGAGAAATGACTTCTATGAGAAATTGAACTCACGTCTCGTCGATATGGCGGAGTTGAATTCTGGTCAGCGTATCGTCGATTTGGCTTGCGGCACTGGTGGAGTTACGAAGCTGATTCTGGAACGCTTGCGAGGCGCTCGTGATTCCGTAGTAATCGCGGTGGACCACTCCTCTTCTGCCCTGAAGCAGGCGATGGAGGAGTTGAACGGCCGCAAGGACTCTGCAATCCAGTTTGTTCAGAGTCAGGTCGAGCAGCTTTCCGAGTCCCTTAAAGAGTCGGTGGACACCATAGTGTTCTGCAACGCCATCCACTACATTCCAGATAAAGACGCCCTGGTTGCGGACATCTCCAAGTCCTTGAAGCTAGGCGGCAAGTTCGCTTTTAACACCTCCTTCTACGAAGGTAGCCATCCACCGGAGACGTTGGACTACTATCGCAAGTGGATGTTCAAGGCCATGCGCATTTTGAGGCGAGAGTATGGGCTATCGCCCTCCCGCGATAAGAAGGTAGAGTCCCGCAACCATCTTAGTCCTGAAGAGTACAAGAGCTTGCTGGAAAATCACGGCCTTAAGATCGTGAAGCAGGAGATAAATACGGTCGACGTACCTATCGACGGCTGGTTGGACATCTCCGCGTTCGAAGACTTCGTCGAGGGCGTCATGCCAGGTGTGCCACTGGACAAGGCCAGCGCCGCGCTTCAGGAAGGCGTAAGGCGGACCTTCGAGGAGATGAACCTGACTTACGTCTCCCGCAGTTGGCTTGGTATTGTGGCGGTCCGGGCCGCTTAGCGGCCAAGCTGCAGGGATCGGGCCACGCCCCTCTTATTAACAGACCATGAAGTAAATGGCCTCCTCACTATGGAGGAGGCCTTAGTTGTTGTTGAAGACTCTTTGCTTCAGCAGGCACGCGGGACTGCAGTAAACCTGCCTCGCGGGCACGAAATCGCCAGCCCCGGCGTCTACATCGCCCACATGCAGGGTGCCCTCCACGAACAAGGTGTCGTTGGATTCAAGGTATACACTGCCGCGCCCCAGGGCTACAAGTTCCTGGTCTACCTCGTCAGCATGGACACGGGGCAACTCCTCGCCATTATAGAAGCCAACCGTCTGGGCCAGCTCAGAACAGGCGCTGCCACAGGCGTAAGTGTCAAACACATGGCCAGAGCCGACAGCAGAGTTGTAGGTGTGCTGGGCAGCGGATTTCAGGCAGGGACTCAGTTGGAAGCCGTCTGGCGAATTGCTGATGTAGACTCTGCCGTTGTTTACAGCCCGAGCTCTCCCAATAGAAATGCCTTCGCCGAAAGAATGTCCAACCAACTTGGCATACCTGTCGCAGCCGTAGATTCAGCCCGAGAGGTTGTAGACGCTGCCGACGTGTTGATTACTATCACTGCATCCCGCTCGCCAGTGTTCGACGGCAAATGGCTTAGGCCGGGCATGCACGTTGCAGCAGTGGGCGGTGCCAACGAATACGTCACCGAGCTGGACGACGATGCCATTTTGTGGCCTGAAGTTCTGGTGGTGGACAGCTTGGCACAGGCGCGGAAGGAATGTGGCGAGCTACTTATGCCCGCCTCCCGTGGTCTGATCCTGTGGGAGCAGGTGCGGGAGTTGTGGGAGGTGGTTGGCGGGAGGATTCCTGGCCGTACCAGCGATGATCAGGTTACGTTATTCAAGTCGTTGGGCATGGCGATTTGGGATGTTGCCGTCGCCAAGGCAGTGTATGATAAGGCCGTAGCCCAAGGCGTCGGCGCGCGCATTGGCGACTAAGTACTCTGGTCGCTGTCTATCCAAGGGTGATTGACCGCCTGCTGATCGAAAGAAATCTCCCTCACCTGTCATGTAGCCTTGGTAAACGCCAAGGGCCAGTTTTGCATCGATATTGTTTACGTGCTGATTAATGAAAGTCTCCAGTTTCTGCGCGCCGCTGTCATTCAGGTTCCCGTTAATCCAGAAATTGTATAAATTGCCGGAAGGTGGGCCAGGTTTAACCTGATTTGCAAGCCAAGACCACAATCGCTCGCAGGGTATCATTGCTATCACCAGATAAAGTGGAGGTAGCCGGAGAGCTACCATGGACTCGAACGCCATGTATTGTTTTGCAGCCGGCGAAGGGTTAATCGCCGACGGTTGACCGATATGCCACTGCGAAAATATATTGTCCTTATACTTAATGTATCCGTCCCTTCGAGCAGTTAGAAATGCCCTTATTGTTCCGTCGGCTGCCTTGCCGATAGCAGTGTTATAGGATTCAATTGCGTTGCTGCAGTAAACAGCGTCCTGCACCGAATATTGCCCGTAATTATTGGGGTCCAGGGTCCCATGTGCGATGCCTTGTATGTAAAGTGTGTTAAGGGCGTCCTGAGCAAGACTTGTCGATGAGTCCCACAACTTTGCAGAAAGAGAACCGGAGGGCGGCATCGATAGTTCTTTAGGAGGAACTACGGAGCCGAGCACATGGCTGAGCCTACGGGCTGAAAATGTTGAAGTGTCAGTGGTCATTTGCATCACACCTGATAATATTTTTGGCAGTACCACTGCATTATAAGGAATATGGGGCTTTATAATAATTATAGAAGATATTATGGGTCTGTAGCAAGTCATACTTAGATTGTTATAGGTATTGACCTATTGCTCGACTAACATTTAATCGCGAAAATCGAAAACGTTGCTAAAACGAGAAAAAGGACTCTCTAAAATTGTCGATTCGTGCTATTACCCCTTTGGACGGCCGGTACTCCTCTCAGGTCGAGGAACTGACAGACTACCTGTCTGAGTGGGCGCTCATTAAATATCGTGTGCTGGTTGAAGTTGAGTGGCTCATCGAGATGGCCGCCAGTCCGCATATCTCCGATCTCAGAGAGCTTACACCTGCCGAGATACTTGCCCTGCGTGATATACACGAAAATTTCGATGACAAGGCAGCGCTGCGGGCGAAGAAGATTGAGGCCACAACCCGACACGATGTGAAGGCTGTCGAGTACCTGATTCGCGAGCTGCTTCAGGGCACATCACTGGAAGACGTATCCGAGTGGATACACTTCTGCTGCACCTCTGAGGACATCAATAACCTCTCCTATGCCTTGATGCTGAAGGACGCTCTGGCGCAGGTCTGGCTGCCAGCTGCTGAAGACCTGGTGAGCGCCGTGGCTGCCATGGCTGAGCAGGCCAAGGCTATTCCCCTGTTGGCTCGCACCCATGGGCAGCCAGCAACACCGACGACCATTGGCAAAGAGTTGGCCGTCTTCGTGCACCGCTGGAGGCGGCAGCTAAAGCAGATTGCCAACGCCGAGTTTCTGGGTAAGTTCAATGGCGCAGTGGGAAGCTACAACGCGCATGTCATTGCATACCCGAACGCACCCTGGGAGGACATCACAAAGCAGTTCGTGGAGCGCCTGGGCCTGCAACACAATCCGCTGACTACTCAGATCGAGACCCACGACTTCCTGGCAGAGGTCTTTCACGCCCTGACTCGCTTTAACACCGTGATCATGGACTTCGACAAGGACGTCTGGTCCTACATTTCAATGGGCGTTTTCAAGCAGATCCCTGTGGCCGGTGAGGTGGGTTCGTCCACCATGCCGCACAAGGTCAACCCTATTAACTTCGAGAACTCCGAAGCCAACATGGGCATCAGCAACTCGCTGCTGGAACACCTGGCTTCGAAGCTGCTGGTATCTCGGCTGCAACGCGACCTTACGGACTCTTCGGCCCTGCGCAATCTGGGACCGGCCATAGGTCACAGCCTGGTCGGCCTGAAGTCTGCCATGCGCGGACTGCGACAGATCGCCGTGGACGAAGCGATGGTGCGGGCAGAGCTTGCGGGCTCATGGGAGGTCCTGGCCGAGGCGGTACAGACTGTCATGCGCAAACACGGCATTGGCGACGCCTACGAGCAACTCAAGGAATTTTCCAGGGGCGCGGCCATCGATCAGGAAGGCATGCAGCGCTTCATCAAGAGCCTGGATCTGCCTGAAGATGACAAGAGTCGGCTGCTAGCCCTGACGCCTGAGACCTACACCGGCATCGCCAGTGATCTTGTCAGGCATATTTCCTAAGGCTTTTTTTGAATACTCTATCCAAGAGCTATTGCCATTGATTTGAACCGCATGCCACCGTAGCTAAGCCGCAAAGTTGCGTCCCGAAAACTCCATTCAAAAAAGACTCTATTTAGAAAAATTTGGCGTCTTCCCAAACTTTGCTGCGCTTCATGCGGTCCTCAATGCCTCTTTGCAGACCACGGACGTAAGCCATCTGCCCGCCGTGCTGGTTCATCTCCCAGATGATCTGCTGATAGACGCTTGCTAAAGTGAAGCGCCCTCCCGCTGGACTGTCCACCCAGGTCTCCAGCAACTGCTCGTCACTCCGGCTGTCCAGGAATGCCAGAGCCTGACTGCGCACGGCCTCGCCATACTCCAGCAAGAGTGACAAATCTGGAACCTGAAAAGCCGTCATCTGCTCCAAAGTAAAGCCGAAGCCTCTGTCCTGAGGATCAGCAGGGCCGCGACCCAGGCGGTCGGCCCACCCCTCGGTGCTCCAGATCTCGTCGGCCTGCCTCATCACCGTCTGCACCAGGAAGTCGTGGACCCTGGCGCAGTGCCACGCTATGAAGCCGATGGGCATGCTCTCTGGGCCAGGGCGGTAAGCCAACTCCTCCGCCGTGAGTTCCTTCAGTGTGTCGGTCGTAGAGCTGTAGTACTGGTCCATTGAGCTTCGGATGAATTTTTTTAAATACATCTGCTTGTCCTTATTTGTTGACGGTCGGTTGCATGGCTGGGCGTCTGGCTATTGTAGCGGGCCAGCCGCCGACTTGGCGCAAGAACCGGAGAGTTTGCTGACAAATGCTGTTAGACAGGTGCGTACGCCAACCTCGCAGACCTAGAGCCGGCGAAGGCATGGGCGTACTTAAGAAAACAGTTAGCTCTCGATTCCGAAAATAACTTCCTTGGTCCAGCCCCACGGGTGAAGCTGTGCGAAGTGCAGCACGTACTCCTGCGCGACCTTAGGAATGTAAAGCAGCACCAGGGCCAGCGCGATGTGCCAGGGCTTTGTTGGCAGGTAACGGGGTGCCGCACGCTCGGCGATGATGAAGTACAGGAAGAAATTTTCGAAAAGGTTCGGGAAGAAAAAGAACAAGTTCCTTATGTGCGTTGCCTCGAAGGCTATCAGTCCCACTAGCCTGAACACGAACAGGAATATGCTGGTGTTGCGGGCCAAAACGTTGCTCCAACTGAGAGAGACGTAAAGCTCAAAAGCCAGGTAATACATATCCAGCCACTTATCGACAAGCTGGTATCGGTCCCCGAAGCCGCCTGGCTCGTTGAACGCAGTGGCCAGTACGTCGACCAGCACTACGTCTATGGCGTCCATCAGCATGGATGCAATGGCGCCAGTAATTCGCCAGCGTAGGATCGTCAGCGGGACCAGTAGCCTGATAATGATTACGATGATTGCAGCAATAGTCATGAATCAGCTCCGCATATTGCGTGATTAACCGATGGCCTATTTGCTAGCTGGACTTTTTGTTTGCATGCCTGCTCTCTTTTACGACGCGGCGTGCGTGTTCGTCGCTACTAAAGCGCGGTGCCGTAGACATGGTCCGGCACCACAACCACCGCCGAGCGTTTCTCGTCCACCATAGCCTGATCGTATTCGGACCAGTTTGGATGCTCGCCTGCTATTGAGCGATATATGTCTCGCAGGGCCATTTTCAGGGTCTCAGGGTCAGTGTTGTCCGACGACATGACCCTGGCTTTTCCCACCAGCACAAGAAAGCCCCACCAGCTATCCTGCGAGACCAAAAGAGAGCATCGAGGATCTCGCTTCAGGTTGGGCAGCTTGGCCCTGTCGGCAGTCGTTGTGAAAGCCGCGCCGTCCTCGAACGGGCCAACAACGATGACGCTAAGCTGGGCCATTCCATTCTTGCGGAACGTATTCAATACGGCCTTGTGATGTTCTGCGATAAATGCTTTTGCCTGCTCACTCAGCATTAGTGCCTCCCGCTTTCTTCGTAGTCTGTCAGACCCTCTAAAGGACGAAGTCGATCTCGTATAAGTGGTAATGGGACATGCCAAGGCTGTTGTACGTCTGCTGGGCCACCGGGTTATTGCGCTCGACGTACAAACGGATACCGCATATGTCGTCCCCTGATTGGGCTATATCATACACGTAGTCATGCAATGCGCGGTAAACGCCCTGTCTGTGCCACTGGTCATCCACGTAGACGCTCTGTATCCACCAGAAGTTGGCATTACGCCAATCGCTCCACTCGTAGGTGATCATCAGGCCGCCCACCACCTGATCGCCGCTCTCCGCCATCAGGTAGAATCCCCTACCCTCGTCCTGAAAAATCTTTTGGATGCCTTTCAGTAGGACATCATCGTCCAGCGTCTTGCCTTCTGATTCCTGGGCCAAAGCCTGTTGGAACTCAGCAATGCGGTTTATATCAGATGTAGTGCCCTGTCTGATGCGAATATCGTCACTCATTTAGTAATTCCTGTGTTTATATTCCGGCCATGCTACTATGGCTTTGCCTTATGGCAAGGGCATGACTTTTGCATATAGTAACAGAGGTGATTGCTCTGGATATTCTAGTCGTGGGCGCTGGCCCTGCCGGACTAGCCGCGGCTACCGTTGCGGCTCAAGCGGGCGCGGATGTCGTACTGGTGGACGGCGCGACATGGGCGGGAGGACGCCTTGCCCTCCAGACGCAGCCTCTACAGGGGCCCAGGTCGATCTTCGAGGGACAGAACGGCGTGGATTTCTGCCGCAACCTCGTTAATCAGGCTTCGGACGCTGGTGTGGATATACGTCTGGGCACGAGGGCTACCTCTATAACCAGCCTCTCAGGTGGCGGTTTTTCAGCATCTCTTTCTGGTGGGAAGCCCACGATATCGGCCAGAGCAGTCATATTGTCTATGGGTTCCAACGAGCCGGTGCCGAGTTTGCCGGGGTCTGAGCTGCCGGGAGTGATGCTATCCGGCGATGCGCAGGAGATGCTTAACGTCGATGGCAAGCTACCTGGGAAGCGCATTGTCATGGTGGGTTCGGACAATGCGGGCCTTCTTATCTCCGCGAACCTGATGGACGCTGGTGCTGAGGTGGTTGCCGTGGTCGAAGAGGGCTCCAGGCTAGTAGGCAGGCAGGTCAATCTAGAACCTTTGCTGGCCCGGGGAGTCCAATTTCTGGTATCAACTCAGGTTTTAACGGCATCCGGGACGGGTAGTCTAGAACTAGTAGAACTGCGTAATGCTGCGTCCGAGGTGCTCCGACTGGATGTAGACGTAATGTGTTTGGCCGGTCTACGAATTCCTAACATGGATCTGGAGCGTCCTGAGGAACTGGTCCTGAGTGAGCAGGCGGCCCTTGGTGGACTGGTTCCGGTCCACGATAAGCGCATGAGTACCAGCGCTACCGGTCTCTATGTTTGCGGCGACTCATCCGGCGTGGAGAGTGGCGCGGCGGCCCTGGAAAGTGGTCGCATCGCAGGTCTGAGCGCTGCCCAGGACTTGGGCTACCAGATGCTTCATGCAGCCGGTCTGATCTCCAGGGCTGCCGGAAGGTTAGGTTACCTTCGTCGGGGTCGGCGCGGGAGTCTACGCAGCAGCGCAAAGAACGCGCTAGCTGCAGAGCATCGTAAGCTGGCGTGATGCTAGCGAAGAGGGATTTATGGAAAGCTTTGAGATTCTAGACGTAATAACTATGCAGAAGAGCCTGGGTGAGAAATACCTGGAGTTCTTCAAGGGCGACAACGTTAGCCTTGGCATTTATTCGTTGCCCATTGGCGAGGAAGACCAACAGCAACCCCACACCGAAGATGAGGTGTATTACGTCGTCAGCGGACACGCCAAGATGAAGGTGGCTGACATAGATCGTAATGTGAAGCCTGGTTCTATAGTGTTCGTGAGTGCTGGTATTGAGCACAATTTTCACGACATAACGGAAATCCTGATGGTGATGGTTGTGTTCTCGACGCCCCAAGGCTCACAGGCCTAGTCAGGCACGCCTGCTAACGCGTATTATTCCCCGTCCTTTAGAGCATGAAAATAGCCCTGGCGTATCAAAACGCCAGGGCTATTTGTCTAAATCTTGTCTGGACACGTCGTTCCCGAATGCCGGTTTAGGCGCTCCTTTACGGCAACACGACCCCGGTGCCGCGAGGCAGGTCCCACTCCTCTTCCTGCAATCCCCGGATGTAGTCGATCTGCCCATGGTGGTTGTTCTTATGAGTAATGCCGTGTCGCAGGGCCGCCCCTATCGTCATTAGCGGCTCTGATGCGCTGACCGGCGAATCAAGATCAGCCTCTGTGAACGACTTCAGGAAGCTCTGGTACCTCTCATGCGTAGCTTCAATGTAGGCCAGCAGCACATCTAGCTCGGGGATGACCAGCTCTCTCAGTCCTTGCCGGTCTCCTGGGTCTGGCGAGTCCACAGTCTGATCAAACCTCTGATACCAGCCATCGGCCTCCCAGAGGTCTTTTTGGTCCGCAGATAAGCTCGTGACTCGTGCGTCGTCGGCCCTGCCCATGTGCCACAATATGAATCCGATATTGTTGGCGCGCGGCATAGGCCTCCAAAGCACCTGCTCCTTTGATAAGCCCTCGCAGGTTACAACCAGGCGTAGCTGCACCTGCTCCATGCTCTGAGATATGAATCGTATTGTGTCCATGAGCAACTCCTTCATCCAACGCGACTGGCCTGAAACGCGACCGGCCTCAAATGCGACTGGAGTATACCAGTTGGCTGCCCGCTGGCCTCTGTTTCCTTCTTAACAAGGGAATTCGTATAATACGTCACGCATTTGTTGTCTTGTAGGAGCCCACGTGTATGGCAATCAACAAGGTCGTGGCCTCATTCGAAGAGGCTGTGGCGGATATTCCCGACGGCGCAACCCTGATGGTAGATGGGTTTGCTGGCCCTGGCGGAACATCTCAGCATCTCATCAGGGCGTTACGTGATCATGGCGCCAAAGACCTGACCATCATCAGCAACACGGCGGGTCTGGCCAGCATCATAGGCTTTGGCACGCTGCCAGGCGACCGTCCAGTGGACATTGGCATTCTGGTGGACAACGAGCAGATCAAGAAGGTCGTTGCGTCTTTTCCGGTGTCGCCTTCGCCTTCAAGACCAAACTCTTACGAGAGGGCATATAACGAAGGCAAGGTTGAGCTGGAGTTGGTGCCGCAGGGAACGTTGGCCGAACGCATTCGGGCAGGCGGGGCTGGCATCGCCGGGTTCTACACGCCCACGGGCATCGGCACGCAGTTGGCAGAAGGCAAAGAGGTACGTGTATTCGATGGACGGGAGCATGTACTGGAGCTTCCTCTGAAGGCTGACTTCGCTCTGCTTCGCGGACACAAGGCTGATACTATGGGCAATGTTGTGTACAGGGGGACTTCCCGGAACTTCAACGGTGTGATGGCTACAGCCGCCGACGTGACTATCATGGAAGTGGACGAGGTTGTGGAGGTCGGAGAGTTGGACAGTCATGACATCCATACGCCGGGCCTCTTTGTAAATCGCGTCGTGGAAATAAAGGACTAAGTCGGAGTACTGATTAGGCTACAAATTTGAAGGGAGCATACAGATGAAACTGGTATTTTTTAATGACTTCACTCTGGGCGTGGTAAAGGGTGACTCGGTCGTTGACGTGTCCGGCGTCGTTAACGACATCCCGCACATCTCTCCGCAAGACCTGTTGGCTGGCTTGATTACCAGATGGGATGAGTACAAGGGCAAGCTGCAGTCGGCAGTCGACTCGGGTTCTGGTGTGCCGACCTCGTCGGTGAAAATGCGTTCACCCGTCCCCAAGCCGCATAACATCGATTGCATGGCCGTTAACTATATGGAGAGCGGCACCCGCGACGAGCCCGCCCCCAAGAATGGCTTCCTCAAGTCGGCCAACTGCGTAATTGGCGACGGAGAAACTATCGTTCTGCCAGACATGGGAGCAAGCATTTTCGAGCACGAGGCAGAGCTAGGACTGGTCATTAGCAAGCGTGCTTCCAACGTAAAGGCCGCCGATGCCTACGATTACATCTTCGGCTACATGAACTTCATTGACGTATCTGCTCGTGGTGTTCCAGCCTTCTACCAGATGAAATCACGAGAGACCTTCGCCCCTATGGGCCCCTGGCTGGTCACCGCCGACGAGGTTCCTGATCCGCAGAAGCTAGGCATTAAGCTCTGGGTTAATGGCAATCTTATGCAGGAATTCAATACGGACGACATGGCCCACAAGATCCCTCAGGTCATCGAGTTCATCACCGCCATACACACCTTGGAGACGGGGGACGTTATTGCCACAGGCACCAACCATCGCGGACTGAGCGCCCTGATGGACGGCGATAAGATGGAGCTTGAAGTCGAAGGCATGGGCAGGCTTCACAACGACGTGCGCGACGACCTAAAGCGCACCTGGTCACGAGAGACCAGATTGGACCGCATGAACAAGGGCGAGGAAGGCACCACGCCTCAGCTCACGGGGAAGTATTCCTAGCCCGAACACCGATTTTTTTAAATGGCAGGGCCTTTAGGTTGGACCGGGCCCTGCCGTCGTACCCCACTCAAAAGCCGGAGCAATAACTCAATGGAAGAAAAGCTGCGCCTGGACCGGGAAATCATTGCCATGCGGGTGGCCCGCGAGCTACAGGATGGCGACGTGGTCAATCTCGGCATTGGCATACCTTCGCTATGTTCGCAGTTCGTGCCGGAAGGCAAAGAGGTGCTGTATCACAGCGAGAGTGGCGTGCTGAACTTTGGCCCTATGGCGGAACCTGGCGAAGAAGATGTAGACCTGATCAACGCCAGCGGCCAGTTCTTGGCCTGGTATCCCGGCATGTCCTTCTTCCATTCGGCGGACGCCTTCGCGATGATTCGGGGCGGCCACATCGATGTCACTGTCCTGGGTGCGCTGCAGGTGTCCGAGACCGGCGATCTTGCCAACTGGATGCTGCCAGAGCGTGGCATAGGCAACGTTGGCGGCGCTATGGATCTTGCGGCCGGTGCAAAACGCGTCATCGTAGCCATGGAGCACTCGGACCGAAAGGGCAATTCCAAGATAGTTAAAGAGTGTGAGTATCCTCTGACGGGCAAGGCCTGCGTCGATATCATCGTTACCGATATTGCGGTCATAGAGGTCACGGACGAGGGCCTGGTGCTGACCGAGGTAGCGCTTGGCTGGACAGGGCAAGACGTGCAGGCAGAGACGGCGGCTCCCCTGAAGATCTCACCACAGCTTCAAGATATTCAGCTCTAGTCGTGGGTCAGAGAAGGTGAAGTCGGGTATCGGTAACAGGAGTATAATCAAGATGCCAATTTCTTGTTATGCTTTTTAGATATTAGGAAGGCCGATATTTGCCGGATGATGCCAAATCGTAGGATGCGCAAAAGGCCGACGATGCTGAGGTAGCAAATACCAACAGCGCTGTCGGACAGACGGCAACAGGCACTCAGTCCGCTCCTCCAGCAAAAAGGGACGACTGGCGGCAGACCTTCAGCTCCCTCTCCAGCCCATCGTTCCTCTTCTTCTGGCTTGGCATGCTGGGCATTATGGCTGGCATGCAGATGCTGGCTCGCAGCTTCCTCACCTATGAAATCACAAGCTCCGCCATACTGACTGGCGTTGTGGGGGCAGCCAACGCACTGCCCATGCTGTTTCTGTCGCTGTTTGGCGGTGCCATCGCAGACCGATTCGATCGCAAACGTATAGTGCAAGTTGGCCAGTTCTTCTTTGCAGTACTATCTCTGGTCATAGGATTCGTTATCGTATCCGGCGCAATTACGTGGCAGTACCTCATGATTGGCGGGATCATTCAAGGTGCGGTGTTCTCCTTCTTGATGCCGGCCAGACAGGCAATCGTGCCCTCGTTGGTGCCGGCAAGTAGGGTAACGAACGCTATGGCACTGAACTCTGCGGCCATGAGCGCTATGACGTTAACAGCGCCCGCTTTCGCCGGAGGTCTTTGCGCCTTCGCCGGTGCTCACTACGTCTATTTCGTGACATCTGGCTTGGCCTTCGCGGCTGTGGTCCTTACCAACTTTGTTCCCAAGACCGACAGTGGCCCGGCAAGGCAACGGGGTCGCATGATGAGCGAGATCAAGGCCGGTCTCACTTACATCGGTAATGCACACACCATAAAGATGCTGCTCATTGTTGGGCTGGTTACCACAGTCCTGGCACAGCCTTTCAGGTTTCTCATGCCGGTCTTCGTTGTGGAGATCTACCACGTTGGACCGGAGTTCATGGGCCTGCTGATGGCAGTCATGGGCGGGGCGTCTCTGGTTGGGGCGTTGGCCGTGGCGTCACTGGGAAGGTGGAAGAGAGGCCTGCTGCTGATGGTGGGTGGCTTCCTGTCCGCCATAGCCCTGATGCTGGTGGCGGCCATACCAATATACTTCGCCGCCATGATCGTAATGATTCCTCTGGGCTTGGGCGACGCCGCACGTAGAACGCTGAACCAGGCGCTGGTTCTCGAGCTGACGGAGGACCAGTACAGGGGCCGCGTAATAAGCGTCTTCATGCTCAATCACGGCATGATGCCTCTGGGTGTGCTGCCTACGGCGCTACTGATCGACTACCTGGGTCCTCAGATTGGTATCGGTATTCTGGGCGGAACGATCTTCATTTTCATGATGTATCTGTACATCACGCAGAAGCCCCTGCGCCGCATGAACTAGTGGCTGGCCTGCCCTTGAAAGCGGCTGAGACTGATTTTTAGCAGGCTAACAAATCACACGGCCCTCGGAAGAGCTCGTTCTTACTCAGGTCTAAGCCCAGGATACGCGGTCTACCTCTGGCCTCTCGGCCTCGCGAAGCAGGTCCACCAGTTCGCCTAGCAGTGCTGCAACGGCCAACTCCCACCAGTCCCGCCGATCGCGTTTCATCGTCCAGCTGAAGACCTTCATGGACCATGGTCGCTGGGCTGCTCCTTCGTCAGTCGGGAAGAACAGACGCGGCGAACGCAGGCGGTCTATTATGACGGGAATCTCGCGATCTTCGAAGTCCATTTTTTGTGGCCATCCCAGCACGATCCAGTCGCGAATCCTGTCCATGGCCATTAGCTCCTTGACCATGGCGGCGTCAATCAGGCCCAGACGATATGCCCAGGAAGCGGCCTCGGTGTACGACGCCTTTTGGAACTTTCGATAACCCTCCACGCGGACAGTGGAAGTCTCCAGCAGGTGCTTAATATGCTCCTCCAGAAGGACCGCCGCGTCCACAACTGCCGTGCGAGGCTCCGCGGTCATCAGCTCTCGTACGTGGGAGTCGATGCGCTTCTCTGCGACCCATAGGTGGAAGTCCGGAAGCTCGGTCTCGAATTGGCGAAGAGGATCGCCGTTAGCTTGTTGAGGCTGCTCCAAGTGATCCAAGAGAGAGGTTATTTGTGAGATCATCGAATACTCCTTTGCGGGGGTTTTCGACCAGCTTAGGGCATGCAGAGGATGCAAAGGGTTGGGGCGTAGCGTGAAAGAAGGTTGTCTAAGGCAAGGCGACCGTGTGCGTCCAGGTGGATTATTCTGTGATGGTGAACGTGGAGCCTGAGGGGCCCTTTGTAACCTCAATCCGAACAGGAAAGGCGTCCTTGACCTGCTCGATATGGGTGATGACGATGATTCGCTCGAAATCGTTCTGGATGGACTGAATGGCCTCAGTTAGGCGCTCCTGACCGATTCGGTCCTGTGATCCAAAACCTTCGTCGATGAACAGGATAGGCAGAGGTGCTCCTGACCTGCGCGCCAGCAACTTGGACAGCGCAATACGCAGCGCGAAGTTAATGCGAAAGGCCTCTCCGCCGCTGAAGGTCTCGTAGCTGCGGGTGCCAACCTCGTCTGCGATACGTATGTCCATCTCCTCCGAAGGCTGGCCTGTAGCACGGTCCCGGCGGCCCTCGCGAAGCTCCAGCTTCAGAAACATGCGATTCTCCGTAAGCCTGCCCAGGATCTCGTTGGCGTCCGCCTCCAGCTGAGGCATGGCGCCCTCGATGATCAGTGCCTGCACGCCGTTCTTACCAAAGGCGGCCGTCAGTTCGTCGTAGATAGACTTTTCGACGACCATTCTGCGCAGGCTTTGCTCCTGCTCTTTGACCTCGTTGGCCAGGGCCTCGCAGCGTTGAATCTGTTGCTCCAGAATACCCTGGCGGACCTGTACATCGTCCCTCTGTTTCGCCAGCATGGAGTGTTGCGCTTGAACCTGCTGCTGTTGGCCCTCAAGGACGGGAAGGGTCTTCATCTCCTCCATCAGGGCCGTGATGCGGACGGTGGCCTCCTGTATCTCGGTGTGACGCCGCTCCAGCATCTGACGTGCTGCGGCCAGAGCCTCTTTTTGTGCAGGCAGGCTCGCCTCCGCCTCAGAAAGCCGCCGGGATAGGTCGCGGTACGGCTCCCGTGTCCGAATGCTGTTCCGTAACTCCTCGTGTCGCTGAGGGTCGTACTCCAGAGTTGCCAGCTCCGCGCTAACCTGTTCTGACACCCTTCTCTCGTCCACAGCGTATGCCCCGCCTCGTAGGGCCTGTTCCACCAGCGTTAGCTCCGTAGAAACCAGCTTGAGGTCTTCCTCTGCCTTCTTGGAGTCGGTCTGGTCCCGCTGTAGATGAACCGTTGTGGCCTGCAAGTTTTGGCGACCGGCCCGGATGTCCGACTCGCCCTTCGTCAACAGCGTTGCCAACTCTGCCTGACGCTGCTCCAGGTCTTTCTTTATCGCTTCGTTGGAGACAAACGACGCCCGGTCTTGCTGACCTGTCCGCTGGTACTCGCTTCTGAGATGCTCCTGGCCATCGTCGCCCAGGTGCTGGTTGCAAAGAGGGCATGTGGCCTCTCCCTTGTCCAGCATGTCGAACTTCGATCTGGTGTCCAGCATCGACTGCCGTAGGCGCACGTTCTCTTCGTCCAGCGAACGCACTTTTACGGCCATGTCCTCCGCGATGGCCTGCTGTCTGGCCAGCTCTGCTTCTTTGACTTCCAGAGCCGTCTGCTCCTGCTGCAGTCCATTCAGGCTTTCGACTATGATCGGCATGCGGCGCACCAGTGGCTCCAGTTCGCTGGCGATTCTTGTCTTTAACTGGCTGGCCTGCGCCGACAGAGTCGCCTCCTGGCGAGCGATCTCCTGCTCAGCCTGCGCCTTCTGGCCATCAAGCTGGTTCTTTCGTGTCAGGGCCTGGTTCAGCCGTTCCAGCTCGGTTGTCCCTGTCTCCAGCGCGGTGAAGTTTTCGGCGATCTCCGTTCGCCTGGTCAGGACTGCTTCCTGGTCAGCCACGGAAGATTCGTAGGTCCGGACCTGTCGCTCAATGTCGACTATCTCTGCCTGGGCACTGGTCATCCTGCCCTGGCTTAGCTCCATGTCTCCGCGCTTTGACTGTAATGCCTGCACGCCAAGATTCAACTCATCGAGCTTCAAGCGGAGAAGGTCAACATCCGGCATCAGCCTCTGCAGCTCGATCTTGGCCTGCTCGAACTTCTCCTGAAAATCGGGAAGCTGGGCTATCTCTCTCTGGCGAAGCTCCACCACGTTTTCGGCGTCCCGCACTCGTTGCTGAATGTCCCTGCTTCGGGTCTTGGAGCGATCCTCCAGCTTCTGGTAGTAGGAGAGGTCCAGCACCTCAGCGAGACATTCCTTGCGCTTGGCCGGGGATGATTGAGTGAACTGGTCTGCCTTGCCCTGCTGTAAGAAAGCGGTATTGGTGAAGGTCTCGTAGTCCATGTGAAGGATCTCAATGATGCGCCGCTGGGTATCCCGCATGGTGTTCCCGGTAATGGGCGCGAAGCTGTTGCCCGCCTCATCCGCAGCGACCTGTAGCTCGAGTATTGTGGAGCCCTGCCTGCTACGGCCGGACCGTGAGTGTCGTCTGCTGACCCGATAGGTCTGACCTTCCGAGAGGAACTCTAGCTCCACGGCCATGTCCTGCTGGCCCTGGTGGACTAGCTCCTCTTGCGTGCGAGTTCGAGCCTCGCCCCAGAGCACCCACGTGATGGCGTCCAGCAGCGCAGACTTGCCGTTGCCGTTGTCTCCGCAAAGGCAGGCGATGTGAATACTGCGAAAGTCCAGCGTAGGAACGTCCTCGCGGTAACACATGAAGTTCTTGATAGTAAGCGTCAGCGGAATCACGCTTCTATTGTATTTTGTATTGTAGGCGAGGGGCAAATGCTTGGGAGATTTTCTATATTGTAGGCGAGGGCAATACGACGGAGACTTAGGTTTGTGGCCTGGCAGAGGCAGCAGGGCCTAACAGTGGCTTGGCTGTATTGCAGACACGAAAGGGCAGGGCATTTTAAAAATTCGACCGGAGCCTGTCGAAGGACAGCGCCATTGTGCGGGAAGCCGCAGCCTATTTGGCAGTCATTCCTCGGTTTGCTCACCCCTGTACGCGCTCAGCGGCCTGATGTTGTACTGGGCGCCGCCGCTGGATAGGCACTCGACGGCAATGCGGGCTGTGTCCATCGACGTGTAGCAAGGGATGCGAAAGTCCACGGCAGCCCGACGAATATCAAAGCCGTCTTCCATCGATGCCCTGTGGCCCTCAATGGTATTCACCACGGCGTTTATAGTGCCGTCCACGATTAGGTCCACCGTATTCGGGTGTTCAGGTTCGTAGTTCTTGGCGATCTGAGTGACCTCGATGCCCAAGCCGCGAATCATGTCTGCCGTACCGCTGGTGGCGTATAGCTTATAGCCCGACTCAGCCAGCTGCCGAATCATAGGCACGGCCTCGGCCTTGCTGCGGTCGGATATGCTCAGCAGGATGGAGCCCTTCTCAGGAAGCATGAGGCCTGACGCCATCAGCGCTTTTGCCGCCGCCGCCGGGAAGGTCTTGTCGATGCCCATGACCTCGCCGGTGGACTTCATCTCCGGCCCCAAGTAGGTATCCACGCCGGTCAGCTTGGCCATGGAGAATACCGGAGCCTTTACTGCCACCAGGTCCTGCTTCTTCCACAGGCCGCCTTCGTATCCCTCGTCCTTGAGCTTCTTGCCCAGCATGGCCTTGATGGCAAGACGAATCATAGGCACGCCGGTGACCTTCGATATGAAAGGTATGGTGCGGCTGGCCCGAGGGTTGACCTCGATGATGTAGACCTCGGTCTTGGTGTTGGTTGCGGTGGTTGAGCGGGGACTGCGATATGCGGGGCCGCCCACAACCACGTATTGGATGTTCATGAGGCCCTTGACCTGCAGTTCATTGCCGATGCGCGTGGTGTAATCGACGATGGTGTCGATCTCCTCCTCGCTCAGCGTAAGGCCGGGGTAGATGGCCATAGAATCGCCACTGTGTACGCCTGCCCTCTCCACATGCTCCATGATGCCTGGAATCAGCACCGTCTCACCGTCGCAAACGGCGTCCACCTCAACCTCGCGGCCCTCGAAGTACTTGTCGATAAGCACCCGCCGTCCCATGCCAGCCTCGAATGCGTTGCCCATGTAGCGCACCAGCTCCGTGGCGTTCTGCACGATCTCCATGGCGCGGCCCCCAAGCACGTAGCTGGGCCGGACCAGAACAGGATAGCCAACCTCTTGGGCCACATTCAGCGCCTGCTCCAGGTTGGTCACGGTGGCACCAGGTGGGTTGGGAATGCCTACACGAGCCAGGAACTCTTCGAAGAGCTGTCGGTCGGAGGCAGTGTCGATGGACTGGGCGGTGGAGCCGAGAATAGGTAGGCCCACGGCGTCCAGGGTTTGTGATAGATTGATGGCCGTCTGACCACCGAACTGCACTATCGAAGGGGGCGACACCTCGTCGCCGTCCTCGTTGAGGACTCCCTCATTTTCCAGGATATCCCGGAGGCTCTCGTCATCCAGCGGTTCGAAGTAAAGTCTGTCACTGATGTCGAAGTCGGTGGACACGGTCTCTGGATTGGAGTTTACCAGGATGCTCTGGATGCCTTCTTCGCTCAGCGCCCAGGCAGCATGCACGGAGCAGTAGTCGAACTCGATCCCTTGCCCAATTCGTATCGGCCCGCTGCCTATTACCAACGCCTTGTTGCCGAGCATCGCCTCGGCCTCGTTCTCCTGTTCGTAGGTGCTGTAGAAATACGGAGTCTGGGCCTCGAACTCGGCGGCGCAGGTGTCCACCATCTTGTAGACAGGAATAATCTCCCACTGATGGCGTAACTTGCGTACCTGTTCCATCGTTCTGTCCGTCAGTTTGCCGATGTTCTCGTCGGAAAATCCCAGACGCTTGGCCTCGCGCAAGAGGGGCGCATCCAGGTGTCCGTCGAGCAGCCGTTCCTCCATAAGCGCTATGTTTTGAAAGGCTCTGGTGAACCATGGGTCTATGCCAGTCACGCGGGAAAGGGTCTCTGGCGTGACATCCCTGCGAAGGGCGTAGAGCAGTCCCCAAAGGCGTTCATCGTTCGGATGCAGAGGCAAATTGTTTCGCCCAATGTTGCCTTCGCCTGTGTCGCTAGCCTTTACTGAGTCCTCAAGATTCCAGTTAGGGTCTTCCCATAAGATGTCGCGGTTGGTAATCTCCAGCGACCGTACAGCCTTCTGGAAGGCCGCCTCAAAGGAGCGGTCGATGGCCATGACCTCCCCGGTAGCCTTCATCTGAGTATTGATAGACCTGTCGCCGGCGGCGAACTTGTCGAAGGGCCAGCGGGGTATTTTCACCACGCAGTAGTCCAGTGCCGGTTCGAAGGCTGCCAGCGTCATCTTCGTTACGGCGTTGGGAATCTCGTCCAGGCGTTTGCCCACGGCGATCTTTGCCGCCACGCGAGCGATAGGGTAGCCGGTGGCCTTGCTGGCCAGCGCCGAGCTACGGCTCACCCTGGGGTTGACCTCGATGATGTAATAAGGACTCTCCGCCCTGCCTCCTTCAGGCAGAGTTTCGGCAACGATGTCCCCAGGCTCCAGCGACATCTGAATATTGCAACCGCCTTCGATACCCAGCGCGCGAATGATTTTCAGGCTAGCGGTACGGAGCATCTGGTACTCTTTATCCGATAGCGTCTGGCTGGGCGCCACGACGATGCTGTCGCCGGTGTGCACACCCATGGGGTCGATATTCTCCATGTTGCAGATGGTGATGCAGTTGTCAGCGGCGTCCCTCATCACCTCGTACTCAATCTCTTTCCAGCCAATAAGAGACTTTTCAATCAGCACCTGATTAATAGGGCTGGCCGCCAGACCGCTGGCTGCGAAGGTCTCGAACTCTTCCCGATTATTGGCAATGCCTCCGCCAGTACCGCCAAGGGTGTACGCGGGCCTGATAACCAGGGGCAGGCCGATCTCATCCACTGCCTTCCACGCATCCTCCATGGACTCTACGATGACGCTGGGAGGCGTAGGTTCGCCGATCTCTTTCAGCAGGTTGCGAAACAGCTCTCGGTCCTCGGCGTTTCTAATCGTCTGAATGGAGGTTCCCAGAAGCCGGACGTTGTACTTTTCCAGAATGCCAGCGTCTGATAGCTCAACGGCTAGGTTGAGACCTGTCTGGCCACCCAGGGTCGGCAATATGCCGTCTGGACGCTCTGCAGCGATAATGCGCTCCAGCACCTCAACCGTCAGCGGCTCGATGTAGACGATGTCGGCGATGCCCTCGTCGGTCATGATGGTGGCAGGGTTGGAGTTTACGAGGACGGTGGTAACGCCCTCCTCCCGCAGCGACTTGCACGCCTGCGTTCCGGCGTAGTCGAACTCAGCGGCCTGCCCAATCACGATGGGTCCGGAGCCTATCACGAGTACCTTTTGTGGTTTTTTTGATGCTGGTGCGCTCAGAATTGACCTCTTATCATTACTTCTTGAATTTCTAGATTTTTTGAATAGTAACTACGGCGGAACAGGGTGTCCTAACCAGTAAGAAAGCGTACAACTTACTTTACCTGTTCAATGCCGCTTGCCTTCAGGTATTCAGATAACTTGTCTGGGAAGTTCACGGTGCCACCGGCAGCTCCTACATCTACGGCGTGGCGCATAAGCTCTTCGTTGATCAGGCCGTGGCAGCGGACAACGAAGCCTGCATCGCGAATCTTGCTCACGAGCTCAGGCGTCGTGATGTCAGCGCGGGGACATATTTGCGAGATGTCCATCTTCTTTGACTCATCGATGATTGAGTCGTCCCACTGCGAAGCCTGACCCAATGGCACCAGCCAGCCCTTGGGAAGCACGTCATCATAGTCTGCCGCTTCCTGTAGCCAATGCTTGTGGAACGATGTGATCGTCACGCTGTCGTTGAGTCCGTGGGCGCGCACCATGTCGATGGTCCGTTGGGCAAGAGTTGGTTTGGCATTCTTGGCCTTGATCTCTATGTGGAAATGGAACCGTCCTTTGTAGTGCTGCAGCACCTCCGCCAGTGTCTTGACGCCTTCGCCAGCGTACTCTGCGCCGAACCATGATCCCGCGTCCAGGCTTTGTATCTCCGCCAGCGTCTTGCTGGAGACCGGGCCTGCGCCGTCTGTTGTACGGTCCACATCGTCGTCATGAATCACAACTATGTGGTCGTCGCTGGTGAAGTGGACATCCAATTCGATATGGCTGATGCCCATGGACAGAGCCTTGTCATATGCAGCGAAGGTGTTCTCCGGCGCGTAAGTTGACGCACCACGGTGGGCGATGTTAATGAATGTTTTCAATGAGTTGGTCATGTAGTTTCTGCCCTCATTATCGCTTCGCCTCCTGCACCATATCCAAGAATTTGTCGAAGATGTACTCGTTGTCTAGCGGGCCGGGGGAGGCTTCCGAGTGGTACTGAATAGTCATGATCGGAAGCGACTTGTGGCGGATGCCCTCCACCGTGCCGTCGTTCAGGTTCACGTGGCTGATCTCGATATCCGAAGGGAGGCTGTCGCCGTCCACCGCATAGCCGTGGTTCTGCGCCGTGATGTGCACCAGGCCCGTCTCCAGGTCTTTGACCGGGTGGTTGGCCCCTCTGTGCCCGAACTTTAGCTTGAAGGTCTTGCCTCCGAAAGCCTTGGCCACAACCTGGTTGCCCAGGCATATGCCGAAGATGGGCAGCTTGCCAATCAGGCCTTTGGCCATCTCCACGGCGTAGTCCAGGTGCTCGGGGTCGCCTGGGCCTGGCGAGAGCAGCACGCCGTCTGGCTTCTGCGCCAGGATCTCCTCGGCCGTGGACGTTGCCGGCATGGCCATCACTTCGCAGCCTTTGGAGCGCAGCATTCGAAGGATGTTGTACTTCAGGCCGCAGTCGCTGACCAGAATCTTGTATTTGGTCTCCGGCGCGTTGCCTTCTGGGAAAGGCGTGCTGGAGGGGCTGGCCAGTGGTTCGTCCCACTGGTATGGTTTTGATGTGCTGACCTGTCGCACATAGTCGATGTCGCCATAGGTGGGTAGGTCTTGCATGCGGGTGAGCGCGGCCTGAGGAGTCTGGCCTATGGCGACCATCCCCATCATGACGCCCTTGGTGCGCAGCTTGCGGGTGATAGCGCGAGTGTCTACGCCAGCAATGCCTGGAATGCCCTGCTTTTTCAGGAACTCGTCCAGCGTCATGGTGCTAAGGGAGTGGCTGGGCCGCGAGCTGTACTCACGCACCACGAAGCCGGACACCTGCACCTGTTTCGACTCGAAATCCCTCTCATTTATGCCGTAATTGCCTATCAAAGGATACGTAGGAACCACTATTTGTCCTGCAAAAGAGGGGTCCGTTAGCATCTCCTGATAGCCAGTCATCGACGTTGCGAAGACCACCTCACCGTGGGCGGACTTGTCAGCGCCAAAGGCGTAGCCTGAGTAGACGGAACCATCTTCGAGAACTAAATGTGCGGGTTGTGTCAAATTCGATTCACTCACTTTTATAAGCCTATTACCAGGCGCAAACCCTCGTCCAACCGAGTAGCCAATGGGACAGAGAGTGCGCTAATTTGTTCAGTTAGGAACGATCTGTCGATTGTGATTACTTGAGAGATATTAATCATAGGTGAACCTCACAGCCCAGTGCTCAACGAAAGCAGGTGTTTCGCCAACTCTTCTGGCGCAGAAAAGAATGGCGAATGGCTGGTGT
>Ga0066376_10000806_pt1 | contig 29711 bp, 28 predicted proteins | sample Knorr_S15_td_Bot_FD_77009 | JGI IMG/M metagenome (GOLD analysis project Ga0066376, IMG submission 77009) | Marine microbial communities from Southern Atlantic Ocean transect - Knorr_S15_td_Bottom_ad_5009_LV_A | ecosystem: Environmental > Aquatic > Marine > Oceanic | place: Southern Atlantic... | reverse complement strand
GGGCTCGTCTCTACGACTGGTACTGGCACACGACCGGGCTGAACTCGACGCCGCGATCGTCGAGAGCGGCGAATGGGACGACATGGTTTTGTTCGAGCGATATCATGCAGGCCGCGAGCTAACGGTCGCGGTGTTGGGTGCCGAGACTCTACCAGTAGGGGAAGTCATTCCCGAGCACGAAATCTTCGACTACGAGTGCAAGTATCAGCGGGGCATGGCGCAGGAGATCTTCCCGGCCGACATCCCGGAGGCCCTCTCTCAGCGGCTGCGCGCGCTGGCGCTCACCGCGCACAGGGCGTTACGCATGCGGGACTACTCGCGGGTCGATTTCATCGTGGACGGGGAGGGCCGACCCTGGTGTCTGGAGGCGAACGCGTTGCCCGGGATGACGGCGAACAGTTTGCTGCCCAAGGCAGCGCGGGCGGCGGGGGTGGAGTTTTCTGAGCTGTGTGACCGGATCGTCGGGCTCGCGGCAGCAAGAATAAAGGTCCATCCTTCGTAGTCTGGTGTACGAAGGAGAACGCCCGTCGTGCCAGGAACCCGCCCAGAGGCCAGGGGCCTGGATAAGTCCCGCTGGACGTGCGAATAGTCGAAGAGCGCAGAATGGCGTATTCAGACAGAACCTACGGCTTCAGTTTCATGCTCACCCCCATGGTGAAGCGCCTCATGATCGCCAATGTGGCGGTCTTTTTCGTCACGTTGATCATCGGGCAGGGCAACGTGTTCGACTGGTTCGCTTTCCAACCCACGCGGATCTTCGTCCGTCCTTGGGGACCGATCACCTACATGTTCCTGCACGGCGGTCTGATGCACCTCGCCCTGAACATGCTGATCCTCTTCTTCTTCGGGCCGCCGCTCGAAGGACGATGGGGCGAACGGGAATTCCTCCGCTTCTACGCGATCTGTGGCCTGGGCGGCGTCGCGCTCAGTTACCTGTTCCTGCCCAACATGGTGATCGGGGCTTCGGCCGCGATCTACGGACTCATGCTCGCGTTCGCGATGAACTGGCCGAACGTGCCCATCTATGTGTGGGGCATCTTCCCGGTGAAAGCGAAGTACCTCGTCGGGTTCTTCTTCCTGCTCAGTCTGCTCAGCGCGCTACCGTCGGCGGGCGGCGCCCAGGCCGGCGGTGGCACGGCGCATTTCGCTCACCTGGGCGGACTGATCGCCGGCTTCCTCTACCTCAAGTCCGACTGGCTTTCCCGCTCGCAGTTGGGGCGCATGAAGAAGGCCGCTGCCAGGTCCCGTCGACTTGCGATCGTGCCTCGGGACGAGAGCGGAGACGAGCAGTCTGCGGAAGGCCAGCGCCGCGAGGACGCGGTGCTGTACGATCAAGTCGACGAAGTACTCGACAAGATATCGGCGACGGGAATGTCCTCGCTCACCGCGGACGAGCTCGAGCTGCTGGATGAGGTCTCCAAGAGGCACCGAACGAACTAGCCTCTTTTTGAGGACCCCTGGGACAGCCCGCCGCCTCTCTCGCTTGTTCCCCATCGAGTCGCTCGCGAGCTTATCGGGCACCGTCGGTTAGGCGGACACGGTATTCCTGATCAGAGCCTGAGAGGACTGAATGGTGTCGTGGGAGACGAGGAATCGTTCGCGGTGGACGCCGGCGCTGGCTGGTCTTCTCCTGGTCGCGTCCTGCGGTGGGTCGGCGCCGATACCGCCCCCAGCGGCTCCGGCGCTCGAGCAGGACGCCGCCGGACCCGATGCCGCGGCGGAGCAGGAACCCGACGTCGTTAAGATGCCGGCTGCCGAAGCGAGCGAGCCGGCGCCCACGCCTTTTGTGTTCGGGGTCGATCTCGACACCGTGCAGGCCGGCGCCTTCGACCAGGGCAAGATGTGGACGTTCGAGTTCCCGCCCGTGGACTACATCGCCCAGACGCACGGATTCCGCCCGGACGAGGCCTGGTTCGAGAAGGCGCGCCTCGGCGCGCTACGGATCCCGAACTGCTCGGCCTCGTTCGTCTCACCCAACGGTCTGGTACTGACGAACCACCACTGCGCCCGTGATTTCATCACGCAGGTCTCCGCCGACGGTGAGTCTCTCTTGGACGACGGATTCCGAGCGACCGACCTCGCGGACGAGCGCGCGGTCGAAGACTTCGAGGCCGATCAGCTCGTCGAGATCATTGACGTGACCGACGAGGTGAACACCGCCCTCGACGCCGTCGGCGTCGAGCAACGGGGTGAGGCCAGAGAATCGCTGCTCGAAGAGATCGAGGCCCGTATCCTCGAAGAGTGGGGCGGGGAGGAGGCCGGTTTCGCGGTGGAGATGATCTCGTTGTACAACGGGGGCCGCACCTCTGCCTACGTCTTCCGTCGGTACACGCAGGTGAAGTTGGTCATGGCGCCCGAGCTACAGATCGGGTTCTTCGGCGGAGATCCCGACAACTTCACCTTTCCGCGTTACAACCTGGATTTCTCCTTCTTCCGTGTGTACGACGACGACGGTGAGCCACTCTCGAGCGAGCACTACTTCCCGTTCGCTTCGGACGGTCCAGCGGAAGGAGACCCGGTCTTCATCGTCGGTAACCCGGGCTCGACCCATCGGCTCCAGACGGTCGCCGAGCTCGAATTCCGCCGGGACGTAGAGGACCGCTACCTGCTCGCGACCTTTCGCCGGCGCATGCTCGTGCTCGACGCCTTCATCCAGGCGAACCCTGAAGCCGCGGAGCAGCGGAACCTCCGCAACGAGTACTTCAGCCTGAGCAACTCCGAAGAGGCGTACGACGGGCAGATCAGAGGGCTGGAAGACCCGATCATCATCGCGCGGCGCAAGGACACGGAGCGGGACTTCCAGGCCGCGATCGAGGCGGGCTCCGACCTCGAGCTTCGCTATGGCGACTTGATCGAGCGCATGGCTGCGGTTCAGGAACGAAAGCGGGCCGCCGCCGATGTGATCGGGGCGTTCTCGGTATTCGGAAACCCATATCTCGATTCGTCGACGCTCATTAGGGGCTTTTTCGCGCTGCAGGTCATCACGATGCGGCAGGGCGGGGCCTCGCCCGGAGAGATCGAGGAGATGATGGAGAACGTGATCGGTACTCCTCAGATGCATCCCGACCTGGATGCGGCGCTCATGGCGGACCGGTTCGAGCAGATGAGGGATTTCCTGGGGCGAGACCACCCGGCTGTCAGCGCGCTATTGGGAGGGGCGACGCCGCTCGAAACCGCGCGACGTATTCTCGAAGGGACCTTGCTGAGCGACTCCGCGACCGCGGTCACGGCGCTGCAAAACGGCAGCGCGACGACGCAGGACGCAGCCGTGCAATCGGTCATCGCTTTCCTGCCGGGCTTTCTCGAACTCAACAGTCTGTACGTGGAGATCGGCCCGATCGAAGAGGAACTCGCGGCCGAGCTCGGACGCGCGAGGTTCGAGATTTACGGGACCGATGTCCCTCCCGACGCCACCTTCTCGCTGCGCATCGCCGATGGCGTCGTCTCGGGATACGAGTACAACGGCACCGTCGCTCCGGTCTTCACGACGTTCTTCGGCCTCTACGACAGGCACTACTCACATGAGGGCGACCAAGACTGGGATCTGCCCGAGCGCTGGCTCGATCCGCCGGCGACGCTCGACCTGAAGACCCCGATGAACTTCGTGTCGACGGCCGACATCATCGGGGGGAACTCGGGGTCGCCGGTGCTGGACCGTGACCTCGAGGTGGTAGGGGTGGTCTTCGACGGCAACGCGGAAAGCCTTCCCGGCGACTATATCTACCTGCCGGAAAAAAACCGCTCGGTCACCGTCCATGTTCGCGCGATACTCGAAGCGCTCGACGAGATCTACGACCTCGATCGACTCGTCCTGGAATTGATGACGGGTGAGCTGACGGCGACGGAAGCCGAGGCCGACTCGAGGCGCTAGCGCTGATTCGAAACCAGGGGCAGCCGGAAGGAAACCGCGCGGACTGCCGTACCTTCGGGTGTGCCGCCCTCTTCGATAGGAGATAGACGATCGCCGGGAGCTTCTCGAACAGCTTCGCCCTAGTGAAGGCGAGCGCGCGCGTCCTCCAGATGGACAAGGAGTTGATGGTGTTCCCGCTTCTGTCGGGAATCGCGACCGTGCTGGTTACGACCACCTTCTTCGCTCCGGTCGCGCTGTTGGGCGGATGGGAGATGTTGGCGGACGACGGTGGTGGCTACCCCGGCTACGTGTTCGGATTCCTGTTTTATCTAGCGCAGTATACGGTCATTTTCTTCTTCAACTCCGCCTTGGTCGGCGCGGCGTTGATTCGGCTCGACGGGGGGAACCCCACGATCAGCGACGGTCTGGCGATCGCCGGCAAGCGCATGGGTGCGATTCTCGGCTACGCCGTCTTGGCGGCAACCGTCGGCGTGGTATTGAACTTCATCAACGAGCGCGCCGGGTTCCTCGGTCGTCTCGTAGCGGGACTCGTGGGGATGGGCTGGAGACTGGCCACGTATCTCACGGTCCCGGTGCTCGTGACGAAGGATGTCGGGCCGATCGACGCGGTGAAGGAAAGTGCCACGTTGCTCAAGCAGACCTGGGGTGAACAGGTGGTCGGCAATTTCGGTTTGGGCTGGGCGACCGCCATGGCGGCCATCTCGTGGGGACTCGTTTCGGCCGCACTGATTGCGGGTACGGCTACGGCTCTGCCGATGGCGGTCAGGCCCGCGGTCGTGATCTCAGCGCTCGGCTTCATCTTCTTGGCGCTGCTTTCGTCCGCGCTCAAGGGTGTCTACACCGCCGCGCTCTACCGGTATGCGGTCACGGGAGAGGAAGGCCTTTTCGACCCAGAGATCATGGACAACGCGTTCCGCCCAAAGCCCTAACACCACTCCTTGCACGGGCTATTGGGCCTCTCTACAATCCGGGTCCCCAAATGAACTGGGACGGGGCCTCCTGCCAGGCGGCGGGGGGCCTCGATTCATCGGATACCCGGAGGGTTCTGTATGGCAGCGGGCAAGGAATACACCACGGATCGCATCAGGAATGTCGCGGTTCTCGGCCACGGCGGTTCGGGTAAATCCAGCCTGGTAGACGCGCTCTGTTTCGTTTCTGGCACGTCGAAGCGACACGGCAACGTGGGCGACGGCACATCGCTCACGATGCACTCTCCCGAGGAGCACGCTCACGAAATATCGATCCAGCTGACCCCGGCCTATGCCGAGCACCTGGATACCAAGATCAACCTGCTCGACACCCCCGGTTATCTGGACTTCACGGGTGAAGCCCTCGCGGCCGTGAGAGTCGCCGACGCCGCCATCATTGTCGTCAGCGCCACCTCGGGCGTCGAGGTGGGCACGGAGCGCGTGTGGGAGTACTGCGAAGCCCGGGGAATCCCTCGGGTCTTTTTCGTTTCGATGATGGACAAGGAGCACGCCGACTTCGATCGCGTGTTCGGGCAGATCAAGGAACTCACCGACGGCGCGTTGCCGGTGGAGATCCCGGTTGGCGAGGGAGCTGCGTTCTCCGGCATCATCAACCTCTTCAGCGAAAAGGCGCACATCTACAAGCAGGGTACCGCCACAGGGGAGTATGACGAGACCGACATCCCCGCCGAGCTCGCGGACAAGGAAGCCCAGTGGGAAACCGAGCTCCAGGAGACGCTCGCGACGACCGATGAAGCTCTGCTCGACAAGTACCTCGAGGGTGGGCAGATCTCGCGAGAGGAGGCCATCGATGCCATGGCGCGCGGCATGGCGCGCGGCGAGGTCTACCCGGTGTTTTGCGGCTCGGCGCCGCGGACGTACGGCATGCGAGCGCTGCTCAAGAAACTGGTAGAGCTTTGCCCGAGCCCGGCTGAGGCCAGCGCGGAAATCGTAGGAGGTGAGGAGCTGGTCGCCGACGATAGCGGGCCGCTCGCCGCACTCGTTTTCAAGACCGTCGCCGAGCCCCACGTGGGAGAGCTGTCCTACTTCCGGATCTTTTCGGGCTCGATGACGAACGGCGCCGAGGTCATGAACGCGTCGGACGGACAGACGGAGAAGCTCAACCACCTGAGCATCCCGATGGGGAAGGACCGGTTCGAGGTCAACGCGTTGCACGCCGGAGACATCGGCGTCATCGCGAAGCTCAAGCACACCCATACCAACGACACGCTCAACGACCAGGAAAAGCCGCTCCCCCTCGATAGGATTGAGTTCCCGAGTGCGGATATCGCGGTCGCGATCATCGGGGAGACGCGCAACGACGAGGACAAGCTCGGCGTGGTCCTTCCGAAGCTCGCGGACGAGGACCCCACCTTCTCGGCGGCCTTCGACGCTGAGTTGCATCAGACGATCGCCCGCGGCGTCGGCGAGCTACATCTGGACATCGCGTTCGAACGCATGGCCCGCAAGTACGGCGTGAAGGTCAAAACGGAACAGCCCAGGATCGCCTACCGTGAGACGATCTCGGCAAAGGCCGAAGGACAGGGCCGCCACAAGAAGCAATCCGGCGGCCGCGGCCAATTCGGAGACTGTTGGGTACGCTTGGCGCCCAAGCCTCGCGGCGCCGGATACGAGTTCATCAACGCCATCAAAGGTGGGGTCATCCCGTCGAAGTTCGTGCCGTCGGTGGACCGCGGAATCCAGGAAGCGGCCGAGAAGGGAGCGATCGCCGGTTATCGACTCGTGGACTTCAGCGCAGAGTGTTACTTCGGCTCGTACCACGCGGTCGACTCGTCCGACATCGCGTTCAAGCTCGCCGGCTCGATCGCGTTGCGAACGGTTGTCCAGAAGTGTCGACCCGTGCTGCTCGAGCCAGTGCTCGAGGTGTCGGTCACGACCCCGGACGAGTACGTAGGCGACATCATGGGCGACCTCACGTCACGGCGCGGCAAGGTGCAGGGCATGGAGCCCTCGAGCGGCCGTACCACGGTGAAGGCCCTCGTGCCAGAGTCCGAGCTGTACAAGTATTCGGCTACGTTGCGCTCGATGACCCAGGGGCGCGCACACCACAGCCGCAAGTTGGCCGGGTATGAACCCGCGCCGCCGGACGTGGCGAAGAAGGTCGCCGCCGAGCGGGCCGAGGCGGAGGAACACTAGCCAGGTCGCTGAAGCTTGGCCGGACCGGAGCGCAACCATATTCCAACTCGGCGGGTCTATCTGTAGTATGACTACTAACAGTCACTCTACGGATAGCCCGCCATGGACGTTCAGGCCCACCTCCCGCTAGCACCGCGGGACCTTCTGATCCTTTCGGTTTTGGCCGAGGGGCCCTTGCATGGGTACGGCCTCATCAAGGCGGTCGAACGGCGCTCGCGCTCGGGGGTGCTGCTCGATCCCGCGAACCTCTATCGGGTGCTGAGGCGCATGAGTGGATTGGCCTGGATCGCACAGGCTGAGGACTCGCCCGAGAGCCGTCGGCGCACCTATCGAGTGACCGCGGAGGGTCGCGCCGTTCTGAGAGCCGAGATCGCGAGGCTGGAGCGGCTGCTCGACCAGGCCAGGCCAGCGGTGGCCGACGGCGCATGAGCCGCATGAGCCACAGCCTTCCGGTCATGGCGCGGCTGTACCGCCTCGCCGTTCGTTTGTTGCCAGCGCACGTGCGCCGCCAGGACGGGGACGAGATGGTGTTGGCGTTTCTCGACCTGTGGTTGGAATCGCGGGGCGTGGCCAGTCGCTCGGCGCTCGTGCTGAAGCTGTTCAGTGGCCTCGTTGTCGTGGCCTGCGCGGAATGGGCCGATGTGTTGGGACTCACTAGATGGAATGCCAGAGGAGTTGGGCTGATGGGTTTGGGAAGGAATCTGCGCTTCGTGTTGCGCACGCTCAGGAAGGCTCCGGCCTTCACGTTCACGACGATCTTGCTGATCGGCCTGGGAGTGGGCTCGGTCACCACGATCTTCACGCTCGTCGATCATGTCCTGCTTCGACCGCTGCCGTACCCGCAGGCGGAGCGCCTCATCACGGTCGAGGAGGGCTCGCACTCGGCAATCTTGTTCCGGGGGTTCGACAGTTCAATTCGGTCGAGGCGTGGGCCGCCGGTCACTCGGAGGATGCCAACCTCGTTGGAGATGGTGATCCGCTGCGCATCGAGCAGGCGGTCGTGTCGCGCGGCTTCTTCGCGCTCTTCGGTGGCCGCCCGGTCGTCGGTCGACTGCTGGTCGAGGACGACTTCGCCGCCGCCAACTCGGTAGTGCTCTCGCATGCCACGTGGCAGCGCGTCTTCGTCTCTGACCGCGACATCGTTGGCGGCACGATCCGAATCGGTGGAGAAGCCGTGACCGTGGTGGGGGTGCTCGAGCAGGGCTTCGAGCCGCCCCAGGCCCTCGTCGCCAGTTCGGTGGATGTGTGGAAGCCGATCGACTGGAGCAGGGAAGACTTCGACGAGGTGGGATACCACATCCTGGACGTCGCGGGGCGCATGAGCCCCGGCGCCACTGAAGCGGATGTGCAGGCCGAGCTGGACGCCTTGGCCGCACGGATGGCGGTGCTGTAACCCGTCGAGATGGCGGACCGCGATGGAGAGCCCGGACTCCTTCCGGTGGCCGGCCTGCAGGACTCGACCGTGCAGCGCGTACGCAGTGGACTCAATTTGCCGCTGGGGGCTGTGGGGCTGCTCCTGTTGGTCGCGTGCCTCAACGTCGCGCACCTCTTCCTGGCGCGCGGGCTGGGCCGGGTACAGGAAATAGCCGTGCGACGAGCGCTGGGTGCCGGTGCCGGCGGCTTACTTCGACAGTTGCTCGTGGAGAGCCTGGTCGTGGGTGCGTGCGGCGGCGTCTTGGGACTGCTGGTCGCCGCGGCCGGCCTCCAAACGTTTCTGGCCATGAACCCGGGCACCCTCCCGAGATCCACGGCCGTGGCGGTGGATCTTCGCGTGCTGGCGTTCACGGCGGCCGTCGCGCGCTCGACCGCCGTTCTGTTCGGTTTGTTGCCGGCGCTCCGATCGGTGGGCGGTGATCTCTCCAACGAGCTGAAGGGAAAGGCCAGCGCCTCGAGATCGAGCCGCGCCACGAGCTGCACGCGCAACCTGCTGGTGATCGCCGAGGTGGCGATGTTCCTCGTACTCGTCGCGGAGGCGGGCCTCCTGCTCAAGAGTTTCGCTCAGGTGCAATCCCAGGGGACCGGCCTCGACTCGGAGAGCGTGTGGACGATTCTGCTCACGCCCACGGGCATCGACGAGCCCGAGCAGTACGTGCTCGCAATGGACGCCATCGAGGCCTCGCTCGCGAGCCTGCCTGGGGTGACGAGCGCCACCTACGGGATCTCGTTGCCGTTCCAGTTCATCGGCGGCAGCACGTGCTGCTGGAGCACCAGCGCGCTCACAGTCGACGGACAAGAGGTCGAAGGACTGCGCGTCGTGATGCAGCCGGTCACGGCTCCGTATTTCGAGACGCTCGGTATCGAGGCCCTGGCGGGGAGGATCTGGTCGAATGCGGAGCAGGGAGAGGACCCGACGCCGGTGGTGCTCTCCGAGCGGCTCGCGGTGGATCTCTTCGCTTCGGTGAACCGTGCGGTCGGGCAGGTGATCGCGCGTGGCGTCGACGGCCCGCGCTTCAGGGTCACCGGGGTCGTTGCCGATACGAAGCACTATGGTCTCGATCGGCCGACACCGCAGGCGCTGTTCATGCCGGTCAGCGAGGTCCCTTTTGCGATGCCGCTGGCGCACATGGCGGTGCGGATCCGTGGAGACGCCCCGGCCGGACTCGCGCAGACGCTGCGCGAGGCTGTTTGGCGAGCGTCGCCGGACATGCCGGTTCCGACGGTTCGGAGTATGGACGCATTGCGGGTACTTGGCGCTACGACAAGAAAGGGAAGTTCATCGATGTAACCGTGGAGGCCTTCGCCAAAATGCCAAAGCGGGATGTGAAGCAGCTTTCGCGCTTCGCCGAGCGGGTGGCCGAGTACTTTGCGTTGGGCCTGAGGAGCTTCGAGCTCAGATAGCACCTGGCAGCGGCCGATACTGAGGCGAGGGTTTTCCCCCTACTCGAAGGTCGACATATTTACTCCGGGCCCTGCGCCCCTCACGGGGAGGTGCCCGCGAACACTGCGGCCCATCCAGACTCGTCCACAGCACGGCTTCCTCCGCCGAGGTGACCCATGCCGTCCACAGTCACGGCCCTGCCGGCAAGGCGAATGTGAGTTCGGGCTTCTTCAAGAGCACGCTCGGCAAGAAGGCGGTCGTTGCGGTTACGGGCGCGATCTTGCTCGGATTCCTCGTCGGCCACGTCGCCGGCAATCTGAAGATCTTCCTGCCGGATCCAGAGCCGGGTGTCAGAGACATCGACGTATACGCGGAGTTCCTGCGGTCCATGGGCGAGCCCATGCTCCCGCACGGCGGGGCGTTGTGGACGTTCAGACTGATCCTGATCGCAGCGCTCGTCCTCCATGTGGTCTTTGTGGTGCAGCTCGCATCAGTGAGTCGGGCGGCGCGACCGGACCGATACGAGAAACAGCACCAGGCGCGCGGTACCCTGGCGGCGAGGTGGATGATGATCACGGGCGTGTTGTTGCTCGGCTTCGTCGTTTTCCATCTCCTGCACTTCACCGCTGGCGCGATCGACCCCGCGAATTTCGAGCCGGGTCGCGTCTACGCCAACGTGTATTCGGCCTTCACCCGCTGGCCCTTGGTCGTGTTGTACGCAGTGGCCATGGGGCTCGTCTCGCTGCACCTCTATCATGGCGCTTGGAGCATGTTCCAGACGTGGGGGCTCGACAGCCCCGGCCGGAATCGCGCGCTACGTTGGTTCGCGACGATCCTCTCCGTGGCACTTTTCATCGGGTTCGTCGTGGTCCCGATCTCGGTCGCGGTGGGGGCCCTCGAGCCGCCGGCCGGTAGCGTCGGGCAGAGCACAGTGGGGGAAGATTGATGCGGCTGGATGCGAAGATCCCGGAAGCGCCGATCGAGCACATGTGGGACACGCACCGGGAGCACTTGCGTCTCGTCGGACCCCGCAATCGGCCGCACTACCGCATCATCGTGGTGGGCAGCGGATTGGCCGGCGCCGCCGCGGCGTCCTCGCTCGGTGCAATGGGCTACCGCGTGAAGTGTTTCTGTTTTCAGGATAGCGCCCGCCGGGCCCACAGTATCGCCGCCCAAGGAGGGATCAACGCGGCCAAGGACTACCGCAACGACGGCGACTCGGTGTATCGACTTTTCTACGACACGCAGAAGGGTGGGGACTACCGGTCTCGCGAGGCGAACGTTTGGCGGCTGGCGGAGCTGAGCGAGAACATCATCGACCAGGCGGTCGCGCAGGGTGTGCCCTTTGCCCGTGAATACGGAGGGATGCTCGCGAATCGGTCGTTCGGCGGGGTCCTGGTCGAGCGGACGTTCTACTCGCGCGGCGAGACCGGTCAGCAGCTGCTGCTAGGGGCGAATTCCGCGCTAGCGGAGCAGATCAAGGCGAGGCAGGTCGAGATGCACACGCGTACCGAACTGCTCGATATCGTGGTCATCGACGGGCGCGCCCGAGGGATCGTGGTTCGAGACCTCGTCACCGGTGAGGTTCGGTCTCACGCGGCGGACGCCGTGGTACTCGCGACCGGGGGCTATTCCAACGTCTACTATCTGTCGACCAACGCGAGGGGCTGCAACGTCACGGCTACGTGGCGGGCGTACAAGCGCGGGGCCAGGTTCGCCAATCCCTGCTACACTCAGATTCATCCGACGTGTATTCCCGCCTCCGGAGAGCATCAGTCGAAGCTCACCTTGATGAGCGAGTCGCTACGGAACGACGGGCGCATCTGGGTGCCGCGGAAGAGGGGCGATACTCGTGCGCCCGGCGAGATCCCCGAGGAGGATCGATACTACTATCTCGAGGAACGGTATCCTCGATTCGGTAACCTGGTGCCTCGGGACGTGGCTTCCAGGAACGCCAAGGACGTCTGCGATCAGAATCTTGGGGTCGGTCCGACCGGACGAGGCGTCTATCTGGACTTTTGTGACGCGATTGCGGAGCATGGGCGCGATGTGATTGCGGGCCGATACGAGAACTTGTTCGAGATCTATGAACGGATCACGGGGGTGAGTCCCTGGACGACACCGATGCAGATCTACCCCGCGCCCCACTACACGATGGGTGGGCTTTGGGTCGACTACAACCTGATGACTACGGTGCCGGGGCTGTACGCGATCGGGGAGGCGAATTTTTCGGATCACGGCGCGAACCGATTGGGCGCGAGCTCTCTGATGCAGTGCTTGGCGGACGGATACTTCATCCTCCCCATCACGATCGGGGACTATCTGAGCAGACACCCATACGGGGATGTGGACGGCAGCCACCCGGCGTTCGGCGACGCTGAGCGCGGAGTCCGCGACCGAATCGACCGACTACTCGGGATTGAGGGAAAGCGGACCGTCGAGTCTCTGCATCGGGAACTCGGACGAGTGGTTTGGGATCTCTGTGGAATGTCTCGCACAGCGGAGGGCCTGAACGAAGCCCTGGAGATCATCCCCAAGCTCCGTGGCGAATTCTGGACGGACTTGCGGATCACCGGTACCGGTGACCGTCTCAACCAGTCGCTCGAGCACGCCGGGCGCCTGGCAGATTTCCTCGAGCTCGCGGAGCTCATGTGCCTCGACGCCCTGACACGGGAGGAGTCGTGCGGCGGCCACTTCCGCGAGGAGTACAAGACCGAGGAGGGAGAGGCTCTTCGCGATGACCTGGACTTCGCTCACGTGTCGGTCTGGGACTTCCAGGGCCCCGATGAAGCGCCCTCGCTCCACGAGGAGCCGCTGACTTTCCATGCACTGCCGTTGGCGCAGCGCAACTACAAGATTTGAACAAGTGATACGCTCATGAGGTTCACGCTCCGCGTTCATCGCCAGACCGGGCCGGAGGCCTCCGGGGCCCTCGTGCAGTACTCGGTTGACGACATCAGTCCCGATACGTCGTTCCTCGAGATGATGGATCTGCTCAACGAGCAACTCACCGCGAAGGGAGAGGACCCCATCGCGTTCGACTCCGACTGCCGTGAAGGGATCTGCGGCATGTGCTCGATGGTGATCAACGGGCGAGCCCACGGCCCGCTGCCCGAGTCGGCAACCTGTCAGGTATACATGCGCCACTTTCAGGACGGCGACGTGATTACGGTCGAGCCCTTTCGGGCGGCCGCGTTTCCGTTGGTCCGTGACTTGATCGTGGACCGGAGCGCGTTCGATCGGATCATGCAAGCCGGCGGATTCATCAGCGTGCATTCCGGCCCCAAGCCGGACCCGAACTCCGTGCCCATCGAGCCCGGCACGGTCGAGTTGGCTCTCGATGCGGCCTCGTGCATCGGTTGTGGCGCTTGCGTCGCCGCGTGCCCGAACGCGTCGGCGATGCTCTACACGGCCGCCAAGGTGTCGCACCTCGGGTTGCTTCCCCAGGGACAGCCAGAACGCTACGAGAGGGTGCGCAACATGGTCGGGCAGATGGAAGATGAAGGCTTCGGTGCTTGCCGGAACTACGGGGAGTGCGAGGCGCAGTGCCCCAAGGGAATAAGCATCGGCTTCATAGGACGCATGAACCGCGACTACCTTCGTGCCTCTCTGCTCGATCCCGTAGATCGGCAGGGGGAGATGGTCCCCCAGTAGCAAGAAGCGGAGAGACATGTCAGAGCTCAAGCCACTATCAGCGGACGCGGTGCCCGCGGCGCTTGCCAAGGCCGAACACTACCGACTCCTGAACGAGCCGGAAGAAGCCGAGAGCATCTGTATCGACATTCTCGAAGTGGACCCCGAGCACCAGCGGGCGTTGATCAATCTGCTGCTCGCCAGGACCGACCAATTCGACGAGGGCAGTCCAACGCTGCTCAAGCAGGCGCGGGAGGTGCTTCCCCGTCTCCGTCGAGAGTTCGACCGAGCGTATTACGGCGGCCTGATCTGCGAGCGGCAGGCCAAGTCGCTGCTTCGTCGACGCGGCAGACGCTCGGGCTTTGTCGCCTACGAGTGGTTTCAGTATGCGCTCGAGCAATACCAGCTCGCGATAGACCACGGCGGCTCCCGTCCCGCCGAGGTCGGGGACACCACGCTACGTTGGAACACGTGCGTGAGGATGATCGAACGGCACCCACACTGTGCTCCTGCTCCCGAAGAGCGAGCGGAGCTGGGTCTCGAATGACCGTCGGACCACACAGGCGCTCGGTGAGTTGTTGAAGTTTCCGACTGCAGGTGATACGCTGTGTGGTCAATAATTTCAGACTGAGCCTCGGCGCCGGGCGCATCCTGTACTTCGTTTGAGTCCGCATTCTTCCGCCAGGGCGCTTCGGGAGGCATGTGGACACCGTAACGCATGACGTCTTATTGGTCGGGGGTGGGGGAGCCGGCCTGCGCGCGGCGATCGCAGTGGCCGAGACCAACCCCGGACTCAGCGTAGCGGTCGTCTCTAAGGTGTACCCGATGCGCAGCCACACCGGCGCCGCCGAGGGGGGCGCAGCTGGTGTGGTCCGCGAGGAGGACAGCCTCGACGCACACTGTTACGACACCATCAGTGGCGGAGACTGGTTGTGCGATCAGGACGCCGTCGAGGCATTCGTCGAAGAAGCTCCTCGGGAGCTGACTCAACTCGAGCACTGGGGTTGTCCCTGGAGCCGTCAGGCCAACGGCCGGATCGCCACACGTGCGTTCGGTGGCATGAAGATCGAGCGCACGTGGTATGCGGCCGACAAGACGGGCTTCCACATGCTGCACGCGCTGTTCCAGACGACGCTCCGCTACCCACCCATCACGCGCTACGACGAGTTCTTCGTCACGCGGCTGCTCGTCGACGACGGGCGTTGCCAGGGTGTGGTGGCGATCGAGGTGGCTTCCGGAAGGATCCAGACTCTGTTGGCGAAAGCGGTCATCGTGTGCACGGGAGGGGGCGGCAAGGTCTTCCCGTTCACGACGAACGCAAACATCAAGACTGGGGATGGCATGGCTCTCGCGTACCGCGCGGGGGTCCCGCTCAAGGACATGGAATTCGTCCAGTATCACCCCACAGGGCTGCCGTTTACGGGCATTCTGATCACCGAGGCTGCCCGTGCCGAGGGTGGCTGGCTCCTGAACAAAGACGGATATCGTTACTTGCAGGACTATGATCTCGGGACGCCCGAACCGAAGCCGGTGAAGCGCGCCATGGAGCTTGGACCTCGCGACAGGCTTTCCCAGGCGTTCGTGAAGGAGAGCCAGGCCGGAAGGGCCGTTGCGAGTCCGTATGGAGACGTTGTGCACCTCGATGTCCGCCACCTGGGAGAAGCGGTGATCAACAAGAAGATCCCGTTCGTGCGCGAGCTCTGCCTCAAGTATCAGAAGGTCGATCCCGTGCACGAGATGATCCCGGTTCGCCCGGTCGTGCACTACATGATGGGCGGGATCGATACGGACATTCACGGCGCTACGGCTCTCGACGGCCTATACGCCGCTGGCGAGGTAGCGTGCGTGAACATCAACGGTGCGAACCGACTAGGCTCCAACTCGCTTACCGAGCTACTCGTCTTCGGGGCCAGAGCCGGACGGGCCGCTGCGGAGTTTGCCGGTAGCCAGACCGCGCCGGGCGAGGCACTCATCGCACAGGCTCAGGACGAGGAGCGCCGGCTGAAAGTGGAGCTTCTCGCGGCTACGGGTGCCGAGCGAGTTGCGCCGCTGAGAAAGGAAATGCAGGCGGCGGTGGAGGCCGGGGCCGGCATCTACAGAAACGAAACAGGGCTCGCCGAATCCGCCGAGACAGTGGAGAGCGTGCGGGAGCGGTTCCAGCGCATCGGACTCGACGACCACAGTCGGACCTTCAACACCGAGTTGGTCTCAGTGCTCGAACTCTCCAATCTGTTGGATGTCGCGGGTGCGGTTCTGGCTTCGGCCCAGGCCCGCACGGAGTCACGAGGAGCCCACCAGCGGACCGACCACCCCGATCGCAACGACGACGAGTTCCTCGCACACTCTCTGGCCTACCGCTCGGAGGATGGCACGCCAAGGATCGAGTTCAGACCGGTGACCGTAACGAAATGGCCACCGGGCGAAAGAGTGTACGGGAGGCAAGCATCCGATGGCTGAGACCCTCACGAAGCCCGAAACGGTCACGCTGGAAGTCTTCCGTTACCGACCCGAACTGGAGTCGGAACCCACGTTCGACAGCTTCGAGGTTCCCTATCACCCGGAATGGATGATCCTCGACGCGCTCAACTACATCAAGGACGACTTGGACGGGAGCCTCTCCTATCGATGGGCGTGCCGAATGGGCGTGTGTGGAAGCTGCGGAATGCTGGCCAACGGACAGCCGGTGCTGACGTGCGCGACGTACTTGGAGAGCTTGCTGCCCGGCCCCATCCGTATCGAACCGCTCGAGGGGTTTCCAGTGATCCGCGATCTCGTCGGAGACATCGGGGATTTCATGGGAAAGCTCAGCGAGGTGAAGGCCTGGCTCATTCGCGACGAAGAGAAGCCGGTTGAGGAAGGGGAGTACCTGCAGACGCCGTCGCAGCTCGACGACTACAAGCAATACTCGATGTGCATCAACTGCATGCTGTGCTACTCCGCCTGTCCCATCTACCGCCTGGAGCCCGAGTTCATCGGCCCGGCGGCGATCGCCCTCGCTCAGCGGTACAACATGGATTCGCGCGACGAAGGGGCGGAGCAGAGGATGGACGTGCTTTCGCAGCACCACGGCATCTGGGATTGCACGCTCGTCGGTGAGTGCACTGAAGTGTGTCCGAAGAACGTCGACCCGGCCGGTGCCATCCAGCGCTACAAAGTCTCTGCGACGCTGGACTACTTCAAGTCGCTACTCATGCCGGGGAGCTCGTCGTGAATCCCAAGTACCGGCTCTACTACCCCCGGTGGTACCGCAAGCGGATCCCCATCTTTTGGTGGCTGCAAAAACGATCGCACGCGGCCTTCATGGGCCGAGAGCTTACGGCGGTTTTCGTGGCCTACGCCGCCATCATGCTCATGGTGCTCGTGCTCGCCATGGACCGAGGACAGGCAGCCTTCGCTGAGATGATGGACTGGCTCGGCACCCCCGCGGTGGTCGTAGCCCACGTGCTCGTGCTCTGCATCCTGCTGTTTCACACGATTACGTGGCTCAACTTGGCGCCGATGGCGATCGTCGTGAAACTCGGGGATCGGAAAGTGCCCGCTGCCGCAGTGCTGATCGGCCACTACGCCGCGTGGGTCGCGTGCACCGGTGTGGTGGCCTGGCTCCTGATCTGGAGGTAGTGATGCGGCGATCCAGAGAACCCATCATCTGGGCGCTGTTCGGCGGGGGCGGTATGGCCTCGGCGCTCTTCATGCCCGTTTTGATCCTCGTATTGTTCATCGCAATGCCGCTGGGGTGGGTACAGGGCGTACAGGGCGCGCCGTTCGCGGAGTTGCAAGCCCTTGTGCGACACCCGCTGACCCGGCTGGGCCTGTTCGTTTTCATCTCGCTCTGCTGGTTTCACTGGGCGCACCGGTTCCGCTACACGCTTTACGACGGTCTGCAGCTCTCGCACCTCAATGAGCTCGTTGCCGTGATGACCTACGGCATCGCAATCGCGGGGACGGTGGTCGGAGCCGTCCTGCTTTGGGGCGTCGGCTAGAAGCCACTCCGCATTCGCGGGAGTAGGCCAAGCTGTCCCTGGGGCGGGAGACGGACGTTAGCGTAGGGCGGCGACTTTGGCGATCGCTTCCCGATCTACCTCGACCACCGCGTCGGCGAAGTCCACGTCACTACGAACCGCGTCGAACAGTTCCGAGTTGAGGGTCCAAAAGTCGATGCCGGTCGGGGATAGGTCGAACGCCCGCCGAAGCCAGAGGGTGGCGTTCGGCGCGTCTCCCACCAAGCCGTAGTAGCTGGCCAGGTCCTGTATGGCCATGTCGTCCATGTGGTAGGTGTCGGACATGCCGCTCGAGGAGAGGGCGAGTCCGGCCTCCTTCGCAAGCTGAGCTGCTTCTGCTTCCCTACCCGCAGTGTGCAGGCAAATTGCCCGGACGAGATCGTAGACACCCAGTTCACGGGCCAGGCAGGCCGTGCCCTGGCCCGTGAGCGCGAGTGCTCTGCCTTCGTAGGAGGTCGCGAGCGACAATCCAGGCGCGAGGTCGGCTGCCGCCCGCGCTTCATCGATGACGACGTCGTAGTCGTCGAGCAGGAACGCGAGTCCGACGACCGACATGCGGCGGCCCGCGTGAAACGGATTGGGCCCGACGGCACGCTGCGCCTCGGTGTACCCCTGGCGGCTCTCTCCACGCTGCGCCAGCACGCGTATGGACCAAATCGCGGCGTTGGGGTTGTTGGGCGCTAGCTCGTTTGCACGTGCGAAGTCGGCTTCGGCGGCGTCGATGTTCCCTCCGATTTGCGCCGTGATAATTCCCCGCGAGGAATACCCGTCGGCGAGGAGGGCGTCGAGCTCGATCGCCTCGTCCGCTGATCTCAAGGCCATCGCGGCTAGGTCGTAGGCCGAGACTCCGACGTCGTAATTTTAGTACATGGCCAGCATGTAGGCGGAAGAGAGCCCGGCGTGGGCCGGCGCGTAGGTGCCTTCCAATCGGATGGCTTCGTTGAACTGCGTCACAGCGCGGCGCATCGAAGCCGGCGTACGTTGGCCCAGCCAAGAATTTCCCGCGAGGTAGGCTTCTCGCCCGGGCCCGTAGGCCACATCGGTTGCCTCGGGGCTCGATGTCACGCCGATGCGATCCAGGAACTGCTCCGCGATGTCGTGAGCGATGGCCACCTGCGCCGAGTCCAACTTCCCGGGATCGACTGGATAGACCTTGGTGTCGTGGACAAAGCCGTCCGGGTCGTTCTCACGGACCGTCACTACGAGCTTGCTGCCGACCCGCTCGTAATAGCCGTCGAAGAGGTGGCTGACGTCGAGCCTGTTCATGAGAACGGGGAGTCCCAGTTGTTGCCCCCAGAGCGCCGCCACCGAATATGTGCCCTTGACCCGTACCTCGGGGACCCTCTGAAGGTAGCTGACCACGCCGTCCGCGATCGACCGCCCGAGGCCGTCCAGGGCCAGGTCACCCGTGTGGTTTTCGAGCGGCATGAAGGTAACCCCGAAGTCCACCGGCCCGGCTTGACGCGAAGACCACTCCGACCAAGCCACGCCCACTACGACGACGGCGAGCAACGTGGCGAAAATACCCGCCGCTCGGCTGAGACCGCTCGGTCGGCCAGGCGTTCCTTTGCTGACCGTTACCGCGGCGAAGCCACCGCTGTCGACCCGTTGAACAGCATTGGCGAATTCCATCGTACTGGCGTGGCGATCCGCAGGGGCTTTGGAGAGAGCCTTTCGGATCGTGTCCTCCACGTCTTTGGGAACAGAGTCCCGAACGGAGACGAGGGACGGCATCGTATCCGAGAGGTGTCGCGCCAGTGTCGCCTGTGGCGTGCCGCTGAGGTACGGCGGTTGACCGCCGAGCATCTCGTAGAGAACGCACGCGAGGGCGTACGTGTCCGACCGGCCGTCGATCTAGGCGGCGGCGCTGGCCTGCTCCGGGCTCATGTAGTCCGGGGTGCCGACGGAGAAGCCCGGGGTTGGTGAACTCGCTCTTCTCGGCGGCCCGTAACGCGCGTGCGATTCCAAAGTCCGCACGACCGCGTGCCCGCTCTGGAAGAGGATGTTCGCCGGCTTGACGTCGCGGTGGACGACCCCGTTGTCGTGAGCGTGTTGAAGAGCGTCGGCAACCTAGTGCGTAATTCGAATCGCGTCCGCGACAGGGAGGCGACCCTCTTCTTGGAGGCGGTCGCGCAGGCTCTCGCCGCCGATGAACGGCATGACGTAGCACAGCGTGCCGTCTGCTTCACCTGCGGAGTACATCGGGACGATGTGCGGATGGCTGAGCTTGGACGTCACCTCGACTTCGCGCACGAAGCGCTCACGGCCGAGTCGCGCCGAGAGTTCCTCGTCGAAGACCTTGATCGCAACGTCACGGTCCGGAAGCGCCTCGCGAGCCAAGTAGACCCGGGACATGCCTCCGCGATCGAGCTCACGGAGCAGGGTGTACCGCTTCGGCAGCGCGGCCTGGAGCCGCTCGAATTCCTGGGGCAAATGTGACTTGGTCGTGGGGCCCCAAACTGGCTCAGCGTGGACCGCTCAAAATGTGGTGTCTTCTCGATGTTCGCCAGTCGCACTACTGGGTCTAGAGGTGCAGAGAAGATCTGCGCGGTTTGCTTAACGGATCGCGAATTCGCAACATTTATGGGTACCGTCCGACCTCTTGCTAGTTGGAGTCCAGAATGAGGAGCCAGCAAAGACGCGCGGTCCTGACGTTGGCTTGCGTGGTAGCGGCTTGCGACAGCCCTGCAGCTCCGGTCGCCGATGAAGAGCCTGTAGTCGCCGCGCGGCCTGCGAGCCCGACATTGGGCCACCTGGCGTTCATAGCGGAGTGCGCGAGTTGCCATGCCTCGCGGGACGGCTTCGACCTCGCGTTTTTCTCCTTCCCGGACTCTACGATCATCCGGCGCGCGCTCGGGCACGTGGACACGACCACCGCGTTCGACATCGCCGCATACATCAATACGTTGCCGGTCGCCCCGGTGGGGCGGTTCGATCAGAGCTTTCAACCCGGCGGCGTCCAGCTCGCGGGCGACGTGGAATTCGCCACGAACCTTTTTGGCTCCGATGCCTGGCCGAGCACGCTGACGAGCGCGCAGCTGTTGGCGATCGATCCGACGCAGATACCTGTGGCGCTCGCGTTCCCGCGCTGGTCGTCCGAGGAGAACAACCTAGACTGGATGCCGGACGCGCCGTATCCGGAAGGTCTGCTGGAGCATTCAGAGCACCGAGCGGGTGACGCGCTCCGGAAGTATCAGGTCTCGGGCGATGGATACGACCTCTACGCCGCCACGATGGCTCTTCGCATCGCCGAGCGGGACGTCATGAGCACAGAGGCACCTTGCCTGGTGAGCGACCCGGTCCGCTTCAAGCCCGACGCATGCTTCCAGGCCCGGCGGTGGACCGCCAGCCTGGTTGGGCAGCACATGCTGCGATCCGGCAGCACCGAGCCGATGCACTTCTCGCTTCACGACGCTTGGTGGGACGTCGGCAACGCGGCTCGACGCTCTCTTGTGCAACACCTGCCCATCGAGAACGCCGACGAGAACTGGGCGGTTTGGATGTACCTCGGTTGGGCCTTCGCGCCGCAGCGTCATGCGAGTACCTACCTGTCGTCGGGGTTGACCCGTTTGGGTCTGCCGCGACACGCGACCTTCCATGCCTTGCGTGCTCAGGTAGCTCGCGTCGAGGGCACGGGAGATCCGTACCAGGACTTGCGCACTGCGGTCATGAGAGCCCCCAGGCAGTGGCTGTCGGACGTGGCGGCCTTCTCCCTACGCAACCTGATCGAGCGCCTGGAGTCGGGCGACTTGCCCAGCGCGACGCGGTTCCGGAACGTGAAGGAGGGCCAACCCGAGAGTCAGCTCGACAAGGCTTGGCAGGGCCTACAGCGAGGCAGGATCCAACTGATGGCACGCCTCGATCGTGAGGAGCTCGAGGCCCTCGAGCCGCTCTACACGAGGGTCCTGGAGTTGCTGCCGTCACTGTAGTAACGACCATTCGTGGAGATCGGTCTCTACACCTTTGCCGAAGTCGCCCTCGATCTCGAGACCGGGAGCCCGCTAGGGTCCGGGCAACGCTTTCAGGATCTCCTGGAGGAGATGGCCCTGGCCGATCAGGTCGGCCTGGATGTTTTCGGTGTCGGCGAGCACCATCGCCCCGACTTCGCGGTGTCGTCCCCGGCGGTGGCGCTCGCGGCCGGCGCCGCCCTCACGGAGCGAATGCCTCACGAGCGCCGTGACCATCCTGAGTTCGGACGACCCGGTGCGAGTGTTTCAGGACTTCGCCACACTCGACCTCGTTTCCGGGGGGCGCGCCGAGATCATGGCGAGTCGCGGGTCGGTCATCGAGTCCTTCCCGCTCTTCGGGTACTCATTGGAAGACTGCGACGAACTGTTTTCCGAGAAGCTGGAGCTTCTACTCTCCTTGAGGGCGAATGAGCACGTCACCTGGTCGGGGCCGGCACCGTTCGCCACTCGAGGCCCAGGGCGCGTACCCCAGGCCCGTTCAGGACCCGATTCCGGTATGGATCGCGGTCGGCGGCACGCCGAAATCGGTTTTACGTGCGGCCAGGCTCGGCCTGCCTTTGGCGATCGCGATCATTGGTGGGCAGCCCGCGCGCTTCGTCCCTCTCGTACGGCTCTACCGCCAGGCCGCGACCGACGCTGGCCACGACAACGCGACGCTCCCGATCGGCATCAATGTGCACGGCTTCATTGCCGACGACTCCCAGGACGCTGCGGACACGTTCTTTTCCCCCCCTATGCGGAGATGATGACGCGCATCGGGCGAGAGCGCGGGTGGCCCCCGACGACTCGGGCCCACTTCGACGCGATGATCGCACCATCCGGGGGCCGACCCTGGGCAGCCCCCAGCAGGTCATCGACAAGATCCTGTCGCAGCACGAGTTGTTCGGGAACGATCGCTTCCTGCTGCAGATGGCCTTCGGAGCGGTCCCGCACAAGAAGGTCATGCGCTCGATCGAGCTGCTCGGGACTGTTGTGGCGCCTTCGGTGCGCAAGGCGGTCGCGGCGTGACGCCCCTCACCTGCTGGCTCGAACCGCGATCTCGATAGCGTGGTTCCGAAGTCCGACCGGAGCCTGTATCTTCCATCAGCCGCCAGGGGCATCCGGACAGAAATCCGGATTGAGATAGACCCTTGGAACCTGATCCGGTTCAAACCGGCGGAGGGAGCGCGGCGGACGATGGGCCCGGCCGCCCCGCGTCTCGCTTTCTCCGCTACGAGGTGAGCGCGAATGAGCGAGAAGAACGGAACCCGCATCGATCTCCCCAGCGTGGAGGGCGACGTCGCCGACGCCCCGGTCACAAACGGGCGTAGCAACGGCGCGACGCATGCCCGTGTGGCGCCCAAAACCGAGGACGTGGGGACCGACTACCCCGGAGCCTTTCCAAACTCCAAGAAGATCTACCTCCAGGGCTCCCGGGGGATCGGGGTGCCGATGCGGGAGATCCACCTGAGTGGAGGCGAGGCGCCGCTGCGTGTCTACGATACCAGCGGTCCCCAGGACATCGACGTTCGGCAGGGGCTGCCACCCGTTCGTGATGAGTGGATCCGGTCGCGTGATGTGAGCGAAACCGGCCGCATGCGTGCGCCCGCCGCCGGAGTCGAAATGCCGGAGGGGTTGAAGCGCCGCACGCTTCGCGGCTCCGGCTCGGTCACGCAGATGACGTACGCCAGGAAGGGCGAGGTCACGCCGGAGATGGAGTTCGTGGCGATCCGCGAGGGAGTCGAGCCCGACTTCGTGCGTGACGAGGTCGCCCGGGGACGGGCGATCATCGCTGCCAACATCAACCACCCCGAGATCGAGCCGATGATCATCGGCCGTAACTTCAAGGTGAAGATCAACGCGAATATCGGGAACTCGGCGGTCAGCTCTTCCATCGAGGAGGAGGTCGAGAAGCTCCGTTGGGCGACGCTGTGGGGCGCCGACACGGTGATGGACCTCTCCACCGGGAAGAACATCCACGAGACTCGAGAGTGGATTCTCCGCAACTCGCCGGTGCCGATCGGGACCGTGCCCATCTATCAGGCGCTCGAGAAGGTGGACGGAGTCCCCGAGGAACTCACGTGGGAGATCTACCGCGACACCATCATCGAGCAATGTGAGCAGGGCGTGGACTACTTCACGGTCCACGCCGGCGTGTTGCTTCGCTTTATCCCGATGACCGCCAACCGGATGACGGGCATCGTGTCGCGCGGTGGGTCGATTTTGGCCAAGTGGTGCATGGCCCACCACAAAGAGAACTTCACCTACACGCACTTCCCCGAGTTGTGCGAGATCATGGCGGAGTACGACGTCTCGTTCTCGTTGGGTGACGGGCTGCGCCCGGGCTCCATCGCCGACGCGAATGACGAGGCGCAATTCGCGGAGCTGAAGGTGCAGGGCGACCTGACGCGCGTAGCCTGGCAGCACGGAGTCCAGGTCATGAACGAAGGGCCCGGCCACGTTCCCATGCATCTCATCAAGGAGAACATGGAGAAGCAGTTGGAGTGGTGCGAAGAGGCGCCGTTCTACACGCTCGGGCCGCTGACGACGGACATCGCGCCCGCGTACGACCACATAACGAGCGCGATCGGCGCGGCCCAGATCGGGTGGTACGGCACCGCGATGCTCTGCTACGTGACGCCGAAAGAGCACTTGGGGCTCCCCAACCGCGACGATGTGAAGACCGGCGTGATCACCTACAAAATCGCGGCCCACGCGGCGGACTTGGCCAAGGGACAGCCGGGCGCTCAGGACTGGGACGACGCGATATCGAAGGCGCGCTTCGAGTTCCGCTGGCGGGACCAGTTCAACCTCGCGCTCGATCCGATCACCGCGGTGGAATACCACGACGAGACGCTACCTGCCGAGGGTGCGAAGGTCGCACACTTCTGCTCGATGTGCGGTCCGAAATTCTGCTCGATGAAGATCAGCGAGGACGTTCGACGCTACGCGAAAGAGCAGGGGATGGAGACCGTGGAAGCGATCGAGGCGGGCATGCAACAGATGGCGACGGAGTTCCGCGAGAAGGGCTCGGAACTCTACCTGGAAGCTGGTGACTGACGTGTTGCGGGCTACTGCTCTGGCGGTCGTCCTCGTGTGCCTCTGGGCGCCGGGTCCTGTTGCGTTGGTTGCCCAGGATCGAGACGCTCGAACCGAACGCTCCATGGAGCGCGGTCGGGATCTCTTCGCGGCGCACTGCGCCCGCTGCCATGGTCTTTCTGGAGACGGCGGGGAGGGTCCGTCGCTGCTCGGTCGCCGGTTCGAGCGCGCCGCTGAGCGAAGCGACCTGGTCCGCCTCGTGCTCGACGGTATTCCTGGCACGGCGATGTCTCGCACCTGGGTCGACGACATCGAAGCCGTCGACATCGCTGAGTACGTCTGGTCGTTGGCCCGCGTCACCGAAGGACCGATTCCCGGCGACGCAGGGGCGGGACGGCGCCTGTTCGAAGGCAGCGCCGGATGCTCCGACTGTCACATCGTGAACGGCAAGGGTGTCGGATTGGGCCCGGAGATGACCGACATCGGCGCGCGTCGAGGGTTGCCGTTCCTGCGCGAGTCGATCTTGGTGCCCGGGTCGTCGATTCCCACGGGCCCGAACGGACCTCACTCCAGCTTTCTGGTCGTGAGCGTCGTCATGGATGACGGAACCGAGCTGCGCGGCATGCGGGTGGCGGAAGACGCGTTCACATTGAACCTGCGCGACCGTCGCGGGCGCTATCACTCCATCGCGAAGAGTCGGGTGGCGTCGCTGGATCGGGAGACGGGTGCGAGCCTGATGCCCGAGTACGGGGAGCGACTGACCGAGGAACAAGTGACGAACATCGTGGCATATATGGCCAACCTCCGGGGGGGGCGATGAACGGGGTGGGCAGGACTCGGTGGCTCGTGTTCACGTCGGGTGCGCTCCTCGTCACGGCTTGCTCCACGCCCTCGACCGGACCCCGCGGCGGCGGGGGCCTGGCGCCCGCTGTTTCGACCACCGCGGTGCCGGTGGTGCCCTACGAGCGACTCGTGAACTCCGACGCCGAGCCCAACAACTGGCTCACCTACTCTGGTTCTTACATGTCCCACAGGTTCTCGGGACTCGACCAGATCAACAAGGACAACGTCGCCGACCTTGCGCCCGCCTGGGTCTATCAGGTGAAGAACCCCGGCCTCGTCGAGACGACCCCGCTGGTGGTGGATGGAGTGATGTACCTAACGGAGCCGCCCAGCAACGTGACCGCGCTGGACGCCGGCACGGGGCGAACCCTCTGGCGCTGGACACGCCCTATGCCGAGTACCGTGAAGAACATCGGCTTCCCCCGTGTGAACCGTGGGGTCGCGGTGCTCGACGATAAGGTTTTTGTCGGCACCTTGGACGGATACCTCGTCGCACTCGATGCCGGGTCGGGGTCGGTCCGCTGGGAAGTCGAAGTGGCGGACAACCAAGCAGGGCACTCGATCACCATGGCGCCGCTCGCGCTGGACGGAAAGCTGATCGTAGGCATCAGCGGCGGAGAGGTCGGTATCCGCGGCTTCATCGACGCCTATGACACAGACACGGGCGAGCGCCTTTGGCGCACATGGACGATTCCCGGACCCGGTGAACCCGGGAATGATACCTGGGGCGGCGATTCCTGGAGGACCGGAGCGGGAGCTACATGGCTCACCGGTTCCTACGATCCCGAGCTGAACCTCCTGTATTGGGGCATCGGGAATCCGGGACCGGACTGGAACGGTGACGTTCGCCCCGGTGACAACCTCTACACCGCCTCCGTCATGGCGCTGGATGCCGACTCCGGGGCGTTGCGCTGGCACTTCCAGTATACCCCGCACGACACCCACGATTGGGACGCCAATCAGATCCAGGTCCTGGTGGACGACGATTGGGACGGTGAGCCGAGAAAGCTGCTCGTGACCGCCAACCGCAACGCCTTTTATTACGTGCTCGACCGGGAGACGGGGGAATTCCTCCATGGAGTCGAGTACGCGAAGCAGACGTGGTCCGAGGGACTCGACGAGCACGGGCGGGCAATCGTGATTCCTGGCACGGAACCAAGCTATGAGGGCACGTTGGTCTGGCCGAGCTTGCAAGGATCCACCAACTGGTTCAGCCCCTCTTACTCGCCCGTCACGGGCGGTTTCTACGTGGCGGTCCGGGAGATGGGGGCAGTCTATTTCAAGCAGGACGTCGAATACGAGCGTGGTGAGCCCTTCCTCGGCGGGGGTGAGCAGCGCCTCGACGGCGACCAGGCGCAGGGGTGGGTTTACGCGCTCGATGCGCTGACGGGTGAGCGGCGCTGGCAGTTCAACCTTTTGTCCCCGCCGTGGTCAGGCGTGATGGCCACGGCCGGTGGGTTGGTCTTCGGCGGCTCCCAGGAGGGCAACATCTTCGCGCTCGATGCGGACAGCGGCGAGCCCCTGTGGTCGTTTTATGCCGGCGCAGCGACCCGCACGAATCCTATGTCGTACCAGCACGCCGGGAAGCAGTACGTCGTGATGTCGGGTGGCTACGGGGTGTTCGTGTTCGGCTTGAAAGACTAGCGCACGCTGCAGTGCCCGTCCCAGAAGTTCGTCGCCATTCCGGCACTCGAACTGCTGGGGACAGGACACTCGATCGACCACGGTCGCGGCGAGCCGAACGCATTTAGAAGACGCTTCCTCGGACGCCATCGTCGAAGCACGACCACACGTAGACGCCATTCTCGATGGTGGTTTCACACGCGTCGACTTCGCGGGAGTCGACTCTCTGGTCCGTCAACGCCTCAGGCGACGATGGCGCTGTCGGCGATGTGCCGCAGGCGGAGATGGCGGCCAACAGCGCCCATGCAGCCGTGGTCCGAGCGATTCCCTTTATGGTCACGTTCCTCATGATGGCCTCCTGGTAGTCCGAAGCGGCGTTCGTCGCCGCTCTGTAGAACAACACACAGGAATTCGGCCCGCGCGTGCTCATCGCGCTGGCTCCCACCTCGCCGCCGGCGTCTCCCGACTGACATTGCGACGCCACGCGGCGCGGGTACCCAGTACCGATTCACACAGATGCGGTAGCCCGCTCCCACGTTCTCGAGCACCTGCACGCGGACCCCTGCCGAGGGGTCGAAGAACTGTGATATGCGATCGCCACCGACGCCGAAGGAGCTCTCATAGCTAGCTCGGCTCACCCCCCGCGGGTCCGCCCCGAGCTGGCCCGGTCCGATGTGGGGTCGGACCCGGGAGGCACCGGCGGGCCGACGTCGCCGTTGCCGCGCCCGGCCCGAAGTCCGCGACGTACCTGATCGGCGGCGTCCGAGGGTCGTCGCCCGTCACGAATGAGGCGCCGCACGTCGGCGGGGATGTCGAGGATCCGGTCTTCTCGGGTCCGTTGCGACGTCGCCTCTCGAAGAACCGCCAATGCGCGATCCGTGGGAACACCGGCTTCGTGGAGTTCGGTCAATACCAGCACCGCCGTCGCTGAGCGCGTCGCGTCCGAGTCGAGCGCACGCAGCGCGTCCGCAGGCAGGCCCTTCTGAAGCGCGTCGGCTCCCGCGACGAGCAACGGAACGGCAGCAGTGGGTCCAAGCGCGGTCCGCGCGTCACCCAGCCGACCGGCCAAAGCCTCGATTGCGGGCATGAGCCTGTCGAGTGGCACTCCCTTGGCCAGTCCCTCGAGCGCCTTGTTGAAGAGCGGCCCGTCGGGGATCCCGGGAGAGCTCGCATCGGTGGCCAGCGCCGACACGCTCTGGAAGAAGGGCGCTGGCAGCGTCCGCTGCGCTCTCTCGCGCGCGGACTCCTGCGCCTGCGCGCCAGGGGCAGACGTTGCGGCCAGCGTGAGCAGTGCCAGAAGCAGTTTCAGCGGCAGCTCGAGGGGGGTACGTGTCATGATCCAGCTCCTTCGATTACCAGGGTCGCGCTCTTGCGCCCCCACTCGTCCGGAACGACATCGGGTGCGTCGTCCGGCACGAACCATTCATCGTCGACCAAGAACCCGAAGTGATGGGTTCCCTTGCTGATCTCCAGTACCGCGGTCCATCGGTCTCGATCGCGCTCCATGGGCACCGCGTCCCACAAGCTGAAGTCGCCCATGACCTCCACGCGTGTGGCGGTTGCAGGAGCGGTTACCGTGATTCTCACGGTGGCGCCGGTGGCCGTGCTGCCGAGCACCTGGTAGAGAGACGCACGTCCTGGGGTGGTACTGCCGCGGTAGATCACACGTCCCAGCAGTAGCCCGCCGCTCCCGCTCCCGGGCTCAGCGAGCGTCATCGGATCGGGCTCGCTCCTGCCCAAGAAGCCTCGCAGGCTCCACCGGCTTCTGACCGGAATGGCGATCGCAAGACCGCCGGTCGTCTGGGTGCCCAGAGGCGAGTCCCAGACGTCGAGGCGAAACTCTGCCACCGCTTGCGTCCCGCCCAGCAACAACCTCAGCCCACCCTCGCTGTAGGTGCCTCCGCTCGTGTGATGCGCGCCTCCGCTGACGCCCACCCAGGTGGTGCCGGTTCGGACGAGCAGTTCGGTCGTCCCGCCTATACGCCAGAGATCGTGGTCGATCGTCCTCACCGGCGAGTCGGCGCGCCTCCGTAGCTGGACGCGGGATCTCCCGATGCCCCCCACTCCGTCGACGCGCATCGAGAAGCGTCCGGATCTGTACCGGAGCGTCGGACCGCCTTCGGCCGCGAGCGCCCGATAGGGGAACGGAGCGCGCACCTCGAAGCCGATCCCGCGCACGTCGAAGCCCCCCGTCGAGTTACCGCCGCCCCCGCGAAAGTCCCGACGCAGGGTCCCGCCCAGCGTGCCCGAGAGGAAGTCCCCGCCGGTCGCTACGCCGAACGAGCGGCCTACCAGAACCGAGGCGAAGAGCCCCGATCCGCTGCGCTCGTACCTCGAGGCTCGCACGCCCGCGACACCGTATCGAGCGGTCGCCGCGTCCACACCCAGCGGTGGCCCCGCCTGCGAGCCGCCCAGCTCGATCGTGACCTCGCTCTGGGCCGGCGCCGAGGTTGGCTGCACGATGGCGAGTGCGGCGGCCAAGGTGAATGCGGACAGGATTCTCATGTCATTGGCTCGCGGCCACGGCCAGCACGGCGTTTCGATTGCCGAAGCCGTCGTCTTGGTAGCGATCGGCCCGGGGGTCGGTCTGCCACTCGGTTCCGTCTACCAGGAACATGTAGCTGTAGACGCCGGGGCGTACGGGAACACGCGCTGTCCAGAGACCGTCCTCGTTCTGATCGGCGAGCGTGACCGAGGCCTCCCAATCCGAGAAGTCGCCCGCGAGCGATACCGACCTGGCGCCGGGAGCCTCGAGCACGAACTGCACGTATACGACGGGTTCTACGCCCGCCACGGTTGTCGGCGCCGGGAGCG
>Ga0066376_10000804_pt1 | contig 29767 bp, 24 predicted proteins | sample Knorr_S15_td_Bot_FD_77009 | JGI IMG/M metagenome (GOLD analysis project Ga0066376, IMG submission 77009) | Marine microbial communities from Southern Atlantic Ocean transect - Knorr_S15_td_Bottom_ad_5009_LV_A | ecosystem: Environmental > Aquatic > Marine > Oceanic | place: Southern Atlantic... | reverse complement strand
TGCCGTGCGCAGTCCCGTCTTGGTTATCTCCTCAATGGGTGCGCTTTTGACATCGACCAAAGTCACATTGTCCCGGTTGTAGGTTTCGTAGTAATTCGTATCGAGAATCAGTCGCTTGGTACCCATAGGGTGTGTATGTGGCGCCAGTAACTCGGCCACTTCTTGATTCTTTACCGTGGAGCGGATTTTCTGGCGAACAAACTCTGATGCCGTGTCATTCGCCGCCTTGTTAGTGAGGAGGTCATTGAATGAATAAAGAAAGCTGATGCTACCGCCTTGTTCCCATTTTCGCTCATAGATCTGATCCCGCTCATCGGCCGAAACCTCCAGTGCTGATTTGTCCGGCAGGGGATAACCCGCAATACCGAATGGGGTGTCGTAGGCGGCCTTGCGACGAACCGGGTACTCAGCCTTGTGCGTCAGTTCTGTTTGCGCGTTCATTGGTTCATTACGCGCTGGCAGGCTGAAATTGGCCGTGCGTTGGAACACATGAAGATGCTTCGCCTGCGCCGCGATATGCGGAATCGACTGAACCCCGGATGAACCTGTGCCGATAATTCCCACTCGAAGGCCCGTTAAATCAACCCCCTCATGCGGCCACAGACCCGTGTGATACCACTCGCCCTGGAAATCATCGATACCGGGGAAATCCGGCTTTCTCGGAGTAGACAAATTTCCGGTCGCCATGACACAGAACGGTGCGCGGATAATACCGTTCTGATCTGTTGTGACGGTCCATAGATTACTGTTGGTATCGAACACGGCGGAGGTAACCCGCGTATTGAACTGGATATAGCGGCGAAGATCGAAACGATCGGCGACGTGATTAACGTATTTCAGTATCTCCGGCTGGGTGCCGTAGCGTTCGGGCCAATGCCATTCCTGCTGCAGGTCATTGGCAAACGAATAGGAATACTCAAGACTGTCCACATCACAACGACAACCCGGGTAACGATTCCAGTACCAGGTGCCACCAACATCACTGCCCGCTTCAAATGCTGTGACACTCAGTCCCAATCCCCTCAAGCGGTAGAGGAGATAAAGGCCAGCAACACCGCCGCCGCCGACAACCACTACATCAACGTCTGCCGACTTTACCGACATGCTATCTGTCGCACCCCATGCACTTCCCACCATGTCACCAACGCCTCCAACGCACTCTACTCATTCTCACCGTCACGCTCGGTAACAACACTCACATCTCTCGTCTGGCCCAGACATTGACGCCAGAGCCGCATGGATGATACCCACCCGGCAGGAATTTGAACAACTAGAACACAAATGCCCGATCACCAATGCTTACAAGGCCAACAGCTAGCGGACTCAGTCAAACCTTACAGCCACAGATGCTGGTATCGACACTTTCTGTGAGCAACCACAGTTAACTTGGCATAGCTAAGCGGGCACTAAGCCAAACATGAAAACGCCGAACACTGTCCTCTAACAGTGGTGCATAAGGGCCTGGACGAGCCAATGGCGAGGTCAGTCCATGCTGTTGGCGTTGAAGCACTTCTAGATCTTCCTCAAGCCCTTCCTGCATGCGCTGGCGGTAAGGCGCAAACCGTTCAGCGAAATCAGCCTGCTGTGTCACCTCCGGCGCGAAACAAACGGCCATAGTTACACGTGTTCTTTCTGGCACCAACGGCTCAACGGCAAACGACCACAACGCATCAGACGATGCCGCAAAAGCCAGTCCGGGAAAAAGCCACGTGTAACGTGTGCCGTTTCTATTGCGCCCCTTTAAACCCGGGAACATGGGCAAGGGTTTGCTGCCATCACTAACCTTGGCCACACTGCGCTCACCGTGATGACCACCAAACTGGGTGGCAAAGTTTCCCCTAACTTGCTCACCCGGGTCTGGCGTATCGTAGTACAAAGAAAAAGACCGAGGATGCACTTTGCGCAGATGATAATACTCATTAAACACCTCTAGAAATGCTTTCCAATTGCATTCCACTTCGAGCGAGATATCGTAACCTGTTAGCAAACGCGAAAGATCCCATGGCGTGTGGAGCGCTTCGAAGTCTCCCAACCATTCATCGATATCCCCCGCCTGCCCCAGTGGATCGACAAAAATGAATCCGGACCGAACTGCGATGGGAATCCGTTGTAAAGGGTAATCCGCTAAATCAAAGGCCGCTGCACCGGACATTTTCGGAGCACTCACCAAAGTACCATCGAGAGCGTAACTCCAGCCGTGAAAGGGACAAGTGAGCCGCTGACAATGTCCGCGACCGGCATTCAGCAATTGCGTGCCTCGGTGCCGACAGCTGTTGGCAAGGGCATGCAAATTTCCTGCGTCATCCCGTGTAATGATGAGCGGTATACGGGCTACCTCAAGTGCCAGATAGTCACCCTGGTTAGGCACCTGATCAAAGCGTCCAATACTGACCCAGCTGTGCCGAAAAAGCGTTTTGACCTCAAGCTCGAAGAAGCTGTTATCCCAGTAGCAGCGTGGATCGAGTGACAAGTTCTGCGACAAACGACCATCGCCACGAGTCGCATTCGAACTTTTTCCACCAGGGCCTGGCATAGTGACATTGATAACCTTAAACAACGATGATGAACCGTCGCTATCCCTCAGGTGCGATGCGTACTTAACCCGGTTCCGTGGTAAAGGATCTTGCGCCGTTCTTCGGCTGCAGTTTCGTGAAACGCCACCGCGACCGGATCGAAGTCATATTTGGGCTCCGGCTCGATCTCAAAAAAACCATGGGTGTTGTTGCCACGAACCAAAGCCACGCTGTCGTGATCAGAACGGACCTGCCGGGCATCCGGTGGAATGTAGCGGATAGCCAAACCAATGCGTCGATCTGCGCTGGGATTTGCGTGTGAGGCGTGTGCAATGCGAAACGCGAAAATGGCAGCCTGTCCAGTATCAACTTCGAGGTTCACGGCTTGTGTTTCATCGATACTCATGATGGCCTGACCGCGAGTCAACATATTGTCATCGTGATAGGTTTCAACATGCTCAAGGTCCGGTCCCTTGTGACTCCCAGGGAGAACACGCATACAGCCAGTGTCCCTCGTTGATGGTGACAATGCGACCCATACCGTAACCAGTTTGCTGGTATCAAGCCCCCAATACTGACTATCCTGGTGCCAGGAAACGAACTGCGGGGAACGCGCTTCCTTGATCCACCAATCAGTCGACCAAACTAGAATATCTGGACCGATTAGGTCTTCGACTGCATCGAGAATAGCGGGTGTACGAATGAGGTCAGATAACCACTTGAACAACAGGTGACTTTTGTAGCGGCGCGCACCATGCAGTACACCACCCGCGCTTGCCTCATAGGCCTCCAACTGGCGGCGCATCTCAACGGCCGCTTCTTTGGACACCGCTTTAATCGGCAGGTGGTAGCCCTCGTTATGAAACTGTTCGATGGCTTCCTTGCTAAGCGCTTTTCCCATTGCAGGTGACTTTTTCTATTGGACCGGTTGATTGGCTAATTGTTCAACTCTACCTTGTTTTTCATCACCAATATAGATGCCAAATGCATCATTGCCCTTCTCCCGAACGTAGCGTTGGAGCATAGAGATAACCGCCGGGTCATCGAACTCAACCCAAGGGATGGCATCAATCGGCAGGAGATGCTCTTTCGCCGAGCGGCTTAAGTGACTAGCAACCCCGCGGTAATAGATGCACTGACTATGGCGCGTTTCATCTTCATACACAGAATATACAAAGGACAGTGTAGCCGTCACGCCGGCACTGGCCAGTAGCCCGTAAAGCCCATCATCATCGCCTGGCACACCCAATCGGTCAGCACACGGTGGCCTTAAGACACCAGCAGAGCTCTTCTGCAAAAACAGACAATTCTCGTATTCAATGATGGCACCCACCTCCACCGGATCACCCGTTGATGTCGATAACAACGCTTTACCGGCAAGATCAAAAGAAATGTAATTGCCGCCACAATACCCAAGCGGCGCCTCAGGGGTATAGTCGAAATGCTCCACTTCACCAATAAGAATCATATGATCTCCAGCATCGATCGACTTAACAGCCCTGCAGTCCAACCAACTGACAACGCCGTGTAGGAGCGGGTTTTGCAATGCCGACCACTGCCAGTCAATGGCACTAAACCGATCTCCCGTACCGGTCGAAAAAATGTCAGACACCACTCTTTGTTCTTCATGCAAAATATTCACAGCGAATTGCTTACAGGTGGAAAAAATCGGGAAACAATTAGCGCTTCGAGCAATGCACACCAGAATCAGGGGAGGGTTCAGCGAGACCGAGGTAAAAGAATTGGCGGTAAACCCCTGGGGAGATCCTCCATCGTCGCGGGTCGTAACAACTGTTACGCCAGTCGCAAACGTCGCAAGCGCATTTCGAAACTCCTGCACATCATCAACCACTCTGCCAGAGAACTCTTTCATTTATCTATCCGATGACCGACAGAAGGATCACTTGGGCTTACTGACGGTAAACCGAATTCCACCCAGGTTACCGTCCTTGAACAGGTTAACCACGGTCTCATAAAAGCCATGCAACCCATCAACGATTGCATCACCGTGGACCACTCGATTGCGTTCACTCGCTGCCTGGAACCCCTGAAAACGATCCATCACAAACGAGAGCCAAGATGTCGTCATGTCAGTCAATGCGATGTTTTCAAACCCGGCGTCACTAAGCTCCATACGATAATCTGTCATGGTTGGCACACGATCACACCAGATGTCCCGGGCCAGGATTAATTGCTCCCGTTCAGACAAGGTACCCCGCTCAAAATAGTCCTCCACTAACATCTGTCCACCGGGACGCAGTGACTCGAAACATCGCCGGTAAAGTGTGTCTCGATCGGGGATGTGAAGGAACGCAAGCCAACTCACAATGACGTCGTACATTCCCCTCGACCCGATGCCGTCGAGCATATCGCCGCAACGATGATCTACCCGATCATCGAGTCCACAACGATGGGTCAATGCACGCCCCGTGGCATCGACATCCGGCTGTATCTCCAAGGCCGTGACCTTGCAACCCTGCCGATAAGCAAGATAGCGACTCGGTCCACCAATCCCCGAGCCGATCTCAAGCACCTGTGAGTCGGCTGTGATCCCCAATAACTCGATCGCCTCGTCTATGGCGTCGGTCCCAAAGTAATGGTACTGGTCATAATTGCACAACTGCTCAACTGGAATCGGGTCGTCATCACCCATACCGATAGCCTTTAACTCATTGAATACTCGATCAACACACTGGTAAAGCTTCATCTGTTTACTACGGGTGTCATCCATCTTTGTGTTACTCCAACAAAATTCATTAGCCTGGGCACGTTAGTATTGGGGGACCCCTAGACTATCTGGACGATCTAATCGACTCAAGCCTAAACAAACCCACTCGCCTTTCAAAACCCGGATATGATTTAGCAGACCAATCCCAAGAACTGTCATTCATGTCGAGATACCCCGTACAAGCCCGATAAGACAACCTGAAACCCATTTAATCAGGAAAATCCGTCTGCGAGCTTTAATGGGCTTCGAATTTTGGGATCGTGAAATCACCTTATACGGATAGTGGGCATATCGACGATGAAATGGACACAACGGCGCCAGCGGTTTCGCACTCAAATCGAAACCGAACAATGTGTTTATCCCGGTTCGGTCTACGACGCTGTGTCCGCGCGCATGGCCGAAGACCTCGGTTACGAAATCGGTATGTTTGCAGGATCCATTGCATCGCTGACCGTACTGGGCGCACCCGATCACATTGTATTGACACTGTCTGAATTCGCGTCCCAGGCCTACCGTATCTGTCGTGCCGGGGAACTGCCATTACTGGTGGATGCAGACCATGGTTATGGTAACGCACTCAATGTGATGCGAACGGTTGAGGAGCTTGAAAATTCCGGGGTGGCTGCGCTTTCCATCGAGGACACGGAATTACCACGCCCGTATGCGCAGGCGGAAAAGGCGCGTTTGATCTCACGACCAGAAGCGGTCGGCAAAATGAAGGCCGCGATCTCTGCTCGTCACGATCCAAACCTTGTGATCGCTGGCCGAACCAGTGCCACTGCGATCACCGGTGTGCCAGATTGCATCGACCGGTGTCGTGCCTATGAAGACGCAGGGGTCGACATGACGTTTCTTGTCGGTGTGAAATCAAGATCTGACCTCGAGACTATTGCCGCGGCATTGCAGGCCCCCATCATCCTCGGCGGCGCGCCCAACGAAATGCTCGATCGCAACTATCTCTCACAGCTTGGCGTGCGAATCGCGCTGCAGAGCCACAAACCGGCACTGGCTGCCATGAAAGCAGCCTACGACACCTTGCGCGCCCTGCGTGAAGGCCAAGCGGCCGATACACTGAACGATGTTGCGGACCTTGAACTGACCAGACAACTGACTCGTGCCGATCACTATGACGAAGCCATCCATACCCACTTAGAGCCGCCGAGCAAAACATGAGCCACACCCACGAAGGAGGCTGCCTGTGTGGTTCAGTTAGATACCAGGTCACTGGAGCTCCAGAAGTGGCATCTATCTGTCACTGCCGTTATTGTCAACTGCGCAGCGGCAGCGCCTTCGGCATCTCTGTCTACTTTGCGCAAGATCAAGTTCAACTGGGAGACGGTGCGGTAAAAACTCACGAACTCACAACCGCTTCCGGTCGAGCATTCGATACGCGATTCTGCACCGAGTGCGGCACCACGCTCTGGTGGACCATTGGCACGCGGCCTAACTCAATAGGCATTTCGGGTGGAACATTTGACCCACCCTCATTCTGGTACGCCATCGACCGTGAGGTCTTCACTCGAAGCAGCGCTGCGTTCATTTCTATCAAGAGCCCTGAACAGTGCGAGACCCATCCGGCTTTCGATCCGATTCATCACGACTCGGCGCGGCTTATAGGGGAATCTAAAACCAAAGACAGTCCCTGATGTTAATTAATCGGGAATTAACCGCAACAACACATCTGCCGCGACAGGACCGTCCTTGAGCACAAACAGCGGATTAATATCTAACTCCAACCCTCGACTTCGATATTGTTCTGAAAACACGGTCACGGCATACAAGACGTCAATCAGCGCTGCAATATCCACAGCCCCCTGGCCACGGTAACCGTGCAACAAGGCACTGCAGCGCAACGACATCAAAGCCCACTCAATGTCACTTCTACTGCTGGGCAAAAGTAACGTTTGACTGTCTCGAACCAACTCAACCAGCGTACCGCCACTGGCAAGCGTCAACGCCTGTCCAAACTGCGGATCACTTTGAACCCCAACCAGTAACTGGGCTACTGGAGCATGAATCATTTCCTCCACCAGCACCTGATCCACCACTAGCGATGGGGCGATTTCGCCGATTGACGACACCATTTCTACCAGCGCATGACTGACTGCTGCTCGATTTTCCAGACCCACCCGCACGGCTCCAAGATCGGTCTTGTGTTCGAAACCGGTTCCAATGAATTTCACCACCACCGGATAACCCAACGCGTCCGCAGCATCCCCCACCGCATCAAGCGCCACACAGTGCCCACGCGGCACCTCGATGCCCGCCGCAGATAACAGCTGCTTTCCGTGCCATTCATCGACCGCAAGTGGTGCGCCATTAATGGCCTGTAGTGGGAGCAAACGCAATTCATCCCGGTTAGAAACGATACACTGGCGACGTTTCTTTACATTCGTGCTAGCGGCAATGGCCATCAGCGCATCACCTAGACCCTGCAGCGGCGCAACGCCCTGTTGCGATATCAGTGAGCGACTTTCTGCATCGAAGTTCTCTGCCAACACGCTGCACACCGCAGCCGGTACCCCTGCCGCTGCGGTAGCGGCAGCAAACGCCCGAGCATCCGTGCGGTACATTGCAACGTCATGGGCCATATCAAGGGGTGGATAGTCTTGCACCAACAACGCCATATCGCAGTCATCGCGCACCAGGGCATCGAATACCTGAGTCAGTGCCTGCTCCTTGCCCCACAGGGGCGTGGTGTAATCGAGTGGATTGGCAACGGAGGCGATCGGCGGCAATAATTCATTCAAAGTGTTTCGAGCGCTTAAGGAAACGCGTGGAAACTCGAGACCCAACAAACTTCCTCCATCAGCCACCATCGCGGCATCGCCGCCAGAACAAGTAAAAGCCACCAGTTTCTTTCCATTCGGGGCACCGGCCACCGTCAATAGTTTCAGCGTTTCGAGCATCTGACTGGGCGTCGCCACACGAACGATGCCCAGCCGATCAAAAAGTGCCTGATAAAAAGCATCCGTGCCGGCCAGTGACCCCGTATGTGTCACGGTAGAACCGGCCCCTACCTCCGAAACGCCACTCTTTAACACAACAATCGGCTTATTACGCGCCAATGCTTCGATGGCGATTTCTGCAAAACGAGGGATATCACGTAACGCTTCAACATACAGGCCAAAGGCATTAACTGCCGGGTTGTGGACCAGGGCCTCGAGGTAATCCTCGACACCCAAACAGGTCTGATTGCCCGAGCCGATCACATACGAGAAAGCCACCGAACGTTGATTGGTCGTGACGTAGCCAGAAAACATGCCGCTTTGCGACACCAGGGCAACACCACGCTCGACCCGTTTACCACCGTGCGCGTAAGGCCACAAATGAGCACCGCTCACATAATTAAGCAAGCCAAACACATTGGGGCCGACCAATGCCAGGTCGCCTGCAACCTCGGCCAGCACCTTTTCAAGTTCTGCACCGACTCCGCCTAACTCGCGGAACCCTGCGGTGTAACACACCACCCCACCGGCCCCAAGCGCTGCAAGTTGTGCAACCACGTCGACAGCGGTAGCGCTCGGCACTGCCAAGAAAACCGCATCGGGTGGCGCTGGCAGATCACCGACGCTGTGAAAACAGGGAAAGTCTCCCAATGTGGTCCGGCGCGGATTTACTCCCCAAATTTCGCCGGAAAACCCACCCTCCGCACAGCGTACGGCTGCGTGCATCGCGTCCTCTCCTCCGATGAACGCGGCGTGACGCGGCGATAACAATCGTTCGAGATTGTGGCGTATGGCACTCATCACCCACCCCGTTGGCGCAGCACATGTCGGCTGATAATGTGGCGCTGTATTTCCGAGGTTCCCTCCCAGATGCGATCAAGGCGAGAGTCCCGCCATAAGCGCTCTATCGGCATTTCTTCCATCAGTCCCATGCCACCAAAAATCTGGACGGCATTGTCAGCTACTCTCTGCAACATCTCTGAGGCATACAGTTTGGCCATCGCCGCATCGGCCGAAACCATTGTCCCAGCATCGGCCTTTCGAGCCGCATGCATGACCAGGAGGTCAGCCGCCTGCAATTCAGTCACCATGTCGGCCAACTTAAACGAAGTGCCCTGGAATCGACCTATTGACTGTCCGAACTGTTTGCGAGTGGCGGCCCAGTCAACGGATAACTCAAATAATCGTTCCGCCCGACCACAACAATTGGCGCCAACCCATACGCGACCCATTTTGATCCACTTGTCGGCCAGTTCTAGGCCCTGTCCTTCACACCCGAGCACCTGGCCGGGACCTAAACGACAATCGCTGAACGACAACACATAGGTCGGGTATGCCCGCTGACTCACGGAACGAGGCCCACGTTGAATATCAAATCCTTGTTGGCCACGATCGATGAGAAACGCGGTGATGCGTTTGCGAGGGCCCCGATCAGTTTCATCTTCTCCGGTCACGGCAAAGACAATGGCGAAATCTGGCAACACGTGACTGCTGATGAAATGCTTAGAACCGTTGACTATCCAATCACCGCCCTTTTGCGTGGCCCGTGTTGACATCGACAAGATGTCCGACCCCGCACCTGGCTCGGTCACGGCAAAACATTCCGTCTTTTCACCGCGGACGCACGGCGTAAGATAGCGTTCTATTTGATCGCCTTCACACGCAAGCAATAATTCCGTGGGTCGCCAAACATAACCGTGCAATGCGTGAGTGACCTTACCTAATTCTCGCTCCATGATGGCAAGGCTGGCATTGTCCAACCCACCCCCGCCCACGGATTCGGGCAGGTTGGCAGCGTAGAAACCAAGTGCCAATGCTTTGTCAATAATTTGCCGCCCCAACTCTTTGGACACTTCCCCGGCCCGATCGGTGACTGCCTCAAAAGGCATCAGCTCGCTGTCAACAAACGCCTTTAACGAGTCCGCCAACAGGCGCTGCTCATCGCTAAGTTCGAGATCCATCGATCTATCCTGTTTAGTACTCCACTCCTCGGAACGGCTATGTTATGGCGGCTAGCCATCAGATTGCATCCAGGAAGACGCCCAAAAGTGTGGCACTGTCGTAAACTCGACGCCTAAGGACCGGATTTTCCAAACGATCCAAATTGATACATCCAGTAAATGGGGTGCCCCGATGTCCAACAGGAACAACGAAGTCAGGGTCGAGCGCCGCGGTGCGGTGCTTGAAATTACCCTCGATCGACCAAAAGTCAACGCTATTGATCACGACCTGAGCCGCATGATTAACGAAGCTGTCGTCATCCTGCGTGATGATCCGGAACTTAGAGTCGGCATTGTGACTGCCACGGGAGAACGTATCTTTTCAGCCGGCTGGGATCTCAAGGCGGTAGACCGCGGCGAGACTCAGTTGGATGAATGGTGGGAAGAAGACGTTGACCTTCCTGGAGGGTTTGCCGGTCTGACTGAACTATGGGATCTCAACAAACCCGTGATTGCCGCGGTGAACGGCCTGGCCATCGGTGGAGGATTTGAACTGGTTCTGGCGTGTGACCTTGTCATTGCTGCCGATCATGTCGAGTTCGCCTTACCCGAAATGCCGCTCGGCATCGTGCCTGACGCGGGAGCTATCCAGCGACTACCCCGGCGTTTACCCTACAACGTGGCGCTCGAAATGTTGCTCCTGGGTCGACGCATGCCAGCGAACGAGGCATACCAACATGGCCTCGTCAATGCCGTTGTCCCAACGGCAGAACTCATGACACGGGCTCGCGCCTGGGCCGACCAGCTTGCGGCATCGGCACCGCTCGCAGTACAAACCATCAAGGAAGTACTGCGTGCCATCGAAGGCGACACGATTGAACAATCTTTCCAGACGATGCGCACTGTCGACTTACCTATCTACCGCAAGATGCTGCGTTCTGAAGATGCACTCGAAGGCATCCGTGCGTTCGTCGAAAAACGGGACCCGATTTTTCGTGGCAAATAAACTGACACCCTGGTTCGAATTGCTATGACCTCGACTCCCACGGTAACGAACATCACGCGCATTGCCTTGGTCGGTGCGGGTGTGATTGGCAGCGGTTGGGCTGCCCGCTGCCTGGCGAACGGTATGGACGTCAGCGTGACTGACCCCGATGCTGCAAGCGAATCGAAACTGCGCGCGGCGGTCGATGCAGCTTGGCCACTGCTGGAAGAAATCGGCATGCCATCCAACGCCAGCCGCGATCGACTGGTGTTTGAGTCAAATATAGAAAGTGCGGTCGCTAATGCCGATTTTGTGCAAGAAAATGTTCCTGAACGGGCAACACTGAAGACTGAAGTTCATGCCGAAATCAGTCACCATACGCGACCCGGTGTCGTCATTGCATCGAGTTCATCGGGTTTGCTGCCTAGCGAAATTCAGTCTCAGAGCGTTCGACCTGAGTGCCACCTCATCGGCCACCCGTTTGCTCCGGTTTACCTGTTACCGCTGGTCGAGGTCGTCGGCGGAGAAAAAACCAGTGAACAGGCTATTAATGCAGCGGGCACCTTTTATGCTTCTATTGGAATGCGCCCGCTTCGAGTCCGCAAGGAAATTGACGCTTACATAGCTGACCGTCTGCAGGAGGCGATCTGGCGCGAAGCATTACATTTGATCAATGATGGCGTCGCTTCTGTTGCGGAAATCGACGCAGCAATCACCGGTGGCCCTGGATTGCGCTGGGCATTCATGGGCACTCTTCTTGGCTGGCATGTCGGCAGCGGGCCAGGGGGTATGCGCCAGAATCTGACCCAATTTGGGCCCACACTCGAACTGCCCTGGTGCCACATGCAGGCACCCGAATTAACCGAGGCACTGCAAACGCGGATCATTGAGGGCTGTGATGAAGAGACCGGTCAACGTCAATTCAGTGAACTTGAAAGAAAACGCGACCGGTGCTTGATCGAAATACAGAAAGTGCTTGCGCAACACTGGTATCCGCCCGGCGAGGATGGTTGGCCTGATTTTCAATCTTCTCGCGAGACACCTGCAGAACCATCGACTGGAGGAGACTCCGCATGACTATCAATTACGAGGTGATCGTCACATGTGCTGTTACGGGCGCCGGTGACACAGTGGACAAGCACCCAGCCATTCCGGTAACTCCTGAGCAGGTTGCCAACGCGGCCATTGAGGCTGCCGATGCGGGAGCCGCCATCGTCCATATCCATGTGCGCGACCCTAAAACCGGGGCAGGCAGTCGGGATATCGAGCTTTTTCGACAGTCGGTCGACCGAGTCCGTTCCAGCGGTCGCGATGTGCTGATCAATCTAACAGCGGGCATGGGTGGCGACTTGGTCGTAGACGACGATGACCCCGCTACGCCCGCTCCTGGTAGCGACCTGGTCAACGCGCAGACACGAATGGCCCACGTTGAAGTGCTTCGACCTGATATCGCCAGTCTTGACTGCGGCAGTATCAACTTCGGCGATGACAATGTGATTTATGTACAGACCCCCAACATGCTTCGAACCATGGCAACCCGATACCGGGAAATTGGCGTGAAACCGGAACTCGAAGTGTTTGACCTAGGGCATTTACGATTTGCCAACCAGATGGTGCAAGAAGGCTTGGTTGATGATCCACCCATGTACCAAATCTGTCTCGGCATTCCCTGGGGTGCCGATGCCACAACAGCGACCATGGCAACCATGGCTTCCCAAGTTCCAGCGCACGCGGTCTGGTCAGGTTTTGGCATCAGCCGAATGCAGATGCCGATGGTTGCTCAAGCGATGCTGCTGGGTGGCAACGTCCGAGTCGGCCTGGAAGATAACCTTTATCTCGAACGCGGAGTGCATGCGAGCAATGGCGAACTGGTCTCAAAGGCGATTCGCATCATCAAGGAGCTTGGTGGACGTGCCTGTTCCGTCGATGAGGCCCGCCATAAACTTGGTCTCAGTGGATAACCCTGAGGCGTTGCGCCACATCACTTACTTGGAGCCTAAAAAATGAGCGTGTCGATGGACCAATTGAATCAGATACTCACCGCATTCAATGATCACGATCTGGATGGAATCATGGAGTGGTTCGCTGAGGACAGCGAGTTCCTGCTGGCCAAGGGTACGAAACCGCACGGCGAGCGTTTTGTCGGTAAGCCTGCGATTCGAGAGATCCTGGGGATGCGTTTCAAATCCATGCCGGATATTCAGTGGCAAGATAGCCAATCATGGATCATGGGAGACAAAGCTCTGTCGGAGTGGCGGGTTAAGGGGACAGCACCCACAGGCAGAATCGACTGTCTTGGCTGCGACCTGTGGGAGTTTAGGCAGGGAAAAATTGTCAAAAAGGACACCTACTATAAGCAGGTCGTCACCACCGATTAAGGCCCTGCGCTTTACTGCATCATGAACGGGTCTGCTATCGGATCTGGCGACGTGTTCAGCCAAACTGTTTTGGGTCGAGTGTAATCATAAATCGCCTGGAGTCCTGATTCCCGACCGTAACCACTTTCCTTATAGCCTCCAAAGGGTGCCAGGGGTGAAACCATCCGATAGGTATTGACCCAGACAATACCCGCACGCAGGGCCTTGGTCACTCGAAGTGCCCGCCCCATGTCGGCTGTGAAGACACCGGCTGCAAGACCAAAGCGCGTGTCATTGGCCAACCGAATGGCATCCGGTTCGTCTTTGAACCGAATCGCGCTGACCACCGGCCCAAACAGTTCTTTCTGCACAATCGACAACGACTGACTCGGACACGCGACCACGGTGGGTTCATAAAACCAGCCCCGCTTGAGGGTCGCCGGCTGACGGCCGCCATGCATTACCGTTGCCCCATTGGCTTGAGCGTCCGCAACGGTGGCAACGATATTGTCCATTTGGGCCTGAGTCGCCAATGGCCCCATCTGACTCGCGTCATCCAATGGATCACCAATACGAATCTCGCCCGCCCGCTGCGCGACCCTCGCCAGGACCTCGTCATGAATCGCATCGTGCAACAACAAGCGTGATGCCGCTACACAACTCTGTCCGCTGGCACTGAAAATACTGAGTAAGATTCCGTTAATCGCACTCTCGATGTCGGCGTCTTCAAAAATAATCAGCGGTGATTTCCCTCCCAACTCAAGCGAAACTTGAGCAAAATTTTCTGCTGAGTTTCGAATGACATGACGTGCCGTTTCTGCACCACCGGTGAAACTGATTCGATCAACCAACGGATGGGATGTCAAAGCCTTTCCACAGGGATCACCAAAACCGGTCACCACGTTGAAAACGCCTGGTGGGAAGCCCACCTCTTCGAATACCTTGGCGAACTCGAGCATCGGTGCAGAAGCATGCTCGGATGCTTTCAACACCACAGTATTTCCCGCTGCCAACGCCGGGGCTATCTTTACGGCAACGAGAAACAGCTGTGAGTTCCAGGGCACCACCGCCGCAACCACACCCAATGGTTCGCGCAAGGTCATAGTCCACATGTTCGGTTTGTCGATGGGCAACGTGTCGCCGTGAACCTTGTCTGCAAGGCCTGCGTAATAATGAAAGAAATCGGCTATATAACGGGCCTGCCATCGCGTTTCCTTGAACAACTTACCTGTATCAACCGTCTCGGCACGGCCTAATGATTCAGAGTGCTCGGCCAGAATGTCGCCTAGCTTTCGCAGCAACTGGCCGCGTTCCGTTGCCGTCATTCTTGACCATGGCCCCTCGGTAAACGCGCGATGTGCTGCCTTCACCGCACGATCAACGTCGGCCGCATTGGCCTCAGGAATCATTGCCCACACTTCACCGGTCGAAGGATTAACGCTTTCGAACAGCCCCCCTCCCGCAGCATCAATCCAGGAGCCATCAACAAACATTTGGTAGTTTTTCAACTCCGACATCACTGCCTCCTCAACGCACTTTGTATGCGATACATTCGATTTCGACGCGAACGTCAACCAGAAAGTCGCTGACCAAGGCTGATCGTGCGGGTGGTCCTTCGGGAAAATATTCGCCGTAGACCGCATTAAACCCGGGGAAATCTGCACGCGACTTCAGCCACACCATTGACTTCACTACATCGGTAAGTTCACAACTGGCCTCAGCTAACGTGGAGGAAATATCCTCCAGGCACGCCCGAGTCTGTTCCTCGATCGAACCGGAAGTCATAGGGCTCCCGTCCTGCATGGGTACCTGTCCCGTCAAAAAGACAAAATCACCGGCACGCACGGCTTTCGAGAGCGTCAGTTCGCGACCTCCGATCACAATGGGCCCACCGATAATTTCCTTCATTGGCTTCGTCATAACACTGTCCCCATGAGCTGATGGAACATGGTAGCAACTTACCACAGGTAGAAAGTAACCACCGCTCACTGGTCCAACCGTGCAACCTCGATGATAATTGGACGCATGTTGAATCGTTCCTCACTACTGCGGCGCGCCTCACACATTGCAACCACCCAACAAACGGATCGCATCGTATGACTCGTTTTAGTCCTGACGGTACCGCTTACCGTCTCGAGGGTTCCGCACAGCTACCGCCGGTGGTGTTATGCCATGGCGTGGGGCTGGACCTTCATATGTGGGAAGCACAGGTCAATGCACTTTGGGGGCGCTTCCAAATCCTGCGCTACGACATGCTGGGGCACGGAGAAACGCCTGCCCAACCGGGTGTAACGGGTATCGGCGCCTTTAGCCAACAACTCTTCAATCTTCTGAAATATCTGGAGATGGGCCCCGTCTCACTGGTAGGGTTCTCAATGGGAGGCGTCACAGCCCAGCATTTTGCTCTCCAACATTCGACGCTTCTCCGACAGCTGGTGCTGATGAATACCGTCTATCGACGGACGGCAGATGAATTAGCCGGTGTGCGCGCACGTCTCGAACTAACGGACAAAGAAGGTCTCACACCAATAGCTGATGCGGCAGTTAGGCGGTGGTTTGAGCCCACCTTCGTCGAGAAGAATCCGCAGATCATCGCAACCATTCGACGACGATTACTCAGTAATGATGTGGGCGGCTACCTGACCGCCTACCGAGTTTTTGTTAACGCCGATGACGAAATCGGTGATGGACTCAACCAGGTGACCTGTCCGACTCTGGTACTCACTGGCGAACTTGATTCAGGATCGACGCCTCAGATAGCCCAACGCATGATCACTGACCTGAAAACCGGCCGACTAATCGTCTTCGAGGGTTTGCGCCATATGGCACCGGTCGAAGATCCCGATCGAATCAATACCGCACTGCTTTCATTTCTGAAATAACCACGCGTCTCAGCAGTACGATAAATTCTGCACCACTAACCGGCCTCACCGATCATCATTAAGGAGATAACATGGACCAACAACGTTATGACAAAGGGCTTGCTATTCGTAAAGAAGTGCTCGGTGCCGAGTACGTCGATACGGCACTCGCCAATGCGGGTGAATTTGCCGGTGAATTCCAGGAATTACTGACCGAATACTGTTGGGGCGGTGTGTGGGGCGACGAGACCTTGCCGCGAAAAACCAGAAGCATGCTGAACCTCACCATGTTGGCAGCCCTCAATCGTATGCACGAATGGGGCCTGCATTTCCGCGGAGCAATCAACAATGGAGTCAGTCGCGATGAACTTCGCGCGATCATCAATCAGATCGCGATTTACTGCGGAGTGCCGGTCGCGGTGGAGTGCCACCGAATCGCCAAAGGCATCTGGGCGGAGCTTGAAAAAGCTTGAGGGTTCAGCGGCCTGGTGGCAAGGGCTCCAGGCCACACCACTCGGCGACAAAGAGTGCGATAGTGCCCGTCACCTGCTGTAACGAAGACAAACTGACACACTCATCAAAAGCATGAATATCCTTTGATACAGGGCCGTAAACCAAACACGGGCAGTCATCGTATAGTACGAATACGCGCGCATCCAGATAACCCGCAGTGACAAACGACATCAGATCGAGACCGAAACTCGACGCGTGGGCGCGGTGCAGCACCGCTTCCGCATCACTACCCTCTTCAAGCACATACCCTTGCGCAAAAAAACCGTTGTATTCGATTTCTGGTGGGTGCTGTGCCAAGAAGGCGTGATGTCGACTTGCCCGGGCAATACAATCCTCGATTTCTTTTGCAGCCTCTCGGGGATCAACGCCGGGATAGATGGCGGCACGCAGATCAGCGGTACACCACGAGGGAACTGATGACGCCCAGTCGCCTCCCTCGATCTTGCCGAGGTTGAAATTAATCGGGTGATCTAATTGTTCAAAATAGCGGTGGTTCTTGCGCTGCGTATTCCATTCTTTTTCTAACTGCTTGAGTGCATGAAAAAGATCAAAAGTCGCTTCAATCGCGTTGGCACCGGCGCCGGCTTCACGCACATGTATGGGTTTTCCGCGCACATGCAATCGAAACCAGATCACGCCCACATTGGCTCGCACCAGCATATTCTCTTCGGGCTCTGGAATGAGAACCGCATCAGCACGATACCCACGAACAAGACACGAAAGAGCACCGTTGCCGGTGCATTCCTCTTCTGTTACTGACTGCAAACAGACTCGGGCAGCTGGCTGCATGCCAATCGTGCGCAACGCATCCAGGGCGAAGAGATTGGCGACAAGCCCGGCTTTCATGTCGGCACCGCCTCTACCGTATAACCAGTCACCGTTGACCGTTGGTTCGAACGGCGGTTTTGTCCACATCGCCTCCGGTCCGGTTGGAACGACATCGATATGGCCATTTAAAATCAATGATCGACCGATTGAATTGATCGGATGATGCGTCGCGACAACATTCACTGCATTCTTGTAGTCAACTTTGACAGGCGAGAATCCTGGATGTTCACAGATCTCAGCTAGGTCAATAGCCCACTGATCCATTTCATAACCGCGCCCTGACAACGCCTGGTAAAGAAACTGCTGGGCGTGGTGTTCCTGCCCCCTGAGGGAGGGATAGGCCATCAGTTGGCGAGTAAAATCGAGCTGTGCGTCAAATCCCTGTTCGACAGCACCCAAAATGTCTGCCACTTGCTGCTGCGTCAGTTGGTCAGACAAGCCGATATCTACCACTTGATTCTACGGCTCCCGGCTGATCGCTTGCGTCGCGCAGGAGACACAACCTCCCCAATAACCAACGTGGTCAAAATCAATTGGCACCGGCTCAACCCCACGTCGATCAAGTTCTTCGTTGACGCGATCGAGGCCTGCCGGGATAACGTAGTGCTGCTCATCGAGACTCACACCGACCGTTGCATAGGCCCTTGCTTCAGCGTCAGATATTTCAATCACTTCCCAATCCCGCAGTGGCCCGGGCAGCGCACAATCCAACTCATCACGATAAAGCATTAACAATCCCTCGCGTACCAACACCATGGCTCCAAGCAGGTGCAACACGGTACCCTTCATGGGCATCCTGTGCACTTGATAGTCAGGGGCAATCTGAGCCTCGAGCCAATCAGTACCAGCACGGTTACTCGCGATGTCAGACTCACCGACAAACAGGTGATTGCGGTAACAAATCATGTCGCCGCCTTCCAAATAAGGGCCAGGGCCTCCACTCGATGGATCAAAAGGCTGTGGTGCCGGCATCACAATGTGTTCCGCCTGATCATCCGCGGCCATCATGGGTGCAACGATATCGCGCAGGGGGAACACCTCTTTGCGACGATAAGCACGCCGAATGTTCAGTTCAAAATATCGTTTGCCGAGAGTGTAGACGGGATCAGCCGGATAAAGCAGTGAATGCCCAGGCTGAAGATAAGCAAGATACTCGGTCTCAGGTTCTGAGTACGGGCGCGGGCGGTATACGCGAACCCCGTTGCGTTCGTAAAGTGCTGCCAGTTGGTCCAGTTGCTGTACGGTTTTCTCCCAGCGTTCTGGCATCACATCAGCCACAAACAGTGGTCGGTGGCCGGACTTCCTAAGTGCCGTTTGAAGCTCATCATTGTAGTGATGCAAAGTGGGGTTGAACGGTGGCAACGCCAGTCCTTCGGCACTGCCAACAATCGCCGCACGCAGCACGCCGAAATCTGTATAGGCACCGAAAGTGGGCTCGCCATCTACTCCGAGAGGGGAATTGGTTTGAATCGGTTTCATTTGAATTTATGCATCCCGATTTTAATCCATGGCTCTTTGTATGATCGCTGGAATCTTGTCTTCCCAACCGATCGCCATGATATGGACTCCTTTCACCAACGGCCTGATCTGTCGAATGATGCGTGCAGCAATATCAATACTTGTCTCAGCCAATCGGTCCGGGTTATCACCGGCAGCCTCGATTTCCGCAATCAGCGTCTCTGGAATATTAATGCCCGGCACCTTGTCGTTCATGAAGCGCGCCATTTGAACGGACTTGATTGGGATGATACCGGCCAGTATCACAGCATCGGTGTCTGCTTTGTCCAAAAAACTAGCCAACGCGTCGACATCATAAACTGCCTGGCTCTGAAAAAATCCCGCACCTGCCTCAATCTTTCGGTGCAGATTTTCGATTTCAACACTGGGATCAGAAGCACCCGGGTTCACCACGGCTCCAATGTTCATAGCCGGGGCCCCTTTTAACGGATTGCCCATGTAATCGGCCCCCCCGTTAAGCGCGCTTGCAGCATCGAGCACTTGTGATGAATAAAGATCAAATACTCCCTTTGCCTCAGGATGGTCACCGTTCTTGGGTGAATCACCGCCCATGATGACAATATTTGAAATGCCTAACGCCGCTGCACCCAGGATACTGGCCTGAATTGCAATACGATTCTTGTCTCTGGAGGTCATCTGAACAATTGGCTCAACACCTCGATCAAGCAGGAGATGCCCTACCGCAACGGGATCCATAGACATCTTAGCCGTATGAGATTCAGTCAGATTGAAGGCTGTCACCACCTGGTTTAGGGCTTCTGCTTTTTCAAACAATGGCTCCAGGTCAACTCCCTTTGGAGGAATTAACTCACTCGTCACCACAAACTCGGACATTGAAAGCGCTTGTGCGAATCGATTCACCAACCATACTCCTGAAAGTTCCGGTTCTATTTATGCGCGCCGTCAAACAGTCAACCGCATCAGCTTACCCGTTGGACAGTGCAGAATGTACGATTCATTCGCCATATGATCCAGCAATGCGTGCGACTGGTTCTACTCTGCAAGAGACATTCCGCTCTATCAGCACAGATAACTATTTCATCTAAAACAGCGCCTCTGCCCATACCCCTGCTATCCTGTTGTCTTCACTCAACACAAATCAATGATATCGTGAGCAAGATTCTCCGACCGCTAACGACCCAGGAAGTTGATCATCATTGTCGCCGGACGATCGACCACTATCAGCGATCTGCCTCGGCGTTTCGGACAGGGACTGCCGATCACGACGTCAAACAGAACATCGAATCGCTGATCAAACACATTCGAGGTCGTGCCCCTTTTCGAATTCTCGATCTGGGCTGCGGTCCGGGCCGAGATCTGGCCGCTTTCATTGACCTCGGTCACCAACCGGTCGGGTTGGACGGCTGTGAGGCGTTTGTGCACATGGCCCATCAACTCACCGGTTGCCCAGTGTGGCATCAAAGTTTTGACTGTCTGGAACTGCCAACGGGCTCGTTTGATGGGATCTTTGCCAATGCTTCTCTTTTCCATGTGCCCTCTCAAATCCTTGACCGAGTCCTGCGCCAACTCAATCGCTGTTTGAAATTCGATGGTGTGCTGTTTGCGTCAAATCCGCGAGGGCCCGATATCGAACGTGATGAAGACGACCGCTATGCCACCTTTCTTTCGCTCGCTACTTGGCAGGCATTTGCTCAGGATGCAGGATTCCTTGAACTTGAGCACTATTATCGACCACCTGGCAAACCTCGCGATCAACAACCCTGGTTGGCATCGGTCTGGCGAAAAATCAGCCAAATCGATGTCCTGAATGACTCATTAACAATACCGGGCCGACACTAATCATGCTCGGGCATCAACATGATCTTGGTCACTGCTTCAGCTGTCGTGCATTTGGAGTCCACCTAGCGCCATGCAAACCGATAGTGCATCCATCGACAATCCGCTGAGTACGTCAACCTTGGCGTTATTCATTTCCTCGTTGTACGCCGTGATATAACCGGGCCTCCACGAGTAATAGCGAGTTGCGTCAAGCGTAACCCATCGGTCACTTGCCCGTCCTGTGAGGCCGCGCCCGGCGCCAGCGATGAAACATGACTCACATGCCCCTGCCCTTTAATGGCATAAACAATCGATTGCATTGGCAATGGAAAACAAGATAATCATTGGCAAAGCGACCGCCAGTCGGTACATGTGAGTAAACTCCCTCTGGACCGAGCGCTAAGTGCGGGCCGCTTTATGACAACAAGAACTGGCGATACGATACTTAGGTAACCGGCACCTGCCTGCAATAATCCCGACCACACAGTGGCGCTGGCGCAACTGCGTATTGCAGCAAAGAAAACTATCACTCGAAATGCATCTGCAATGGCCGCTGATATTGCCAACGTCACTTTAGCCGCGTTAGACGAGCTGCAAATTGAATACGAGGTCATCCAGTGTGACCCTGCACTTGCAGATACTCGCGAGTTTTGTGCGCACTACGGTTACGCCTTGTCACATTCGGCTAATGTGATTGTCGCCGCCGGTAAAACTGAACCTAAATGTTACGCGGCGTGCGTATTACTGGCCACAACACGGCTTGATGTAAACCGTAGCGTGCGCAAACGTCTTGGTGTGAGTCGCGCGTCGTTCGCATCGGCCGATGAAACCCGGGCACTGACAGACATGGAAATCGGTGGGCTAACGCCGTTTGGCCTGCCGGAATTACTGCCGCTGTGGATCGATCAACGGGTCATGGAACTGGATTATGTGTTGCTTGGGGGCGGCAGCCGTGCGATAAAAATTAAGATCGCTCCGAGGGTTTTTCGACACATGCCAAATGCGACGATCGTTGAAGGACTGGCAAAGGATCCCGCTTGATTGCGACAGATTATTATTCCGAGGAGACGCTGCATTGAACGAAAACTATGGACGCGACACCTTCCTTTCATTGCTAGAAGATGAGGGGGTTACTCATATCTTTGGCAACCCCGGCACCACCGAGCTCGCCATCATGCACGCGCTCAATGATCATCCTGACCTCACCTATGTGCTGGGTCTTCAGGAAGCAGTCGTCGTGGCGATGGCCGATGGCTATGCCCGCGCATCTGGCAAACTGACTGCGTGCAACGTCCATGTTGCCCCTGGCCTTGGCAACGCAATGGGCTCACTGTACACCGCCAATATGTCAGGCTCCCCACTAATCGTCACTGCGGGCCAACAGGAACAAGGGCACGGTCTAACCGAGCCACTGCTCTATGGCCCGCTGGTTGAAATGGCGCGACCCGTGGTGAAATGGGCTTTTGAAATCAGCCGAGTAGAGGATCTGCCACGCGTGATTCGACGCGCGGCAAAGATCGCGACTACCGCCCCGACCGGGCCTGTCTTCCTGTCATTACCCGGCGACGTGTTGAATGCGGTTGCCGGTGTCGAACTCGCTACTGCAACTCGAGTCGATACGCTTGCGCGACCCTCCGACGAAGCATTGTTAGCTATCTCGCATCGCATCCTGGACGCAAAACAACCCATGATCCTGGTCGGTAGTGAGATCATCTCGAGCGATGCTCAGGCGGAGGCAATGCAACTCGCCGAAACGTTAGGCGCACCTGTGTTCCAACAGAGCGTGCCTTCCGGTGCCCACTTTCCGTCTCAACATTCGGCATTTATGGGTGCCCTCACGCGAAATCAGAAACAGGTACAGGCGACGCTGTCACCCTATGATCTTTTGATCTGTATCGGTGCCGATGTTTTACAAATGTCTGTGTGGAGCGAAATCGAACCGTTGCCAAGCGGCATGCCCATTGTTCAGATCGGGCTGCGTGATTGGGAGATGGGGAAAAACTATCCTGCTGAAATCGCCCTTCGAAGTGACGTAGGTACCACCTTGCGCGCACTGGTGCCGATACTCCAAGACCAAATGACTTCAGTACGTCAAGAGACGGCCATCGAACGCTTAAAAACACTGACAACAAACAACTGGTCGTCTCGACGCGAAACAATGTGCGTGAAAACCATCGGGTTAGAGAATTCAACGCCGATTAATCCGGACTGGTTAATGCTTCAAATCGCGGAACTCCTGCCCGAAAACGCGATCGTTGTTGACGAGGGTCTGACTGGGGCAAAAAACCTGCTTGGGTTTCTTCCTCTGCGTGATCGGTACAGTTATTTCGGCATGATCAGCGGTGGCATTGGCTGGGGCATTGCCGCTGCCGTTGGTGTGCAATTAGCGCAACCAGACCGACCCGTTGTTGCCATCCTGGGTGACGGTAGTTCGCTGTACAGCCCTCAGGCGTTATGGTCTGCCGCCCACTTGAACCTCCCAATCATCTTTGTCATGCTCAACAATCGCGGCTACCGTATTCTTAAAGAACGCCTGATCGCGTTTCACGATGACGATCGATTTATCGGAATGGACTTAGACGCGCCCGCAATCGATCTTGCCGGGCTTTCCCGCTCACTCGGTGTTGAAGCGGAAACGGTCACCAATCCAAAAGACTTCGAGCAAGCGCTCAATACCGCTCTGAAGGATTCCAGGCCGCGATTGATCGAAGTCATGGTTGAACCGGGGCCACAGCGTCCCGGAAAAAACTGAGGTGATACTCGCAAAACTCCGGCAGGAATGCCGTCTTGATTAAAGCCGTATTGTTCGATCTGGGAGGTGTCGTGCTGGAATCGCCACTCAATGTCATTGCCAACTTCGAGAAAACAATGGGACTGAGCGGCGGGGCAGTTAACCGGGTCATCCTTCAGGGCGGTGATACGGGCCCTTGGGCCTGTCTTGAACGGGGTGAAATTTCGATGGCCGATTTTTGTCAGGAGATTGATGCTCGTTCAGAACATGCTGGCACACCCTTCTCCGGTCAGCGCTTGATGGCTTCCTTCGATGACATGGCAAGAGTTCGGCCACAGATGATAGAGCTCGTACGCAAGCTAAAAAGGCGTGGCCAAACGGTTGCTGCGCTGACCAACAACTGGCATTCCGGTGGTCTCCTAGAAGATCGCTTCACTCAGTTACGACAAGAATTCGACCTCCTGGTCGAGTCTTGGAAGGTGGGGCTACGTAAGCCAGAGGTCGCTATCTATGAACTGGTACTGAGTCGCCTTGGCACACGACCGGAAGAGACCGTCTTTCTTGATGACTTCGGCATCAACCTGAAGCCCGCACGAGACATGGGCATGCGAACGATTAAGGTTGGATGTGTCGAAGACGCGATCGACGGGCTTTACGAGGTGTTTGGCGAGCCGATTTGAAATGTTAAGGGAATCGTCGTGAGTCAACCCCATCACATGGTGGACTACACTGCGGCATGCGATGCACACGATCTCGAAGTGCCCGAGAATTTCAATTTTGGGCGCGACGTCATCGATCGATTAGCTCAAGACGAGAAGAATATTGCGCTCGTGTGGTGCGACAAAGACGACAACGAGCGCACTTTGTCGTATACCGATATCGCCACGGCTTCAAACCGTGTTGCTCACTACCTGCTGTCACAATCAATTCGCAAGGGCGATCGGGTTGTGGTCATGCTACCGCGCATTCCGGAATGGCAAATCTGCATCGTTGCCTGTCTCAAACTCGGCGCTATTCCCATTCCCTGTATCACCATGCTGTCAAAAAAAGACGTGCACTACCGAGTGCAACATGCCGGCGCAGTTGCCGCCATCACCCTATCTTCAGAGATAATCAAGTTTACAAGCTGTGATCAGATGCTTCGGGCCCGACTCGCCATCGGCAGTACCGAAGCGCCGTGGGATGACTTCTCGAGCATCAGTCAATTTCCCGGAACATTCAATAGTCGCGACATGGAGCGACTCGATCCCGCCATTATGTACTACACCTCTGGTTCAACTGGACAGCCCAAGGGTGTGTGTCATCCAGCACAGAGCCTTTTTACCTGGCGTTACTCTGCACACTACTGGTTGTCCTTAACTGACCGGGATGTCATGTGGTGCACAGCAGACACCGGTTGGTCAAAGGCAGGCACCAGCATTTTGTTTGGGCCATGGAGCCAAGGCAGCACGGTGTTCTTTTATGATGGGCCGCTTGAACCCAAACGTCGTTTCGAGCTCATTGAAAAATATAAGGTGAGCGTATTTTGCGCCGCTGCTACAGAACTCCGTCAACTGGTTCGTGAGTCGGTCGACGAGTTTGATTTGTCTTCGCTTCGGCTGACGGTCTCCGCTGGCGAATCGGTAAACCCTGAAATACTCGATGCTTGGGAAGCCTTGACCGGAGTCCCGCTACTCGACGGTTATGGCCAGACAGAAACCCTAATGACAGTGCTCAACTACCCGGGTATGTCAGTGAAGCCGGGTTCCATGGGACGAGCCTTACCCGGTATTCGGACTGCCATTCTGCTGGAGTCGGGAGAATTAGAACACGCCGGCGACGAAGGTGAACTTCTGATCGGTCTACCGAATACACAAACCATGCTCCGTTACTGGAATGATCCTGCAAAAACTAAAGCCGCTCTGCTCACCAGACATGACCAAACGTGGTTCAAGACAGGTGACCATGTTGTACAAGACGAAGACGGCTATTTATTTTACCGTGGACGCACTGACGACATTATCAGCTCCTCCGGTTACCGCATCGGACCACAGGAGGTGGAAAACGCATTGATTGAACATCCTGCAGTGCGCGAAAGCGCAGTCATTGGGGTACCAGACGAAGAACGGGGCGAGATCGTTAAAGCATTTATCATATTGAACGATCCTGATGCCGCCGGCCCACAACTGATTGATGAACTACAGGAACACACCAAAGCGACTACCGCACCCTATAAGTATCCCCGGCAAATTGAATTTGTTAGCGCTCTGCCAAAAACAGTCAGCGGGAAAATTCAGCGCCAGCTGTTGCGTAAACACACAGCACTTAAGTGATCGACAAACCGGGTATTGACTACTTTTCAACATAACATTGGATCCGCACATGACAACAACACCCACACCTCCCTTACTCGGCTATGCCGATCGACTATCCGTCAGACCAGGAGAGACCGTGGCAGTAAAGGTCAGTTGTACGCTCGAGGAGGACTTCAGTGCGAGTCTCGTTCGCATTATCTGTGCCGATCCAAATCCCTCAGGTCCGGGCATCATAGAGGAATCCGTCCCTGCGAATTTTGCAGCGAGCTACCCGGCACGGGTACAACCCTTTACTCCAGGATCGTGCGCACTCATCTCACTGGGAGACGATCTGACACTACCAACAACGATGACAGTGAGTGCGATGATCTGGCCGACAAAACCTGGACATTCTGAACAAGCGGTTATGTCCTTCTCGAAGCGCAATGAACCTAGGACCTGGTTCGTGCTGGGCATTGACGACACCGGCCACGGGTTTTGCCGCATTCTCCTGGCCGATGGCTCATCAGCCCAAGTGACGCTGCTGACAACCCTACGCGAGCGAACCTGGACTCGCCTGTGGGCCGCCATCGACACAGACACCGGCCGGCTGACGGTCGGTAGTCATAGCGAACGACAGGGAGAAACCAACACAACGACTCTTGAGACCCAGGTCGCGGATAACACCGTGGGGGAAGGTGAAATCCTCATTGCAGCGACTCGCGCTGAAGGTCGATCTTGTCATTTCAACGGAAAGATCGACTCACCCATGATCTATGATCGTTATCTCGATCAAGCTTCACTACTTGACGAAGTCAGTGATTCGGCAGAGCACCTGTTTGCGCGTTGGGATTTCAGTGTTGGGGTGAGCACCACGCAGATTCACGACATCAGCCCCCATGCGCTCAACGGATCGCTGATCAATTACCCGGCCAGAGCCATGACGGGCTGGAATTGGGACGGGTCTGAGATGTGCTGGCGCCACGCCCCTTCGCAGTACGGCGCTATTCATTTTCACGACGACGATATCTATGATTTCAATTGGGAAACGGACTTCGTTTTTCATGTTCCCGATCACCTTAAGTCGGGCGTCTATGGAATCCGTCTTACCCATGGCGACCACACTGACACCATACCGCTTGTCGTCTGCCCACCGCGCGGACAACAAGCCGCCCGGCTATGCGTATTGATTTCTACATTTACCTGGACCGTCTACGGCAACCACGCACGACCGGACTACAACGCGACTTGGCAGGACAAGATAAAACGGTGGAATGCCTATCCATGGAATCCTGCTGCATTTCGACACTACGGTCTTTCAACCTATAACTTTCACAGCGATGGCAGCGGCATTTGTCACTCGAGCCACCTTCGACCGTTGTTTAACCTGAGACCCGGCTACTTAACCTTCGGTGCCAGCGAGTGTTCGGGGCTACGTCACTTCCAGGCTGACAGCCACCTCACGGCATGGCTGGAAGCCAAGGACTATGACTACGATGTGATTACCGATGAAGCATTGCACGAAGAAGGCGCTGAACTGCTCACCCCTTATGCTGCCGTCACGACGGGCACACACCCCGAATACCACACGCGCGAAACGCTGGATGCATTGCAAACCTATCGCGATCAAGGTGGGCATCTTGCCTATCTCGGGGGCAACGGCTTTTATTGGCGGGTCGCACTGCACCCTGAAAACAAGGGACTGATTGAGATCCGTCGCGCAGAAGGTGGCATTCGCGCCTGGGCGGCAGAACCTGGTGAGTATTACAGTGCAATGGATGGCACTTATGGCGGTCTGTGGCGACGTAACGGCCGCCCCCCACAACGCCTTGCCGGCGTCGGATTTTCTGCCCAAGGTACTTTCTCTGGTTCTTATTATCGCCGCACTTCGGCAAGTTACGACCAAAAATTTGCATGGCTGTTCGATGGTGTCGAAGACGAGATCTTGGGAGATTTCGGGCTGTGTGGGGGCGGTGCTGCCGGTTTTGAACTCGATCGCGTTGATTACCGACTCGGCTCGCCGGAGAACACCGTGATTCTCGCCTCATCAGAAAATCACGATGACTCGTTTGTTCTGGTTCCAGAAGAACACCTAACGCATATCACGAACTGGCCCGGTAAACCGACAGAACAACTCATCAGGGCCGATCTGGCTTATATTGAAACCGAGACGGGTGGGGCTATTTTCTCCACCGGTTCCATTACGTTCTGCGGCAGCCTGCCGGTGAACAACTTTCAGAACAATATCTCAACGCTACTTGATAACGTGTTTCACCGCTTCCTAACCAACTAACGACCGTGTGCGATACACCTATACGGCCAACGCCATGCCATCGGTCGCTGGATCAGCACCACCGCTCCAAACACCGTCATCGATACGTATGCCGTGAACCCAACCAAACGCATATGACTGCGCCCAACGAATGATCTCGTAATTCATCGCTTCAAGTTCTCGCGTCACAAAACGGGGAATCCGATTACTAACATCGATCGGCGTACTGGTTCCAGAGAAGCGCGGCGCAATCACGGCGTCAGTCATCGGCATGTCGAAATCAATCAAATTAAGCAGGACCTGTAGCACACCCATCGCAATCTGCGTACCTCCCGGCGCTCCGATCACGATAAATGGCTCATCGTTTCGAAACACGATAGTCGGGCAAAGAGATGAGAAACGGCTCTTGCCTGGGGCGAGACTTCCCGCACGACCCGGCCTTGGGTCGAAAACGCCCATACAACCGTTGTACATGAATCCCAGCCCGTCTGTAATCACACCTGATGGCATGCCGAGCGAGTGTGTCATCGAAAAGGCATTGCCCTCCTCATCGATCACCGATACTTGTGTGGTGTCCTTTGATTCAGGAACACGCGCCAATCGCTCAACTTGGGCTTGTTCACCATCGCGTATTAACGCTGCCAGCGTCGCCGCATAACGCTTCGATGTCAAACGCTCTAAGGGAATATCGACAAATGCCGGATCGCCCACGTGGGTATCCTTGTCGATCGTCGCCCGCTTCATTGCCTCACTGACGATACGAATATATTCGACCGAATTGTGCCCAACATCACTCAGATCAAAATGCTCAAGCACGTTCAGCATTTGGATTAACATAATGCCGCCACCCGGTGGCTGATTGGTAGCAACTTGTAGCCCCCGATAATCTCCACGAAGTGGTTTTCCGTGACACGTGCTGTAGTCCGAAAGATCCTGTGCCGACAACAACCCCCCATTCGCCATCATGTCACTTGCAATATGGCCCGCCAATTCACCCGTGTAAAAATCTTCCGCACCGCGTGCAGCGAGGTGTCGCAAGGTATCCGCCATCTCCGGGTTATTCAATCGTTCACCAACCCGCTTCAGTGAACCATCCTTATTGAAGTAAATCTGCCGTCCGGATGCAGTCAATCCCAAACGTTCCGCTGACAGCACTCGACCGGATCCGTCGTTGGTTGTCCACCAATTGTAAACATGGGGGCGCACGATAGCCCCGGTCTTTGCCTCAGCAATCGCCGGCTGCATCACATCGGCCCACGACAATCGCCCCCACGCTATTTGCGCTTCAGCATAGGCTTTAAGGCTGCCCGGCACAGTGATGGATTGATAACCCACATCGTTAACCCGCCCTTTCAGGATGAACCCAAAGCCATCCCGCGTCTCACCCTCAATCAGATGACTCCACATGTCGCCCCGCGTCGCAGCGGGAGACTTGCCGTGAAAGTCAATACATTCGTGTATGGCCCTGCCGGGGAGATACGCCTGCAAACTGCCAAAACCGGCAATGCCGGTCATTTGGGG
>Ga0066376_10000798_pt1 | contig 29825 bp, 27 predicted proteins | sample Knorr_S15_td_Bot_FD_77009 | JGI IMG/M metagenome (GOLD analysis project Ga0066376, IMG submission 77009) | Marine microbial communities from Southern Atlantic Ocean transect - Knorr_S15_td_Bottom_ad_5009_LV_A | ecosystem: Environmental > Aquatic > Marine > Oceanic | place: Southern Atlantic... | reverse complement strand
GGTATTGCCATCGTAGATCTGCATTCTGTAGATGCCAACGTTGCGCCGCCCGGAATCAGGGTCCTTTGAAATGACCAGTGGCAAGGTGATGTACCGACCGCCATCTTCGGGCCAGCACTTCAGCGCGGGAAGTATGTTCACGTCCGCGTCATCGCCGGTTAGCACTACATCCTGGCACGGCCCACTGCGAACCATCTTGGGCTGCGAACGAGCCAGGTCAGCCAGGGTTCCCAGCGTACTCAGCTTGGCCATGATCCCCGAAGGCGGAGTCTGCACCATGCCCAGCACCTGTCTGACACGTTCGGTAAGCTCATCGATGTGGTCGACGCCCAGCGCCCAGGCCGTTCGCTGGTGAGTGCCGTACAGGTTGATCACCACGGGGAAGCTGTGGCCCTCCACGTTCTCGAATAGCAGGGCAGGACCACCGGAGGCGATCACACGATCGACGATCTCAGTAATCTCCAGATCGCGGCTAACGGGAGCAGAGATGCGCCGTAGTTCGCCCTTGGACTCCAGAAAGGACAGGAACTCTCGCAGGTCTTTGTATTTCATCGCTTAGCCCAGTGACCTTTCAGAGAGTCTGAGGTCTGTTGAGGAGATATCGCTTCTGAATTCTGCCTCTGTTAATTCTCGGAAAATGTCCTTAAAGCCCTGAGGAATGCTCACCTCCGACAGTGTATGGAAGACCTCACCATCAGTACGGCCGGCTACAAGGAAGCTGCAACTCAGGGACCGTATCTCTTCAAAGGCCATCAGCATTCTTGACTCCTGATCGTCGTAGTACCTGGGATGCACGATGCGAACGGCAGTGTCCCATCCGATAACAAAGGTGCAGCCTGGCACAAGCCGGGCCTTCTTGAAGAACACGGGAACGCCGGTCAGGATTATCGAACCTTTGCCGGCAAACTGGGCCACCCTGGCGCGAACGTCTGCCTCTTCAAGAGGAGGCTTGTCTACGTTGGCGACGGACAGTTCGTAGGTGACCGGTGCGCCAAGTAATTCCGACGCTGCCTGAGCCAACTCCTCGTGGCCTTTGTGAAGCGGATTGAACGAGCCAGGCATCACGCCGCCCTGGGTCCGTGCGTCTGCACTCATAGTGCCATCGGGATAGACCGTGGCGCTCTCCACGTGGCCAACCATCAACGCGGCAATCGGGGTTTTATACAGAGTCTGCTCCGCCTCGATCTGCTCGGCATCGTCCAGTGGGATTGGCACTTCCACGTCGGTGCCTCCAGCCTCTACCAGCGCCCTGAGCACGATACGACTGGCAATTTCGTCCTCGCCATCCCGGTCCCGCAGGCCCTTGTTGAAGGTGAGACTGTACGTACGAACGCCGTCTGCTCCCCACGCCGCGATATGGCAGCGATGGTCGCCTCGCTTGGGCCTGTCGGTGGCTATGGTGGCAGTGCAGCCGATGCCGACCACCGCGCCGTCGCCATCTCGCAGGGCTACAGCTCTTTGGTAGGCGGCCTTGGCTATGTCTCTTGCAGCCTCAGAGGAGACGAACTGCTCAGGTTCATGACCAATTAAGTCAACAAACGCCGACGATGCGTAGGGAACGGTGATCTCCAGCACTGTACGGGAGGCGCCGGCAACGCCCAAAAGCCATGCAATGGCCTGCGTACCTGCGCCTGCAGCCGCGATAACGGTCTGCGCAGGATCGTCGTGTATTTTTTGGATAATCGCTCTTATGTCGTCATTCATGGGTTAGCACAGTATTCCTCAATCGGGAGCGCTTCAGCAACTAATATAATGGCCCGGCATACTGGTCGCAACAGATGTCGGCCTAGGGAACTGCCTGGGCAGAGGCTAATGGGTATGCCTGTAGAGGGCCACGGCCCCGCGGATGCAGGTTCGACTCAGAGCCCATGAAACCAGTACTGCCAGTGACTAGCGCTTTCATATCATCGCTGCAAGGGTCGTCTTATGCCGCGTCGAATTTGCCGAATGGTTAGATGCTAACAGGGCACGGCAGGCAGAAACCACAGCGTTGCATGCTCAAAGCAGATTGGTCATCCTTTTGCGAAGCGCGATGCGTATCAAAGACATCAGCAGGGCGCTCAGAAGCACAAACAGAACCAGGTTCCAGCTAAACCCTTCTAAGATCAGTCCCAGCGCCGTGCCAGCCGCCGGTGGATGCTCGGTGTTGGTTACGACCATTAACAGGATGCTAAGGCCCAGGGATAAGGCAGCCATAACATCAAATATGATTCTATTTCCTGCCACTATTGGGTCCACAAAGGAGGAGTGCAGAATTATGGTCAGTAAACCGCCAATCAGGACAGCAACTATGTGGCCACCAATGACCCTTCGGGGGGTGGCTGCAATACTGTTGGGTATGACGAAAACGATAAAGGCTGTGGACGCAACGGCAACCATAACAGCAGCATTAAGAACAGCGTCTTCTACGATAAGGACAACCAAGAGGACTAATGTAGCCAGACCACATTGAAACAGGTATTGGGGGGCTCGACTAATAGCCCTTCTATCCCACATTGCTCTGTGAAACGCCACATTCAGGGTATGTAGGCTCGACCTAGCGGGGCCGGATCCTAGTTTCATTTGTTTGTCTTCATCACCTGATTATCAACGTTGCCTCTATGTCTTGAACGTTACAACAAATGGCTATTGCCTTCAAGGAGATGGCCAATTTCGTCGCAAAACGGCGATTGACAATGATTTTGGAGCCACTTAAAATCGCTGGGATGGCCTCGTTTTCGTCCATGCTTTCGGGTTTGTCAAACGTCGTGTTCCGGATATTTAGAGGCTGTGACGCGACGAGATCACAACGAATCCAATAAAGGCGTAGATTGCGCGAATCCTGGACTCCCAAACCTGCAGACAGGGTGGTTCGACACCCGCGTGAGGACGACATTCAGCCCATCCGGCTGACCATCACTCCTCGCAGAGTTCCATCCAAATTTACAGCAACCCCTCTGCTGATGGTATACACCTTCTTGGGATTTATAGCCGTCGGCACTCTACTTTTGCTGCTGCCATTCACTCACCACGGTCCCGGCTTCACACCCTTCATGACGGCCCTGTTTACTTCCACTTCAGCAATCACTGTGACTGGCCTGGTTGTGGAGGACACGGCTCTTTACTGGACTCGATTTGGGCAGGTAGTCATCCTTGGTCTGATCTATGTTGGTGGCCTGGGATTCATGACGACTGCCACCTTTATGATGATCCTGATTGGCCAAAGAGTAACCCTGGCCCAGAGGCTCCTGGTCAGAGAGAGCCTGATGATTAACCAGTTGGGAAGCATGGTACGCCTCACCGTCGGCATCGTCATTGTGGCGACCCTGATCCAGGTAGTGGGCTTCCTCGCGCTGTTTGGGCGCTTCTTCTTTATGTACCCAGCCCCTGAAGCCGTCTGGCAGGCCGCATTCCATGCAGTTTCAGCTTTCAACGGTGCCGGTTTCGTCGTGCTGAGGGAAGTTGATCAGCTTCTGGCATTTCGAGGCGACACGCTGATAATGGGAACAATGGCCGCGCTGATATTTATAGGAGCGCTCAGCTACCTGGTTATTATCGATCTGGTCAGGCTCAGGAAATTCGCGCTGTTCACTCTCAACACCAAGTTAGTGCTGGTCATGACGCTGGCACTCACCCTGATTGCCATTGTCGGATTCCTGTTGGCGGAATACAGCAACGTGGATACCCTGGGGCCACTTTCCATCAAGGATAAGGTCGTATCTTCAATATTCCAGGGCATAAGCATGAGGACTGCAGGTTTTACGATAGCGGAGCTAAATTACGCCAACCCCCACACAAACGTACTGACGTCAGTCCTGATGTTTATAGGCGGCGCATCGGCCTCCGTGGCAGGAGGGCTCAAAGTAAATACGCTGGCCATAATTTTGCTCAGCGTCATCGCGCTGGTCCGAGGCCGCAACAATGTGTCGGCCTTCGGAAGAGAGTTACCGGCCTCGCTGGTTCAGAGGGCGATGGTATTGGGGACAGTTTCCATAGCTTTCATGTTTTTTGTGGTCCTATTATTGACCATATCAGAGAGTACGGCAGGCCTGAACGAGATACTGTTCGAGGCGGCCTCCGCTTTTGGCACAGTTGGCCTGAGCATCGGACTGACGCCCAATCTATCTGTGATGGGCGAGTGGATAATAATCGTGACGATGTTCATCGGCAAATTGGGGCCCCTAACAATAGGCCTTACAATGGCCCAACGTTCAGAACGAGACCTGTATAGATACCCGCAGGAAAGAGTTACAATAGGATAATCGACCAGAACCGACAGGTGAGCCGACATGAAAAAACAGGTAGTTGTAGTAGGACTAGGGCGCTTTGGTTCCAGCGTAGCGACTTCGCTGTACAACCTGGGCCACGACGTGCTAGCCATGGACCGGGACGAAACCAAGGTTCAAAACATGATGGGACAGGCGACACACGCCTTGACCGGAGACGCCACTGACGAGCATGTATTCCGAGAGCTCGGTATACCAGATTATGACGTCGCAATCGTTTCCATAGGTTCGGACCTAGTCTCCAGCGTGATGGCCTCTGTGCTGCTGAAGACTATGGGCGTTCCCTATATCGTAGCCAGAGCCCACGACGAGCTTCACGGCAACACTCTCGAACGAATTGGCGTTGACCGCGTGGTGCACGCCGAGTCGGAGATGGGCGTCCGCCTGGCACACACGCTGTTCAACCCGAACGTGCAGGAGTACCTGGAGCTGATGCCGAACTTCGGCATTAGCAAGATCCGCGTACCCAACCGCTTCGACGATATGAGTCTGAAGGAGTTGGGATTCGCCAGTCCGAGAGACAAGTACGGCTTGGCAGTGATGGCCATTCGAAGGGGCAAGGACGTCGTTCTGAACCCAGACAGCGACGAACGGCTGCACACCGGGGACTGGCTGGTGCTGGCAGGCAAGGACGACCTTCTGGACAATTTCGACACCTAGACTCATGAGCATGACAGTATCTTCGGCCTAGGAGGGTAGGGCGATGGACATCTCATCAGCACTGGTTGCGGTCAGAGGCAACGCCAACGAAGAGGACGCCATCAAGCTGGCTGGCGAGCTTCTTAATAACTCCAAGAGCACCATGTACATCCTCTATGTAATTGAGATGGCACGCGGGCTTCCACTCGACGCAGAGGTTGGTGTTTCCTCGGCCAGAGGCGAGCAGGTCCTCAAACGAATGGAGCACTTGGCCAGGCGCTTCAAATGCAAGACTGAAGCCAACCTTCTCCAGGCTAGACAGGCGGGCGGCGCCGTTATTCGAGAGGCCGTCGACAAGAAAGTGGACGCTACTATCATTAACATGCCTTACAACGAGCATTACGGCACATTCTCTCTGGGTGAGACGGTACCCTACTTGCTGAAGAACGCTCCTTGCCGCGTCATTTTGTGTCGTGACCAGGCTTATGAGACTCCGAGTGTTTCTTAGAATGAGCGATAACGCAACCAGAGAATTCGGGAATCTGCGCTGTCGGAACATCGATGTTCAATCGGACTGAAGCCACAGAACAAAAATCCCCAATTACAGTCATAATGGGCTGCGGTCGCCTTGGCGCTTCCATAGCGCACAGCCTGCTAGACGAGGGACACCGCATCTTCATAATTGACACTCAGGGAAGCAATTTCAACAGGCTGCGGTCAGAGCCCATTGAGTCTGGCGCGATTACTCCACTGATCGGAGACGGCACACTTTACGCCGATTTATTGAGGACGCCTATTCAAGATGCACAAGTCTTCATAGCCGTTTCAGGCAGGGACACGCAAAACGCCCTGGCAGCGCAGATCGCCAAGCACATCTTTAAGGTACCCAACGTAATCTGTCGCATGAACGACCCTGAGCGGCAGGCCATGTTTATGGAACTGAGTTTGAACGCAATCAGTGTTATCAAGCCTTTCACGGATCTAGTCGTTAGGGCTGCTAAAAACTAATGTATGCCATTATCGTAGGTGCAGGTAGGGCCGGTGAGGCAATAGCAGCGTGGCTTATCAATGCGGGGCATGAGGTGACCGTGGTTGACAGGTCGGTTGCAAAGTGCGAGTCTTTGGAAGACTCTTTTGGAGGCGTTGCCGTCCTTGGCGATGGCGCCGAACATGGGGTCCTAGCCAAAGCCGGTGCCAATCGAGCCGATGTTCTGATCGCGGCTACGGGTATGGATGACGTAAACCTGGTCTCTTGCCAGATGGCCATGCACAGGTTCTCCGTAGGCCATACCATAGCGGTTATTCAAAATGCCGAATACGAAGAGCTGTTTCAGAACCTGGGCGTCAGCACCGTCATCAACGCAACTAAGTTAATAACTGACAATATGATGAGCGCATTATCAGGAATTAAAGAAGAAAATTCCTGACTGCCCTCTCAGGGATTTATGAATGGCCAAACGCATATCTTTTCTGGGTCCCTCGGGAACGTACACCGAAGAGGCCGCCACCAGATATGACCCCGAAGCCTCCCTGGTCTCCTGCTCAACCATAACTGCCTCAGCCCAAGCCGTGATCTCTGGAGATGCTGACGAGGCTGTGTTGCCTATTGAAAACAGCCTGGGAGGCGCAGTCGCAGAGACACTGGACCTGTTGATTCATCAAGGCGAGCTACAGATACGGGGCGAGATTGTTCTGCCCATTCACCACTGCATCATGGCGAAGCACGACACCAGCCCCGCGGATGTCACGGTAGTCTACTCTCACCCCCAGTCGTTGGCCCAGTGCAGGGCCTACCTGGCAAAGAATTATCCCAACGCCAGACTGATCGCCTCGTTGAGCAACTCTGCTGCTGTAGGTGAAATGCAGTCCAGCGAGGAGACGGCGGCAGCTATTGCTGGCAGAAGGGCCGCCGAGCTTTACAAGGCTAATGTTCTCGATCTCGACATCGAGGACAACCCAAGCAACGCCACAAGATTTGTCGTGATGGCTCACACGGATAGCCAGCCCACGGGAACAGACAAGACATCACTATGTTTTGATTTTGATCGTGACGCCCCTGGAACACTGGTAATTGCTCTGGGAGAGTTTGCGAACAGGGGTATTAATCTCAACAAGATAGAGTCTCGCCCCACCCGAATGGGATTGGGACGCTACATATTCATGGTAGACATAGATGGCCACCGACAGGATGCCAAGGTGGCGGACGCGCTGGCCGCTCTGAGGGGACTTGCTTCCATGCTCAAGGTATTGGGATCGTATCCACGAGAGGTTTCCTCGTCGATCTAACTGCTCACAAACGCAGAGCAAAAAAGAACAGGCCCGGCATATTTATGCCGGGCCTGTTTATTAATCCAATGATAGCTAACTGTTTCGAGGTATCTAGACTTGTCCCCCAGGGGTCTCTTCTTCAGGTTTCTTATCCTGGCCGTTCAAGTCTGCGCCATCTGGGGCGCTTCTTATCCGGGCGCTGACCTGGTCTACGGCGGGGGCTATCTTCTCTTTCGCCAGCTCCACCGACGGTCCCACCCGCTCCATCATGCTGGCCGCCATCTCGTCGGCCCGGGTGCGCCAGGTCTGGCTGCGCTCCGCCAGGTCCGATCTTGTTTCAGAGCCTGTCTTAGGAGCCACTAACATCGCCACAAGGCCGCCGATAATGCCACCAAGGATGAATCCTAACGTAAACGATCCGCCACTCTCATCTTTTTCTGCCACTATAGTACCTCCTCTAGCGCTTACTCCTGCTTCTTACGACCTCGTAGGAAGGCCGCGACCTTTCCCAGACTGAAGGCCACACTTGAACCCTGCGAAGCGGGCCTAACCAGGTTATCTTGAACTGAAGTTACCATTTCTTCCGTTGTTTTTACAATACGACCGACAGTTCCTATCGCCTTGGAAACTTTGCGATAGGTGAGCAAAACTGTCCCCAGTATGGCCACAAGTACCAGCAGCAAGATTATGTCTCTGATGAGGCCAACATATACTGCTATTGCTTCAACGGTCTCAGGGACCATATTTCGGCTCCTGTGAATTCATATTTTCATCGTAGCATGACACTTGAACACCATCAATGCACAGACCAGCATTTATGTAGCAATTGGTGTTACTTGTGCAGAGTCTTCGATCTACAAGTGTCGATATCTCGGCGAACGAGGAGTTTATCAGCCCACTGTCAGGACGGAGCCAATTTAGTTCGCCTGCGTAAGCAGAAAGCGCGACTCCCGGCAATTCAAGTGTCTCCGAGTGACGCGCTTTCTAGTTTTCAGGGGTAGTCAGGGGCCGGATTTACGGCTGTATGAGCATCCGTACGAAGCCAGCGGAGTCATTTCGCTTGTTGAGAACCGTATGGTTCTTCTTCTCAGCCCACACAATTACGTCGTAGGTATTCAGCACATCCGGTATGAGGACCTCGACCAGGGACTTGGAGTCCTGAGCAATGTGCTCGGTAAGGGCAGCGATGATGCCGGCGCAGTTCTTGCCGGTGCCGTCGATTACAACCCAACCGCTGTCGGAGGTGCCATTGGCTCCATTCGTGCCAGTCCCAACAGGGGAGTGATCGTACACATTGACTTCACCGGTCTGGCGCATGTCCACCTGTCGTTTGAACTCGGCAACTGCTTCCCAGTCGACGCGGGCCTCGCGATCGCTATTGGTGCAGGCAGCGCCTCGTACACCGACGATGTCTGGATTGATCCTGGCCAACTCGTCAAGGTCCTTCAGAGCCAGGTGACCGGATAGAGCGGTGCTCATGCCAGCTTCCTTGCCCTCCATCACCATCTCCTTCAACTCCTCCTCTCGGATGAAGTCGAAGAGGTTGCGGCCGTCCTTGGTCAGGGTATCGAGCAGCCAGCCATCGCACTTGGTGGCTTTAGCTAGCTTGTTCATGAGGTGAGGCTCAAGACCACCATACAGATCGTTGTCCGCGAATATGCAGCCAATGAGCTTGGTGTTAAAGCCGTCCAGGACTTCACGGCAGGAGTTCAGGGTCTCCTCGGCAACCGCGTACTCGGTATCCATGAATCCGACTTTTACAGAAGTCGCATCGAGAACACCGGCGGTGTAGACGGCCATGGCCACCGTGCCGATCTGATTGGGCACCACGCCTAGAGTCACGCTGGCATGTTTGTCCATTGGTATGGCGTTTCGCACGTCCCGCACAATGTGGGGGTGCGCTGAGCCTACCCGGGCCTCCTGAAGATTCTTGACGTCAACAATATCAGCGCCGCCCTTCAGTGCCTGAAGTGCTTCTTCCAGATTCTGGACACTAACCATTAAAATCATAGTATTTGTCTCACCAAAACCTATATTTTCAGCAGGGCTTCTTCGACATCCTGCTTTACTTGAGCCTTAATTTCGTCAGTGAAGTTGATATGTGGCTGCCTTACAGGCCCGCCAGCCATTCCCATCAGCTCTCCCCAGTACTTGCAGAGAGGAGCGGGCAGGGAGCCGTTGGCCATCTCGACAGTCCGCTTCCACCACTTGTCGGAAACTTCCTTCATCGGCTTTACGTGGGCGGCGTAGAACTCGTCGTCGAGGTCGCCACGCATGGCCTTGTCGATAAACTGGTTGTAGTAGTTCTTCTCGGGAGTGTCGAAGCGCCAGTCCGAGGTGTTGGCGAACATGACCTGCTGTTCAAAGCCCATCTCCCGGCCCTTGAACATGATCCACTCATCCGGGGTGCTGATAATGGAGTCGCGACCCAGCCTGGTGTGGGCCTCTATGGAAAGCTCAGGGTTGAAACTGGCTTCCTTGACGCCTACCACGTTGGGAATATTGCAGATCGACTCTAGCCCGTCGACGCTCATTACGAGGCCGAACTGGGGAGAGTTGTAGTACATGATGGCGAGATTGGTATTGTCTGCCAGCAGCTTCACCCAGTCGATTACCTGGGCTTCGGTCTTGGTGACCATATAAGGAGCGGCAACGATAAGGATATCGAAGCCAGAGCCCTCTGCATGGTCAGCCAGTGCAAGCATGTCCTTGTAAGAGGTGTGGGTAACATGGGCCGCGATTGGCCACTCTCCACCGGCCTCATCAGCGGTTACGCTGAACACACGAAGCCTCTCTTCCATGGTAAGGCTCCAGAACTCACCCATGGCCCAAGAACAGCCTCCGCCCTGGGTTCCTAAGGACCGAATGTGTCGAATGTTGTGCCTCAGACCCTCTTCGTCCAGTTCATCTTCCGGAGTGAAAGGTGTCATGAGAGTCGTCCACTGCCCGCGCAGATTTTCACGCGCCCAATCCATTGCTTCGGCCTTGGTATACTCAGCCAAAACCCACCTCTTTCTTCTTGTGCATTCAATGCCTCAATGATAAGGCGTTATCAACAAAAATCACCGATTGAAAACAGCGCAATACATCAGGGTAAAGAGCCAGTTTCTTCGGTGATTATCATAGCTACGCCCTATCCACCTGTCAACAATTAGGCGCTAAAACGCGGCCTTATTGAAGAAGATTATTGGGAAACAAAAGTGCAGCCAAATGCAGGGAAGGCTTCTCAGGAAATTTAAGGGGTCTTATTCAGATTCCCAGAGCTTGAAAAGGTCTCTAGCGGCCAACAACCGAGCGTTGTCTGCGCCTTGCTTGAGCGACGACGTGGGGTCGTGCAGAAGCCTGTTGACTATGGAACGCGTCAGGGCATCAACGGCACCCAACTGTGCCTCGGAGAGGCCTTGCAGCTTGGCGGTCGCGCGGTTCATCTCTTTTTGACGAATTTCCTCAGCCTGCTTTCGCAATGCTCGTATGGTTGGCAGCACGTCCAGCGTGTCCCACCACTTCATGAATTTCGCCACCTCGTCGTCGACAACCTTTTCGGCTTCGACGGCGGCCCGCTTGCGCTCTTCGAGGTTCTCTTCCGCGATTGCGGAGAGGTCATCGATGTTGAACAGGTTGACGCCATGCATGGTCGCTACATCGGGGTCAATGTCCCTGGGAACAGCCAGGTCAAAAAGAAATATGGGTGCTTCTCGGCCATCAGCGAAGGCCCTGCCCACCATGTCCTGTGTGATTACAAAACTTGGGGAATCGGTTGCAGATATGGCAATGTCAGCCTGACTGAGGCTGCTCTCAATCTCTGAAAAGGGAACGGTCCTGCCTCCGAGAAACTCGGCTAGCTCCTGCGCCCGCCCTTCGGTCCGGTTGGCAACCATTACATCGGCCACACCAGCCGTCCTCAAGGCACTGGCCACAAGCCTACCGGCCTCTCCAGCGCCAATTAGCAGCACACGAGAGGACTCCAACTTGCCTAGGGTACGCTGCGCCAGCTTGACGCCAGCATAGCTGACGGACAGTGGGTTTCTGCCTACGGCGGTCTCTTCGCGAACACGACGGCCCGTCTGAATGGCAGAGTGGAATAGGCCAAGGGTAGATACTTGTACAGTTTGGCCATCTGAAGCTGAGCTCAGAGCGTCCCGTACCTGTCCCAGGATCTGCGACTCACCAACTATCATGGAATCGAGACCACCTGCCACACGGAAGAGGTGTTGAACAGCATCGGCCCCGTCGTACTCATAAAAATGAGGTGACACGATGTCCTTGTCCAGACCATGAAAATCCGCGACGAAATCACGAATTAAGTGAGCAGTCTTGCTAGGGTTATCTGTGATTGCGTAAATTTCGGCCCTGTTACATGTCGAAAGTATTACGCATTCGCCGACCTTCTCCTTAAGCGCACCAAGCGCCGACGGGAGCTGATCACTTAAGAACGAGACTGATTCTCTAACTTCAAGAGAAGCAGTTTTGTGACTAAGACCAACCAGCAGTATCTGCAAGGAAGATTAGCCTTTCATTAAATGTTTATAGTGGGTGCGCAAGCAGCGTGTACATAGACTTAGCTTACGCGCCTCCCCGTCCTCGTAAATGGTCATTTTCTGCACATTTGGAAACCACCTGGTTCGCGTACGACGCTTGGAGTGGCTCACATTATTGCCGGACTGACCTGCTTTGTTGCACCTTTGGCAAACGGCCATGACACACCTTTAACTCTTGTATACTGATTAAATAGAATCGAACTACTTAACTATTCGGTCGATTCTGCACCTCACGCTTAGCCCACAGGGCATCCCCACGAGCTATCGTGAATTACTTAACAAAGATAGCATATGGACAATTAAACGGCAACGCTTATGAGCCAGTCTTCGAACCTACATCAGCCTACAAAATCACTAAATGGCCAAGACTTGATTTCCATGTTTTCGGCGGCCACTGCGGCGCTGAGAAAGCACTCCGAAATGGTTAACCGCCTCAACGTTTACCCCGTGCCAGACGGTGATACCGGCACCAACATGCTTCTTACTCTCGAACGAATGCTGGATACGGCCTCACAGGTCAAAAGCCAGTCTGCTTCAGAGGTCGCCAACGCCATGTGGGAGGGTGCTCTCAGAGGCTCTGGTGGCAACAGCGGCGTTATCCTGGCGCAACTGTTTAAAGGCATGTCCACGTCCTTCGGAGGCCGCGAAAGTGTAGGCCCGCTGCAAATCGCTGAAGCGCTGACAGAGGCCCGAGACTTCGCATACTCTGCAGTAGGCAATCCGGTGGAAGGCACGATGTTGACGGTGATGACAGAGGCCGCTTCTGCAGCCAGGGACAGCGCCACGAAGGCAGATACGGTGCTGGAAGTATTCGAAGCGTCTTGTATTGCAGCCAACGCCGCCGTGGAAAACACACCTAATCTGCTGGCAAGGCTTCGCGAAGCGGGTGTCGTCGACGCAGGTGGCCTGGGCTTTTGGCTGGTGCTGGAGGGGATTCGTCTACACCTGAGCGGGCAAGACGCCGCCTTAAAAACAGAGCTACCTGACTACATAGATATGCCTGCTTCGGCCACAGATCTGGCGCAGGAGTTCCTCCACTCCACGGAAGACGAAGAGTATGGCAACTGCACCCAGTTTACCTTGGAAGGCACGTCCTTGAGTCTCGACGCCATTATCGCTTCCATGAACGAAAGGGCTTCGTCAGTAGTAGTGATGGGCGATAGCAATCTGGTCAAAGTCCACGTCCACACGGAGACGCCGGAAGAGTTGTTGGAATACGCCCGCACACTAGGCATCGTGGACCAGGTCCGCATCCAGAACATGGATGGCCAGCGGCGCGATTATGCCGAGTCGTGGCGACAGCTAGCTGCCAACGCTGACACTGCAGTGCAGGTGCCTATCGCGGTAGTCGCCGTGGCGTGGGGAGAGGGTCTTGTTCGCATATTCAGGGAGCACGGCGCAACAGTCCTGATAGCCGGCGACACCATGAATCCCAGCGTCCAGGAAATAGCCGACGCCGTAGATACCGCGCCTTCAGACAATGTAATATTCCTACCCAATAACCGGAATATACTGCCCGCAGCCCAGCAAGCCGTCTCTATCAGCAGTAAGGCGCTGAGAGTAGTGCCCACATCCAACATTCCTGAAGGCATCAGCGCTCTTCTGGAGTTCGTTCAGACCCGACCACTGGACGAAAACGTGGAAGGCATGGGGGAGACGCTGTCCAGCGTGACTTGCGCTGAGGTGTGCCTATCAGTACGCTCCGTTAATCTCGACGGTGTTGACGCGGCGGAGGGCCAGGTTATTGGCCTTCTGGAGAGAAAGATGGTAGTCTCCGGCGATGACACCACCAGTGTGCTGTTAGACCTTCTGGAACAGGCCATTACACCAGACTCGGAGCTTATAACGCTTTACTGGGGCGGCCCTGTGGACCATGAGCAGGCCGGGATCGCAGCAGAAGCGGCCAGTAACAGGTTCCCAGATGTAGACATCGAGCTATTGCCCGGGGGACAGCCTCACTACCATTTTATTATTTCGATAGAGTAGCTATTATGACCGTAAAAATAGTAACCGATAGCACAGCAGATATTCCTTCAGAGTTGGCTCAGGAGCTAGGCATAGAGGTTGTGCCTCTTAAGGTGCGGTTCGGAACAGAAGAGTTCCTGGATGGCATTGACCTGTCATCTGAGGAGTTCTACCAGCGCCTGGTCCAAGGCCCAACGCTGCCAACAACCTCGCAGCCATCTGTAGGAGAGTTTACGGAGGTCTATCAGCGCCTAGGGGAAGGCTCGGACGGCATAATGTCCATTCACGTCTCCTCGAAGCTCAGTGGCACCTTCAATTCAGCCAAACAGGCCTCGGAACAGGCAGAGGTAGGCTGCCCTATTGAAGTCGTCGATACCTTGCAGGCCTCCATGGCCGTGGGACTTATCGTGCTGGCAGTGGCCAGGGCTGCCAATGCGGGTGCTGGCATGGAAGAGCTCGCCGCCCTGGCCGAGGACACCTCCTCACGCTCCGAGTTCTTCGTAATGCTGGACACGCTGGAGTACCTGAAAAAGGGAGGCCGTGTTGGACCGGCAATGGCCCTTATCGGCGGGATACTGAGCATCAAGCCCATGATCATCCTGCGCGATGGCGAGGTGAACGAGCTTGCCAAGGAGCGTACCCGGCGCAAGGGCGTCGCTCGCCTTATCCGCACCGCCCATGAATTCGGGACGGTAGATGACATCGCAATATTGCACAGCACGACGCCTGATGAGGCCGAATCTCTCGCCAGCAACCTCAGCCAACTTTTGCCGGAAGGCCGTCAACCAGTGATTTCCAGGGCAGGCTCAGTAATCGGCACCTACTCGGGCCCAGGAGCTCTAGGCATAGCTTTAATCAGGTCAGCAACCACTTAGAGTACGCTGAAAAGGCAAAAATCAGACCGATTTCCGTCCATTGCTGTGGAACATGCGTACTTACCTCGGTTAAAATCAGATCGATGGCTACTTCATCGACAAGCAACACGAGCTCCAAGCTGGAAGCCCTGGCCAAGATACTTGTTCAGGAGCGCGACAAGGGCTGGCTAGACACCACCGTTATGGGTGGACTGGACAAATTCCTGACGCGCTGGGCGGATGAGCTTAATGTCACGCTGGGCGAGCCTCCTTCCTACACCGAGCTTAGTCCCGACGACCGCGTCAAATGGGCACATGTTGCCATGAAGAAGATGGGGTTGGCTCCGGCTGCTGGAGTCGCAAAGTCAGCTAGCAGACCAGCGCCATCTGCGAATCCTCCAGCCAAGAAGAAACCCGCGTCGCCTCGCCGTGCAAAGGCCGCGGCAAAGCCCACCAGCGTAGGTCTGGACGACGATATCATGGCCTTGCGCTCCGTTACGAAGCGAAACGAAGCCAGGCTCAGAAATCTGAACATGCAGACGGTCAGGGACCTGGTCTTCCACTTCCCGCACAGGCACAACGACTTCGCCAGGCTGCGAAAAGTCGCGGACATCGTACCGGGCGAAGACCAGACGGTATCGGTCACCGTATGGGAGGCGAGTCTGACGGGCCATCCCAAGCGCAAGTCCACACAGGCCGTTCTGGGCGACGAAACAGGCAATTTCAGGGCTATCTGGTTCAACCAGCCATACATGGCCAAAACCCTCGCTGCCGGCTCCCAGGTCCTTATCAGCGGACGTCCCGAGATATACAAAGGCCAGATTGTCTTCAAATCGCCAGAGTACGAGGTACTTAAAGACATGGAGGACCTCGTTCACACCGGCCGCCTGGTCCCTGTATACCCGTCTACCGTAGGCCTGCCCCAACGCACGCTACGCCGTGTCGTCAAAGAGGCCGTTGACACCTGTTTAGGCCAGGTCCACGAATTCATGCCGAAGAAGGTCATTGCCGACGCAGGCCTCATGGGGCTGACCAAGGCCATTACCCAGATGCACTACCCGGACTCACAGTCAGAGCTTTCGCCAGCGCGGCGCAGACTGGCCTTCGACGAGCTTTTCATGCTGCAGTTGGCGGTCATCAGTCGCAGGCAAAGCTGGCAAGAGGCGGGCAGAGCCATTGCCCTGGAAGCTGACACTGACGGCCTGAAAGCGTTCCTGGGTTCGCTGCCATACGAGCTAACAGGTGCGCAGGACAGGGTGCTTGGTGAGATATTAGGCGATATCACGAAGGACTGGCCGATGAGTCGCCTTCTGCAGGGAGATGTGGGCAGCGGCAAAACGGTTGTGGCCACGGCTGCATTGCTGGCCGCTGTTTTCAACGGCAAGCGGGGCGCTCTCATGGCGCCAACAGAGATACTGGCGGAGCAGCACTTATTCACCCTGACCAAGCTTCTTTCCGGCTCAGCGGTGTCCGATGATATCCAGAACTTTGTGACTGTGCCGGCAAACCCTCTGCCCAGGCCGGTCACGATTGGCCTCCTGCTTGGAAGCCTGCGTAAGAAAGACAAGGAGCAGATGCACCAGCGCATAGCCGATGGCGAGGTGGACATAGTCATCGGCACTCAGGCGCTCATTCAGGATACCGTTGTTATTCCTAATCTAGCGCTGATCGTCGTAGATGAGCAGCACAGGTTTGGAGTCATTCAAAGGGCGTCACTGCGCGAGAAGGGCGTCCGGCCCCACGTGCTAGCTATGTCGGCGACACCAATACCGCGATCGCTGGCGCTGACCCTTTACGGCGACCTGGATGTATCTGCGATAGACGAAATGCCGCCGGGCAGACTGAAGATCCGCACCAAATGGGTGGAGCCAGAGAAGCGGACGACTGCCTACGGTTTTATTCGAAAGCAGGTTGAGGAGGGCAGACAAGCCTTTATCGTCTGCCCTCTAATAGAGGAGTCAGAGGTCGTGCAAGCCAGGGCGGCGACTGTAGAGTTTCAGCGTCTCTCAACCATCGTCTTCCCGGACTTACGGCTGGGGCTGCTTCATGGGCGCATGCGCATGGCCGAAAAGGCGGAAATCATGAACTCATTCAAGGCTGGCGAGCTGGATATCCTGGTGTCCACACCTGTGATTGAAGTGGGTATCGATGTGCCAAACGCCACCGTCATGCTAGTGGACGGCGGAGACAGGTTCGGCTTATCCCAGCTTCACCAGTTCCGCGGCCGTGTGGGAAGAGGCGAGCACCAGAGCTACTGCCTTTTGCTATCCGACTCCCCTGGCGCTGACGCCCGAGAACGGATGAAGATAGTGGAGCGCGTAAGTGACGGCTTCCAACTGGCTGAGGAGGACCTGCGGCTGCGTGGCCCCGGCGATTATCTTGGGACTCGCCAGAGCGGTCTGCCGGACATGAAAGTTGCCAGCATTATGGACCAGGACATTCTTTCGGTGGCCAGACACGAGGCCATTAAGCTGTTGGAATCAGATCCTGATCTGCAACTCCAAGAAAACAGGGCACTTTCTGAAGTATTCGATGTTTACTACGAAGGCGTTTCTGCGGAGATGAGTTGATCCCAGGCCAAATATGCCTATTCTTCCCTCAGTATGACCAGATAATTTGGTTATAGCCATCGCATCATCTTGGGCCCGTCTTCTCAGATCTTTAATATATGTTATTGACAGCGATAGCCTGTAACCTTATATTGATTGCGCAATTTTTTTATTCCATAGAATTCATCGATCTCGTTGGTAAAGCAATTCCTGACATGGGTCACTTACAGACCGCAAACCGGGGAGGATTATGGGAAAGATCAAACACATCGCTATTGCAACGCAAGAGCCAGAAAAGACAGCCAAGTTCTACAAGGACGTATTCGGCCTGGAAGAAGTTGGACAGGTAAGCAATGACAACGCCGAGGGCTTCTATTTGAGCGACGGCAACATCAACATAGCAATATTACGGTTCAAGAACGAAATACTGGTTGGCGATAAGTTCGATACCAATTACAGCGGTATTCACCACATCGGCTTCCAGGTGGACGACGCCGAAGCAGCGGACGTAAAGCTCCGCAAGGCTGATGCCTATCCAATGGAAGAGATCAATTCGACTCTGCAAGCTGGTATGAGCAGAGGACACGGCGGAAAGAACGTCGAACTGAAGTACAACGGCCCAGACGGCGTGATGATCGACATATCCCAGACCGGGTGGGTAGGAACAGAGGAAGAGTAAACTTCCAGCGATTGACCTAAATATGAAAAGGACTCGGCTCTAGGGCCGAGTCCTTTTCAATTCGGAGGCATAATTTAGTGCAGACGTCTTGGCCGTCTACAGGTTTGCGGGCCGCATACTACTATGGCTTGTTTGATATCTGAATCAGGTCTTTAGGGTTGCTCCCGTTGAGGGTAGCCTTAACAAAGCCCATTATGGTGTCGACGTCCTGCCCCTCAGTTAGCATACCTTCCATCTCGGCTCTAATGTCAAAGCCTGTTGAGCCTTTAAGCAAATTGGAATAGCTGTGACAGGGTAACCCGGATTCAGAACCCACTGATGAGCACCAGGGAATCGAAGGTGACACCAGCGACGCTTTAGTAACAATGGGCGCCAATCGAGAAGAGTTAAGGACATCGTTGGTCGGCGCAACATTTATGCCAGCGAGCAACTGCAACATAGTCCCCATCGCCATCAGTCCGACGACGATAGCGCCACCAGCACCGGCCAAATGATCGACAATACCGTTCTTGAACTCGGGAAGCCGCATCGTAACGGCCAGGGCAATCCCCTTCACGATTGCAAAGGTCAAAGAGATTGCAATGACAAGACTGGCCAGGCGGAGCAAAACGTCTCCGCTGATATAAGGGGCCAGCAGAGAGGCGATTTGGGCCTGGTAGTTCAAACCTATCATGAATCCGAGAACTACTCCGCCAACCCCGGATGCAGGCTTGATAATCCCGCTCTTAAGACCTACGAGGACGAGCAGGCCCATGGAACCTATTAAAATCAGTCTACTACGTTCATACCCCACTCCCAACCTCATCCACCGGTACAGGTAAACGTACTAATTCCTACCGACTGGCAATTCTTAAGAGACAACGGCATTTCAATCACTTATGTTGGTGATCTGTGTGGAGACTATTGTGACAAGGCGTGGGAAAGGTAGGCACAATGGTTGCCTTAGTGTGCGAGCCGTATGTACCCAAGTCTCTTGCGTACGCCCAACTAGTAGATGCACCCAGGCAATAGTAGTCACTGGCATCCATGGGAGTGAATGCATTTACATGACACGCAAAAAGAGGCGGGCCGTATTGGCCCGCCTCTTTAACACTCCGATGACTAGGAGTTAGCTGTTCTGATGGAACAAGTTCAGGGCCGAGCCGAGCCTGAACCAGGCCAACTGAGACTCTCCGAAGGTGTGATTGAGCTGGAGAACTTCAGTTGTGCCGTCGGCATGGGCCAGTCGACATTCCACTGGCTTGCCCGGAGCTAGATCGGACAGTCCGACCAGGCTGATTCGGTCGTCTTCCAGAATCTTGTCATAGTCGGCAGGATCCGGGAACGTTAGGGCTAGAAGACCCTGCTTCTTCAGGTTGGATTCGTGGATTCGAGCGAAGCTGCGCACGATAACGGCAGCGCCACCCATCAGCCTCGGGCACAGGGCAGCATGCTCACGGCTGCTTCCTTCGCCGTAGTTGGCGTCGCCCACGATGATCCACTTAACGCCCTGGGACTGATAGTGCTTGGCGATAGTCGCGATTGGCTGTGATGTCTCACCAGTCAGAACGTTCTTGCCCACACCGGTCTCGCCCGTGTAAGCATTTATCGCGCCCATCAGCGTGTTCTCGCTGAATTTGCCCAGGTGGCCACGATAGCGAAGCCAAGGGCCTGCAGGCGAGATGTGGTCGGTGGTAGTCTTGCCGATGGTCTTCATTACGACCGGCATGTCCTCGAAATCGTTGCCGTCCCATGCTGGCCAGGGCTGCATGAGCTGAATGCGCTCGCTGTTTGGGTCGACGGCTAGCTCAACTCCAGACCCGTCCTCGGGAGGAGCCTCGTAGGATGAGTTGCCTGTGGCGAAATTCTCCGAGGGAACCTCCGGCGCTGTCCTGGGAGGCTCCAGCTTGAAGTCGGTGCCATCCGCCGCTGTCAGAGTATCCGTTAGAGGGTTGAACGACAGCCTGCCCACGAGGGCTATGGCCGTTACGATCTCCGGACTGCCGATGAAGTTCATCGTGGCGGCAGACCCATCATTTCGCGCAGGGAAGTTGCGGTTGTAGGAGGTCAGGATTGTGTTGGCATGGTCCGTCTCCTCCTTTGCCCTTCTCCACTGACCGATGCAAGGTCCGCAAGCGTTGGCCAGCACGCTGCCGTCGATATCGCGAAGGGAGCCCATCTGGCCATCTCGCTCAATTGTGGCCCGGACCTGCTCCGAACCTGGAGTCACCATGAAAGGCACAGTCGCCTTGAGTCCGTGAGCCTTTGCCTGCTCTGCGACGTCGGCCGCCCTGCTCATGTCCTCGTAAGAGGAGTTGGTGCAGCTTCCGATAAGCGCTGATGAAACCTCGTCTACAAACCCGTTGGCTGGGTCGGCAACCTCTGCCGCCATCTGCGAGATAGGGCGGGCTCGGTCTGGCGAATGCGGACCTGTCAGGTGAGGCTCCAGGGTAGACAGGTCTAGCCTGACCACCTTGTCATAGTATTTCTCAGGGTCTGCCTCTACCTCGTCGTCCGGAGCGAGCAGATGCTTATACTTCTCAGCTAGCGGAACCAATTCCGCGCGGTTGGTGGCTCGCAGGTACTTGCCCATGTGATCGTCATAAGGGAACATCGACGTGGTCGCGCCTAGCTCAGCTCCCATATTGGTTATAGTTGCCTTGCCGGTGGCGCTGATTGTCCTGGCGCCTGGGCCGATGTACTCGACAATCGCGTTCGTTGCGCCAGACACGGTGAGCGCGCCTGCCACATACAGAATTACGTCCTTAGGGGCTGTCCAGCCGTTCAACTCGCCGGTCAAGTACACGGCGATATGCGTGGGGTAGAGTACTTCCCAAGGGAGGCCGGCCATCGTCTCGAGAGCGTCAGCGCCGCCAACACCCACCGAGCATGCTCCCAGACCACCAGCGTTTGGGGTGTGGGAGTCTGTGCCAATCATGAGCTCGCCTGGAAAAGCGTAGTGCTCAAGAGCGACCTGGTGGATTATGCCTGCACCCGGTCCCCAGAACCCAGCGCCGAACTTGGCAGCCGCAGATCGCAGGAAGTCGTAAACCTCGCTGTTCTCCTGAAGAGACTCCTTAAGGTCCACGCCACCCTCAACTCGGGCCTGAATGAGGTGATCGCAATGGATGGATGTGGCTACGGATATCTTGGCCTGCTTCGTCTGCATGAACTGCAACATGCCGGTCTGGCCTAGAACGTCCTGCAGAAGAACTCGGTCTGGGCGAAGGAACAGGTAACTTTCGCCTGGAATCATCTCCTGATTTTCAGGATCATCCAGATGACCAAGCATGACCTTGTCTGCCAAAGTTAGAGGCTTACCGAGGCGTCTTCTGACTACCTTGAGGTTCGCCTCGATAGTCTCATAGACCTTGGATGCCATTTCCGGTGTGGATTCAATCGTAACCATTGTTCTGAACTCCTTTTTTCACGTGCCTAATGGCAAATCATATTTGAGAACCACAGCTTGCAATACGATCGCTTCAAAGCTATCCATCTAGTTGCCTGATGATTGCTCACCAGACGAAAAGGGGTTTTGTTGGGTTAATCAGCAAATATAAAAGGCCCGGACCACAAACGTCGCCCGGGCCTCAATATGTTCTATAAGGGGTGTGCCATTATGGCGAAACTTCGCGTTACGCCCAAAAGCTGGTTCCCTTTAAAGCCATCAGCGGTGGGCTTATCGGGATAGGCCGAAGTACTCGTAGTTCATATCGATGTACTTACGCCAATCTTCTGGGGTATCGTCCTCGGCGAAGATGGCCACGACAGGACAAACTGGCTCACAAGCCGCGCAGTCGATGCACTCATCCGGGTTTATGTAATACATGTTGTCGTCGTCGGTCGTATAGATACAATCCACCGGACAGACGTCTACACATGCAGCGTCTTTTAGATCTACGCACGGTTCGGCGATAATATACGTCATTTTTGGCGGGAACCTCCTGCTAAGACAATGCTGCGCTTTCTGCGCTCATAGATTATAGATGCGCGCCGCATCTGCTTTCAACCTTTTGGGGCACGAAAGTCAAATTTGCACCTCTATCCCTGTTAGGGCTCACCGTATTATCCCTTTTTATCTGAGTTTAGTGAGATCATCGTCATCGTATCCCAGCCCATGAAGTATATCGATAGTGCTCTCGCCCAGCGCAGGAGAAGCGCTTTGGGCCCTCAAAGGCGTTTCGCTCATCTTCAGGATGGGCCCTACCATGGTTACGGTGCCGGCTAGCGAGTGCTCCAGTTCCACGACAAGGCCGTTGGATGTGACCTGTTCGTCGTCCAGCAGCTCTTCTACATACCTGACCGGTCCCGCAGGAACACCGGCTGCATCAAGAAGCTCCAGCCATTCTGTGACCGACCTCCGTAGGAATAGCTCCTCAACCTTGGCTACCAGCCGGAGATTGAACTGTCGGGTCTCCTCGCTATACATGTCATAGTCAGGCTGAAATCTAATGTCTTCTAAGCCCAACAGATCTACCATTCGTTTGCGAAGCGGGTCACTCAGGCAGCCAATGGCAATGACGCCATCCTTCGTCTGATACGTCCTGTAGTAGGCGTTGCCCAGGCGTCTGCGTCCCGGATCATAGGTATCCAGATAGTGCTCCTGAATTCCCTCATAAGGGGTTCCGGCCTCCCTTAGTAACGCCAGAGATTCCAAGAATTCGCTGGTTCGCTCCTTATCTACAACTTCAACCTGCATGAAGCGCATGGTCTGAAGCGCCAAAGCTGTGCCTAGTAGAGTGGTCTCGATCTTCTGGCCTTTTCCGGTGCGCTCTCGGCTGTAGAGGGCAGCGCAGACGGACCAGGCCATAGTTATGCCGGTGGAGAAGTCGGCCAGAGGGCTGGACTGCACCTGCTGCGGGACGCCGTTGGCGATCTTATCCTCCGCGGCCATCAGTCCCGTCATGGCCTGGGCGATGATGTCGTAGCCAGGTCGCGAGCTATGAGGCCCCTGCCTGCCGAAGGCGGTGTTTTCGCAGTAGATAAGGCGTGGGTTGATCGCCGAAAGCTTCTCGAAGTCGATTCCCAGGTTGTAGGGCACGTCGGGTCGGGAATTGACTATGACAACGTCCATATCGGGAATCATCTTGTAGACAATATCCCTGGCCTCTTCCTTAGTCAGGTCTAGAGTGAGGCTTTTCTTTCCTCTATTGAGGCCCATGAAGGTCTTGCTCTCGTTGGGCATGAATGGCTGCGCGAACCTCCAAGGCTCACCCCAAGGAGGCTCCACCTTGATTACGTCGGCCCCCATGTCGCTCAGAAGCATCCCGCTAAAGGGGCCAGCGATGATTTCCGTGAACTCCAGCACCCTAACGCCATCCAATGGTCCTGACATACTACTTCCTCTGAATCGTATTAACTATGTGGGCAAGAGCCTCAGCGGCGGCCCATAGTCCTGCAAGCCGCCTAGTCTGAAGTAGTATGCAGCCTCGCGCTCCCAAGTCAACAGTGGCGCTAGTCCCTCTATTCTCCCAGAGGCTGAACTGGCTTTTTTTGTGAACGATAAGCCACCCCTCTTCTTGGCTCCACCCGGCACAACACCCCGCTCTACAGGAAACCCGCAGCTTCTAGCATGTCTCAGCTCTCTCTCTTACCGACCGCCGTAGAAACACGCCCGTGCGTTTCGTGCGCCGATTACCTAGTCCTCATGTGTTTTATCCTGGGAACAAACGTGCTATAAATACAGTCGATATCTGATATGGGGAGTGTTAATGAAAAAGGTACTGATTACCGGAATGAGCGGCCTCATTGGAGGTCTCCTGGCAGCCCACCTTCAGAAGGAGGGTGGTTACGAGCTTACGGCCTTAAACAGAAGCAAAGTCGAGGGAGTCAACTGCGTTCAGGCAGACGTCTCCGATTTTGAATCGATTAGGGACGCATTCCAGGGTCAGGACGTGGCCGTTCACTTGGCAGCGTACCTGGGCAGCGACGACTGGCCAGGACAGCTAAACGGAAATATTGTTGGCACCTACAACGTGTTCGAGGCGGCCAGGCTGGCAGGCGTCAAGCGCGTGGTCTACGCCAGTAGCGGAAATACTATTCGTGGCTACGAGAAGGTTGAGCCTTACAAGGCCCTGGTGGAAGGCCGATACAACGATATACAGGGCGACGTTCCCCTGATAACTCCCAAGATGGTCAAGCCCGTGGGAATCTACGGCGCAGCTAAGATTTTTGGCGAGGCGCTGGCTAGCCACTATTCAGACGCCTACGGCATGTCGTTCCTGTGCGTGCGCATCGGCTCGGTGGAGAAGGACAACGTTCCGCCGGCAATACGGGAGCGAACGACCTACCTCAGCCATGACGATGTAACTCAGGTGCTTTACAAGTGCATTGAAGCACCCGACGACCTGATGTACGACGTATTTCTGGCCACATCTGACAATAAGTACGGTTATCGTGACCTCAGTCACACCCGAGAGGTTTTGGGATACGAGCCAAAAGACTCTGCTGACTCCTATTTCGAATAATTCGAATAACCGGACATGAACGAAGGGCTTCTGCATGAAAAGCATAACGATTGACCGGTCCAAACGATTGAAGGACGAGCCTGAAAAGGGCCACAACCGCTGGCATCCAGACATCACACCAGTAATAGAGGTAGACCCGGGCGAAGAAGTGCTTCTGGAGACCCGAGACGCCTCAGACAACCAGATTAAGCCCGGCATGGTGCCAGCCGACCTGGAAGGCCTGGACAGCAAAGTGGCCCACCCTCTCACAGGTCCGGTCTATATCAAAGGGGCCGCACCGGGCGACCTTCTGGAGATCGAGTACGTAGACATCACGCCACAGCCCTATGGCTGGACCCGCATTCGACCGGGCTCTGGCTTCCTGAGAGACCTGTTCACAGAGGCGTACGTGGCCCACTGGAACATAGAGGACGGCTGGGCAACATCGTCCCAGATTCCCGGCGTACGAATACCAAACGGCTCGTTTATGGGCACCGCTGGTCTGGCACCGTCTCACCAGCAGATGGAGGAGTGGCAACTGCGAGAGGCCAAGGTCGCTGAAGGCGGCGGCATTGCGGCTCCACCAGACCCGGAAGACGCAATCCCCAACGCAGAGCCTATCGCCAGCCAGGGGCTACGGACGCTTCCTCCTCGAGAGAATTGCGGCAACGCCGACATAAAGCAGCTCACCACGGGATCTCGGCTCTTCGTGCCTGTTGGAGTTGACGGAGCACTGTACTCAGCAGGAGACGCTCACTTCGCACAAGGCGATTCCGAGTGCTGCATCACAGCCATCGAGATGGGCGCGACCTGCACGGTCAAGTTCAAGTTGCATAAGGGCGAGGCGGCCAGCAAGGACATCAAATTCCCACGCTTCTCTCACCCTGGCTACTTTCTGCCCCCCGAGTGGGCCGCTCCCAGGAACTTCATAGCCACTATGGGCATGCCTATTAGGGAAGACGGCGTTAACGAGGGCGAAAACCTGACACTGGCGGCCCGCAACGCCATCATCAACATGCTTCAGCTTCTGGGCGAGCGAGGGTTCAGTCGCGAGCAGGCGTACGTCATCTGCAGCGTTGCCGTCGATCTCAAGGTGAGCAACATCGTCGACCTGCCCAACGTGACCATCTCAGCCTTCCTGCCAGAGGATATTTTCGTATAAACGGCATGAGGACAGGCGCGGAGGCTAACCAAGTTGCTACGGCAATGCTTCAGATTGCTGGCAAGAACCTAGGATCACAGGAGGCCTGATATGGAAGTATTGCTGCTCGGCATAGCAATAGCTCTGCTAGCCGCCCTCAGCGTGCTGGTGCTAGTTCTGCTAATGCGCAAGTCCAATGCCGAGGGAGACTTACCTGCCAATCTGGCACTCATCGCCGAACGAATATCCGGCCTTGAGCGTCGCCAAGGTGACATGGAAAACGACTCAAAGACCTTGGCCTCAACCTTAGCTCAGACGCAGGCGGCCACAACAAACATCTCCAAGACCGCCGAGGCCTTGAGAACAGAACTAGCCAGCGCCAGCAAAGGGGTGGGGGAGTTGACGGCGCTTAGCAAGGCTTCCCGAGACCTGGAGAATCGCAACACCGACTCTCTGCGACGCCTGGAAGCGGTGATTGCAGGCACTCAGTCCAGAGGCGCGGCAGGTGAGAACATAGTCCAAGCGCTGTTCGCTAATCTTCCTTCCGAATGGAGAGTCGAAAACTTTCGAGTAGGCAACAAACAGGTTGAGTTTGGCTTGCGCCTGCCCAACGACCTGATTCTGCCCATCGACAGCAAGTGGACTGCAGTCAACCTGATCGACGAGCTAGCCAAGTGCACTGACCCAGATGAAGCTCAGAAGATCAAAACTCAGATCGAAAGAGCGGCCTTGGCCAAGGCTAAAGAGGTTAAGAAATACCTGGATCCGGGACTGACCTTCGGTTTCGGAATCGCAGCGGTCCCCGACGCAGTCTATGACCTATGTGCTGGCATTCAGATAGACGCGTACAAGGACAACGTTGTGCTGGTTAGCTACAGCATGTTCATCCCCTACCTGCTTCTGATATTTCAGACGGTGCTGCAGGCTTCCCATGAGATAGACATGGATCGCTTGATGGCTTACCTGAATGACGTGCAGGGGAATATTGAGGCAATTCAGGAAGAGCTTGAAGGCCGGCTGTCACGCGCCATAGTGATGCTGAGCAATTCCAAAAATGACATGAGCGGCCAACTCATTAAGGTGCGCGGCGGCCTGGCAAACATTCGGGTTAGCACCAGCCAGTCATTGGAAGCAGATCCAGAGATTCCGCAACTGGGCATGCCTGTTTCCAAGAATTAGCCTCCCAGGTACGGAGACATGTCTTCCGGCGAGAACATGAACTTGCTCCAGTGAGGCGTCGACATCATGCTGGCCGCGTCCCGCCAAACGTCTATTAATGGCGTATCGGCGTGCCTCTCGTACTCATCCGACAGGCCACGCATCAGCTCTTCCAGGTCCCTGCGGAAATCGCTGGCACTCTGATAAGACCGGGACCTGATCTGCTCAAGGATCGACATCGCGCCCCCGGCATCGGCTCTAGAGAATTTCAAGCCAAACGACCTTGCCAACGCATCCAGATCGCTGTTGAACTGGCTTACACCGTCCATTCCTTGCGGCTCGGTGTAGGATTCGGCGTACTGAGGTGGTGGAGCAGATGGCACATACCATTTCAGCAATTCCAGATAGAAGTCGTGCATATCCAAGGCGGCATGGCGTCCCGTAGCCTCTCTCGGCTGAATGATGTTGCCTACGTCTATCACGGTGATCTCGGCCTTTGCCGGGTCGAAGTATACGTTTTGAGGCCGCAGGTCCAGCAGCACTACTTCCTGCGTAAAAAAGGCCTCTGCCACCCCTAACACCTCTCCTGCGATGCTGAAGGCTCCTTTTGCTGGATGGGCGTTCACCGGATGAAGGGCGAAGAGGTTTTGGGGAAGGCCGATTGGGTGACGCTTGATGCCGTCCAGGGCGCTGCCCACCAGAGGTATGCCCACGGCCCTGGCATCAACAACTACCGTGTATGGCTCCTCTATGGCGTCGCCGAAGTAGTCGGCATGCGACTCCTGTTCCGTGTAAGCCAGCATTGGCGCTACGTGACGCAGGGCCTCGCCTAGCCGCGTCTTGATGGCGATTGCCTCCGCAGTGCGTCTCTCTACGGTGCGCTGCTGACCACGCGCCAGCAGCGTCGGATGGGGTCGCTTTATCACAACGGCCGAACCAGTCTGGGTATCCGTGGCGGCGAAAACCTCCAGGTCAGCGCCCTCTCCCAGCGGCCCATCAAGTTGGAAGCGATCCAGGTCCTTTGAGCTAATTTGCATATGTCCTCAGCAATTTCCCTTGGTTTCGACAGCCGCTATTCTAACGCAGCCAGCGGGCTTGGCAGCAAATTCTCTCCCATGTATTATCCAGGCGTTATCCAGTTCACGAGCAAGAAGAATTTGTAAAGAGTGAGGTCCATGCCCTTAATCATCGGCATCACTGGTTCCATAGCCACGGGGAAGAGCGTCGCCAGCGAAACGATAGCTGCCTTGGGGGCGGTGCATTGTGACGCCGACAGGATTGTGCACCGGCTGTACGACCCGGGCAAACCGGCCTTCGATAGAATCGTCGCCATTTTCGGCAAAGAGGCCGTGGGCGAGGACGGTTACATCGATCGCAAAATATTGGGTTCCAAAGTCTTTGGCAAGCCAGAGGAGATGCGAAAGCTGACCTCGGCCATTGGCGATATCGCTGTGGCCGTAAAGTCGGTGGTAGACGAGTGGAACGCGACCCTTGGCCAGAACGACGTGGCGCTGCTGGAGGCGGTCAATCTTATCGAAGCAGGATACGGCCAGTGGTGTCACCGCGTCTGGCTATTCGCCTGCGAGGACGACCTGGCTCTCAAGAGGCTGATGGAACGCAATCAGATGAGCGAAGAAGATGCCAAGCAGAGACTGGCCAGCCAGCGAAAGTGGCAAGAGCGAGAGCCGGCTGCCGACCTGCTGCTCTTCAACGATGGCGACCTTGATGACTTCAGGATAAGAGTGGAAGACGAGTTCACCAGCACCAGAGGCCTCTGGCTGTCCGGTGAACTTCCGCCTTCCAGGTATTACAGGTGGTGGGAAGCTAGATTCGAGGGCTAATCATCCGCCGTGACAGGCTCTGCAACTTGGCTCTTGAAAGCGGGCATGATCTCCTCAGCGAACTGCTCTAGCTGTTCAAGAATCACACTCTGAGGAGTACCGATCGGCAGACCGATATTAATCTCTTCCATACCGGGATACTGTTCCTGCATGGCCATTAGTTTCTCTATGATCGACTCAGGCGTGCCGGCAAGCCACGACCCCGCCTCAATGGCCTGCTCTATGGTGGGCAGCCCCGCAGAGTGAATTCGCTTGGGGTCGCCCAGCGCGCTGATCTGATCGTCGGTCAGGCCGTGAACGAATCCCAGAGGACCGAACATCTTCATGTTCTCCTGGAAATACTGTCTGCAATCCTCAATAGCCTTCTCTTCAGACTCGGCAATATAGATCGAGAAACTGATGATAAGATCGCCGCCTAGCTCCAGCTGACGACCATGCTTGGCCTGGACCTCCTGCCAGGACTTCACGACGCTGGATGCAGCGCCTCCAGGAGCAGCCCCTCCGCCAATCACGCCCTTGATGCCGTGCTTGGCCATGAAATTCAAGCCCCGCTCGCTGGCGCTGACCACCGGCTGCCAGCACTCGATGGAATGCACAGGCCTGGGAACCAGGGTGATCTCTTCCAGCTGGTATCCGCGATATGGTACGCTGGGCGGGATGGTGTAGTACTTGCCCTGGTGGGAGAAGGACTCCTCCTTGAAAGCCTTGAATATGATGTCGACCTGCTCTTCGAAGATCTCTCGATTGGCGTCGCCGTCGAGCAGTGGAGAGCCGAAAACCTCGACCTCGCGTGTGTGGTACCCGCGGCCCACTCCGAAAATAGTCCGGCCGCCGGTCAATATGTCGGCGGTGGCGTAGTCTTCGGCCAAGCGCAGTGGGTGCCACATGGGCGCGACATTAAAACCGCAGCCGATCTTGATGTTCTTTGTGATGTGGGACAGGTGTACAGCTTCCATCAGGAGGTTCGGAATGCATTCGTAGCCCTCCCGCTGAAAGTGATGCTCTGCCATCCAGAAGGTGTCGTAGCCCTTCTTGTCCATAGTGGTGGCGATGGCATCAGTCTTTTCGAAAACAGTGACCAGCTTCTCGTTGGAGTAGAACCTTTCGTTGGCAGGAGTGGCGTCGAATCCTGTATCCGGCAGGTCAATATGACCCGCGAACAGGCTGCCGAATCTCTTAATCATAGGTGCCTCCCATTTGGCCTTGGCGTCGGTATTAAAGCAGTTTGCGGCCCAATTGTAGATGAGTGGTGCGGCCTGTCAAGTTTGTCCACATAATGGCCCCAACCCTCTGATATAATCCGCCCGTATGTTCGGGCCAACGGGCCTGCAACATGTCTTAAAAAATACATTTATAGGAGGGCATTATGCCATTTCAAGGTCACTACATATTCACCGCCAGCATGGACGTCACAGCCGACAAGGAAGATCTTTTCAATGAGGTCTACGACACGGAGCATGTGCCACTCCTTAATAAAGTCCCCGGCGTCATATCGATAGCACG
>Ga0066376_10000795_pt1 | contig 29872 bp, 31 predicted proteins | sample Knorr_S15_td_Bot_FD_77009 | JGI IMG/M metagenome (GOLD analysis project Ga0066376, IMG submission 77009) | Marine microbial communities from Southern Atlantic Ocean transect - Knorr_S15_td_Bottom_ad_5009_LV_A | ecosystem: Environmental > Aquatic > Marine > Oceanic | place: Southern Atlantic... | reverse complement strand
TCGCGGCTTGGCGGTTCCGCGAGTTGAAGACGTCGGAGGAGGACGACGTCGACGTCAGCGCCGTGGAGATCCTGGGTGGGGCGGAGCTGTCGCCCGCGGAGAGCGTGCACGCGGGCGCGGTGATCGCGGCGGGCGAGAATCTCGCGCGCACGTTGCAGTCACGGCCTGGCAACGTCGCCACGCCGCGCCATCTCGCGAAGGAGGCCTCCCGTATGGGCAAGGAGGTCGGCCTCGAGGTCACGGTGTTCGACGAGGACCGACTGCTCGAAGAAGGCATGCACGCCATCCTTGCCGTGTCCATCGGCTCCGAGCAGGAGGCTCGTCTGATCATCATGGAGCACAACGGGGGAGCGGAGGACGAGGCTCCGCTGGTGCTCGTGGGAAAGGGGCTCACCTTCGACGCGGGAGGCATCTCGATCAAGCCCGCCGCCGGCATGGAGGAGATGAAGTTCGACATGTCGGGTGGGGCCGCGGTGATCGGCGCCATGAAGGCGATCGCGGAGCTCGGCGTGAAGGCGAACGTGGTCGGCATCGTGCCGTCCTCCGAGAATCTGCCATCGGGTACCGCGGTAAAGCCCGGCGACGTCATCGACACGCTTGGTGGCAAGACCGTGGAGGTGATCAATACCGACGCGGAAGGACGCCTCATCCTCGCGGACGCGCTGGCGTACGGCGCCCGCTTGAATCCTGCGGCCATGGTCGACTGCGCCACGCTCACGGGTGCGGTGGTCATCGCGTTGGGCCACCACGCCGCGGCCGTCATCGGAAACGACGAGGGCCTCATCGAACAGCTGATCGCGGCCGGGTCGGAGTCCGGGGAGCGGTGTTGGCCGCTGCCGCTCTGGAAGGAGTACACGAAGCAGCTCGAGAGTGACACGGCCGACTTGAAGAACATCGGTGGCCGGCCCGGCGGCGCGATCACCGCGGCTGCCTTTCTTTCTGAGTTCGTGGACGAGACCGCGTGGGCGCACCTGGACGTCGCGGGCACCGCGTATGGGGACGGCAAGCTCCCGTACCAGCGAAAGGGCGGTTATGGATTCCCGACCCGGCTGCTCGTGCAGTGGGTTCGGAGTCGCGCCGGGTGAGCGATTCGTCTCGCTCGACCTTGGCGCCCCGATCCCTGTCGTGGGTCGGGGCGCTGCTTCGCCCCGGGGCGCTCGCGCTCGGCATCCTCCTGTTTCCGATCGCCGCCGTGGCGGGCCAGGAGCCGCCGGACTCGCTCGGTGTACGACCTGGCAGAATCGCGCCCGATTCGATGGCTGCGGATTCGCTGGCGCTCCAGAGCCAGCCCGACAGCGTGTCCGCCGACACCATCTTCTACAACCTGCCCGGCTTCGAGGGCGAGGTCCCGGACGGCTGGGAGACCGGCGTCTGGTCCTGGGACCACGAGGGCATCATGGTGGCTGGCGCGAGCACCCTCGCGGAGCTCGTCGCCGAGATCCCCGGGCTGATCGTGCTCGCCGCGGGCGACTATGGCACGCCCTCCGCCATCAGCGCCTTCGGCTCCGGGGGTGGTGGCCTGCGGGTGTTCCGGGATGGCTTCGAGGTTCTCCCGCTCGGGGGTGGCGTCGTCGACCTCGCCCGAATCGGACTCGCCGGCATCCGGCGCGTGCGTCTCGAACGCGGCATGGGAGAACTGCGCCTGGAGCTGTGGTCCCGCGAGTACGACGACGGACGGCCCTACTCGCTGGTGGAGGCGGGGACGGGCGACCTCGACACCAACATCTTCCGCGGCACCTTCGCGGACCCCACATCCCTCGGCGGCAGCGTCGCGGTCGGTCTGGAGCGCGTCGACACCCGTGGACCGGGGGGCGCTGAAAAAGGCAACCGCACGGGTAGCTGGCTGCGATACCAGGCGCACAAGGGTGATGACGCCGGGATCGCGCTGGACTTCCGACGCATGGGCACCGAGTCCGAAGTGTCCGACTACGCGTCTCCGGTCATCCGTACCGACTGGGCGCTGCGGGGACGGATGCGCCTCGCCGACGGTCTGGTAGGCGAGGCCTACCTGGGCAAGTCGTCGCACGAGGTGGAGGACGAGCGGGACGCGTACGAGCTGGAGGGGGGCAGTCGAAGCCAGCAGGGCCTTCGCCTCGGTTACAGCCGCACGGGACTTTGGGCCCGCGGCGAGTATCGCCGATACGGAGGGGACGACGTGCCCGCCAATCGTCTCGACCTCAGCGGCGGCGTGAGCCGGCCGGGCTTCGGCGGCGTGTCTGCGGATATGGCTCGCGGGTCCTGGACCGACCTGTCTACGTCCAGCACCCGCGTACGGGCGTGGACCGAACCGTTGCTCGGTGTGCTTTCGCTGTTCGCGTCACGGGAGGCGGGCACCTACGGGGCCGGGACGACGGCGCTGCTGGAAGCGACTCCTCCGGCTCCCGACTCCACCACGGACGAGGGAGGCGAGCCGGCCGAGCCTGCAGAGGAGGTCGCGTCCGTTCCCTTGTTTGGCATCACGGACCGTACCGCCACCCGGTTCGGGGCGACGTTGTCATGGCGGGGGGCGTCCCTCTCTGGGGCCGCGCTGAGCGTCGAGTCGGACTCGTTGATCCCGCTCGGGATCGAACCCGATCGGGGCTCCCCGTTTCTGGCGGGTGCCAAAAGGGCTGGCTGGGAGTTCTGGGGGAGCGTGCCCACGCCTATGCAGGGGCTGAGGTTGCAGGGCTCCCTGCAACAGTGGGACGAGCCGGGGCCGTACTTGCCGGAGCGCATCTATAGAGGTGCGCTCGTCTTCCACCGCGTCTACCTCGACTCGGAAAACTTCGAATTCTGGTGGACTATCGGCGTTCGCGGGAACAGCCCGATGACCGTGCACATACTCGGTGAGGAGGACGACGACGGTCTGCGCCCTCTCGAGACCGTGCCATTCTATCAGAACTGGTATGGGCGGATTCAGGTCCGCATCGTGACGGTCCAGATTTTCATCGGTTGGGACAATTTCATTCGCCGAAGGAACCTCCAGAATTTCCCGGGGCGAGTCTTGCCCATCACGCGCACTTGGTACGGCCTACGCTGGACGATGTGGAACTGAATGTGGAGGTGAGCGTCCGAGGTTACCTTGTTCTGCTCTGCGGAGGTCGCCCATGATCCGGAGCATGACCGGGTACGGAGAGGCCGAGCGGGAATCACCCGCGGGCCGCTTGAGGTTGGAGGTGAAGACGGTCAACCACCGGTTCTTCAATACCAGCATCAAGACGCCATCAGGCTTCGACAAATTCGAACGTGAAATCGCGGAAGCGCTGAAGCGGTACCTGTCGCGGGGCCACATCAGCGCCTTCTTGACGATCGACCGTTCCTCGAAGGCCCACGACTCGACACCAACCGTCGACCTCACTCGGGCCAAGCGACTGAGGGCCGCGTTGGAAGCACTCCAGTCCGACCTGGACATTCCCGGTGAGGTGGACTTGGCGATGCTCGCGCGTTTCAGCGAGCTGTTCCGTGCCCCTGAGCAGGAGCGGACGGAAGGCGTCGCGTCGGATCTGGTCCGAGCGGTCGCGGAAGACGCGGGGCGGGCGGCGCAGGCCTTTCGAGAAGCCGAGGGTGAGCGGCTGCGCGCCGACCTGGAGGGGCGCCTTTCCGCCATGACGGAGGCGCTCGACCGGGTCGAGCGGCGAGCTCCTGAGCGGCTCGTCGCGGAGCGGGACAGACTGCGGGAGGCCGTGAAGGAGCTTTCCGAACAAGTTCCGGTCGATGAGGACCGCCTGGCGCGCGAAGTCGCGTATCTGGCGGAGAAGTGGGATATCAACGAGGAGCTGGTCCGCTTCCGCTCGCACATAGAGTTGTTCGCGGAGGCGCTTTCCGGCGACGGTCCCGAACCTGTGGGCAAGCGGCTTGGGTTTCTCGTGCAGGAGATGCACAGGGAGGCCAATACGATCGGGTCGAAGGCGAACGACGCGGAGATCTCCCATGCCTCCGTGAGCCTCAAGGAGGAGGTTGAGCGGATCCGCGAGCAGGTGGAGAACATCGAATGACGCGTGCGGTTCCCGTGGTGTTGGCCGCTCCGAGCGGCACCGGCAAGACGACCCTCGCGCGAGGGCTGGTTGAGGCTTCTGATCGCTTCGTCTTCTCGATCTCGGTCACCACACGCGAGCCCAGGGAGGGCGAGCAGGACGGAGTCGATTATATCTTCGTCGACACGGACGCATTCGAGGCGATGCGGGACGCCGGTGGCCTCGCCGAGTGGGCGGAGGTGCATGGTCGATGGTACGGCACGCCTCGCGCAGCCCTTGAAGCCGCGGCCTTGTGTGGCGAGCATATAGTGCTGGACATCGACGTGCAGGGTGCGCGTCAAATCCGAGAGGCCATCCCGGACGCGTTGTTGATCTTCGTCTTGCCACCTTCGGTCGAGGTCTTGATGGCGCGGCTATCGGGCCGAGGCACGGAGGGGAAGGACGACGTGGCATTGCGGCTGGAGGCCGCCCTCGAGGAGTTGTTGGCCGCACCTGAATTCGATCATCTGGTGGTGAACGGCGATCTCGCACGCTGTCTGAAAGACATCGAGAAGATCGTGGCGGAGCGGCCGGGTGCCGGCGCGTCCGTGCCTTTGAAAAACATCGATGTGTTTCGCGCGGGTATTGCGCGAATCCTCGCTGAAGAATACGAGAACTCGAGCAACTAGTAGGCAATTACAGGAGTAGCACATGAGGGTTTTCACGCCCGACGAAGTCGCGACCGGCACCGAGAGCAAGTACTTGGGTGTGCTCGTCGCCGCCAAGTATGCACGTGAGCTCAACACGCTCCCGCGGGAATCCATGCCGCTCGGCGAAGAAAAGAAGCTCACGACGCGGGCCCTCGAGGCGCTCACTTCGGGTCAGATCGAGTTCCGTCTCGTAAAACGCCGCCGCCCGGACGAAGGCCCCTCCTCAACTTCTTGACCGGACTCGCTGGGGTAGCCTAGCGAACAGCTCTATGCCGGACCTCCGACTGACGCCTAGACGCCCCTGGAAGGGCAGTCGCGTCGTTTTGGGGGTGACGGGTGGGATCGCGGCGTACAAGTCGATCCAGGTCGCGCGTGATCTGACGCGCCTAGGAGCCGAGGTCGACACGATCCTCACTGAATCGGCTCAGAAGTTCGTCGCGCCCCTGAGTTTCGAGGGGGTGACCGGCCGCCCTGCACGGACCGATCTGTTCTCCGCCGAGGGTGCCGCGCTTCACCTTCGCTTGGCCAGCGAGGCCGACGTCGTCTGTATCGCACCGGCGACGGCGGACCTCTTGGCGCGGGCGGCCCAGGGGCGCTCGGACGACCTCATCTGTACGACGCTGCTGGCCACCCGAGCGCCGGTCGTGCTCTGTCCGGCGATGAACGACAAGATGTTCTCGCACCCGCAGGTCCAGGCGAATCTCGCGCACCTTCGTGATCGGCTCGGCTACACCGTGGCGGGGCCAGCCGACGGCGCACTCGCGGTCGGGGAGGGAGAGGGCCTGGGCCGAATGATCGAGCCCTGGCAGATCGAAGAACACCTGGGTCGCGCGCTCACGCTCGTGGGCTCCTTGACCGGGAAGCGAGTGCTTGTGACCGCCGGGCCGACGCGCGAGGCGCTCGACCCGGTTCGCTATCTGGGGAACCGCTCATCTGGCCATATGGGCTTTGCGATCGCGCAGGCCGCGTGGCGGCACGGCGCGGTGGTCACCTTGGTCTCAGGCCCCACCGCTCTCGAGACGCCCGTTGGTGTCGACTTGATTCCGGTGGAGACGGCGGTCGAGATGTACGAGGCGGTTCAGGGCCTCGTCTCTTCCGCAGACGTCACCGTGTTCGCGGCGGCGGTTGCGGACTTTCGGCCGGTCCAGGTGAACGAGCGAAAGATGAAGCGGGCCGAGACAGGTGATGCGCCGGTGGTACAGCTAATGGAGAACCCGGACGTCGCGGCCGGTACCGCGGCTTCTCGCAAGCCGGGCAGTGTCGCGGTGGGATTCGCGCTCGAGACGAACGATGTGCTGGCCAACGCTCAGAAGAAGCTGAAGTCGAAGGGCTTCGATCTCCTGGTGGCCAACGACGCGACCGAGGCCGGTTCGGGCTTCGAGGTCCCCACCAATCGGGTCACGATCCTGTCCAACGGTGGCGATCCGGAAGAACTGCCGCTCATGAGCAAGGAGGCCGTCGCCGAGGCGTTGATGGAACGTGTGCTCAACCGCATGGACCGCGATCTGTGACCCGCCGCGGCCCTCTGGAAACAGAAGCCGCGAGGCTGTTGCGCCAACGTGCCGAGGTCGGTACGGGCGACCTCTTCCTGGACGGCCTGACACGGGAAGAGGCGCTGAGGCTCGCGACGGCAGCGGCTACGGGGGGCTCAAAGGGGGGCGCAAAAGCCGCTGAGCTTCCCTCGACCGAAGCAGCCGGGGCCGGAGCGGCGCAGGAGGCGCTCCCGGTGCTGCCGGCGTCGTACGCGGCTCTGAGGGACGCGGCGATGGGCTGCACGCTGTGCAGGCTTTCGGAGGAGCGCACGAACGTCGTTTTCTCGGACGGAGCCGAGAACGCACGCCTCATGGTGGTGGGAGAGGCTCCCGGCGCCAACGAGGACAAGACCGGCGTGCCGTTCGTGGGCCAAGCGGGAAAGTTCCTGGACCTGCTGCTGGCCACCGCGGATCTCTCCCGCGAAGAGTCGGTCTACATTTGCAACGTGCTCAAGTGCAGGCCACCGGGGAACCGGAATCCGATGCCGGACGAGATCGAGCTCTGCTCTCCCTATCTGAAGAAGCAAATCGAGCTCATCCAACCGGAGGCGCTACTCGCCGTGGGGACCTTCGCCGCGCAGTTGTTGACCGGTCGACAGAAGATCGCCTTGGGCAAGCTTCGCGGAGAGGTGCACAGTTACGAGGGCGTTCCCCTCGTGGTCACGTACCACCCGGCCGCGCTGCTGCGCAATCCGAAGTGGACACGGCCCTTCTGGGACGATCTGCAGCTGCTCAGGCGGATCATGGACAGCGCGTAGGCTGCGTTACGGGCACGCGTTGCCCGTCGACCCATGGGCGCAGCCGCAGGAGATCGGCTACCTTGAGAGCTTCCTTCTAGCCGAGCCGTATGGAAGCCTCACCGAACTTTCCACAGACCGACTTCGACCGCACTCCTCCGTTCTCGCTCGAAGCGGAGATCGCTGTGCTGGGTGGCATGCTGATGGACCGGGACGCGGTCCCGGCGGCCATCGAGCTGCTCAACGAAGCCATGTTCTATCGGGAGGCGAATCGACGCCTCTACAGGTCGATGGTGCGCCTCTTCGAGCGCGGCGACGTGATCGACGTGATCACGGTCTCCGAAGAGCTGAAGAAGACGGGTGAGATGGAGTCGGCGGGTGGGTTCGACTACCTCGCGGCGCTCGTGGACGCCGTGCCCACGGCTGCGAACCTGGAGTATCACGCAGGCATCGTTCGCGACAAGGCCCTGTTGCGGCGACTCGTGGAGCAGTCGTCTCAGATCATTCGCGACGTCTACGATCAAGGTGAGCGGGAAGTCGAGGAGATCCTCGATCAAGCAGAGGCCCGAATCTTCCAGGTCGCGGAGAGCCACAAGCGAGCCGGCTTCGTCTGGATCAAGGAAATCCTTTGGTCGACCTTCGAGCACATCGAGCGGCTCCAGGAGTCCGAGAGTGGCATCACCGGAGTGGCGACCGGCTTCAAGGACCTCGACCGCATGACGACAGGATTGCAAAAGGGCGATCTCTGCATCGTCGCCGCGCGTCCTTCGATGGGGAAGACCTCCTGGGTACTCAACGTCGCCGCGACCGCCGCGATCTCTCACAACGTTCCGGTCGCGGTTTTCTCCCTCGAGATGTCGTCTGAGCAGCTCGTTCAGCGCCTGCTGTGCGCCGAGGGCCGTATCGACTTGCAAAAGCTCCGCCGCGGGCGCCTCTCGCAGGAGGAGCACCAGAGGCTGGCCGCCGCAGCGGGCCACCTCAACACCGCTCCGATATGGATCGACGATCAGCCCGGCAGTAACGTGCTCGAGATCCGCGCCAAGGCCCGACGGCTCCAGTCCGAACTGCGTTCCGACGGCAAGGATCTGGGCATGGTCATCATCGACTACATGCAGTTGATGTCCGGGGCGGGGAAGTCCGAGAGTCGCGTGCAGGAGGTCAGCCAGATCTCGCGCGGTCTCAAAGCGCTTGCGCGCGAGCTCGAGGTGCCCGTCGTCGCGCTCTCCCAGCTGAGTCGGGGGCCCGAGCAACGGACCGACAAGCGACCCATGCTTTCGGACCTGAGGGATTCCGGTTCTATCGAGCAGGATGCCGATATCGTCATGTTCCTGTACCGGCCGGAGTACTACGCTCCACCGGAGAAGCGTGAGGAGCTCGAGGGGAAGACGGAGTTGATCGTGAGCAAGCAGAGAAATGGCCCGACCGGCGTTGTGGAGTTGTACTTCCAGAAGGCCTACACACGGTTCGATTCCGTCCAGCATGCGCCCGGCGGGGGCTCCGGGTCCGGTGGGGGATATGGCGCGGGACCCGGCCAGAGCGAGGGACCGAGTTTCGGGCCATGACCGGCCCGCAGGACAACTCCGAAGCCGCTTCGCACATACCATCTCGAGTAACACCCAGGGTAGGCGTGGTGCTGCCGGCCGCCGGTTCGGGGAGCCGCATGGGCGGCGTGAAGAAGGCATTTCTCGAGCTCGCAGGCGAGCCCCTCTTGAGCCATGCGTTGCGGCCGTTCCTATCCGAGCCGCGCGTGGTCGCGGTCGTGGTCGCGCTCGCTCCCGACGATGCCGTGGAACCGCCCGCTTGGATTGCGCTCCTCGACCAGCGGGTGCAGGTCATTGCTGGAGGTGAGACCCGAACGGACTCGGTGCGGAACGCGATCGCGGCGCTACCGCACGATGTCGATATCATCGCCGTACACGACGCGGCGCGGCCGCTCGTGACTCCGGCGATGATTGCCCAGTGCATCGACGTGGCCTGCGCGGGTTGCGGCGCGGTGATGGGATGCCCTGCCGCCGACACCATGAAGCAGGTCGACGAGGGGGGGCGCGTCGTCGGAACTCCGCCGCGAGCCACCATGTGGCACGCCCACACTCCGCAGGTCTTCCCGGCCGACCTGCTGCGGCGCGCGTACGGGGGAGGCGGTCACGGAACGGACGATGCGGCGCTCGTCGAGTCGGTCGGAGGCGTCGTTCAGATGATCGATGGCGGATCGTCCAACATCAAGGTGACACGACCGGACGACGTGCTGATCGCCGAAGCGATTCTCGCCGCCAGGCACCACCGTGCCTGACGGAGCGCTCCGCACCGACCTGCGCGAGAATCCCGATGCCGATCTCGGCGGCGTCGTATCACACCTGAGAGCGGGTGGCGTCGTCGCCTATCCGACCGAGACCGTGTACGGCTTCGGTGCGCCTTGTACGCGCCAGGGGATCCGCGCGGTCCAGGAGATCAAGCGTCGCGGGCCGGAAAGACCGCTAATCGTTCTGGTGCCGTCGATGGCTTGGGTGGACGGCCTGGCGTGGACGGACGAAGCCCGGGAGCTCGCCGAGATCTTCTGGCCCGGTGCGCTGACCCTGGTACTGGCCGACCCCGACGGTATCTTCTTTCCAGGTGTGCGGAGTGTAGCCGGCTCGGTCGCGGTGCGTGTGAGCTCGCAGCCGATCGTCTCGCGACTCCTCGAACGATTGGGGGTCCCGCTCACCTCGACGAGCCTGAACGCACCGGGTGAGCGGCCAGCACGGTCTGGGGCCGGAGCGGCTGATGTGATCGAACGACTCGGGCGAAACGACGTATGGCTGATGGATGGGGGCACGCTTCCCGAGTCCGCCTCCTCGACCATTATCGATTGTACAGGCGCTATGCCCACCGTGCTGCGGGAGGGTTCCATACCGGTGGGCAGGCTTCGCTGTGTCATCCCAGAGATTCATGCAGACCACCTCTAAAGTGAACGGAGAATTCCACCTCCTCTTCGTTTGTACGGGCAATACGTGTCGGAGTCCGATGGCAGAAGCCATCGCCCGTCGCGCCGTTGCCGAGCAGGGCTGGCGGGGTTTCCAGGTCCGTTCGGCCGGTACGGGCGCCTTCGACGGAGATCGGATCTCTGGCGGGGCTCTGCGCGCCGCGGCCGGGCACGGCATCGATCTCTCCTCTCATGCGGCGACTCGGTTCATGCATGAGCTCGGCGAGTGGGCCGATCTGGTGCTGGTCATGTCACCGAGCCACTTGATGAGGATTGCGCAACTCGGTGGGGGTCAGAACGCGGCGCTCATCACCGCGTTCGCCGGCGCGGGAGGCGAAGGCGGCCAGGGGTCGGTCCCGGACCCGATCGGGGGTCCTGACGAGGAGTACGTCGAGACTTGGAAGGCCCTCGAGCATCTGATTGTCGACTCGCTGCGGCGTCTGGAGCCGGTGGTCGCTCCGTGAACGTCACTGCCTCCACTCGAGCGCTCACTCTGTTGGGCGACCCGGTCGGCCACTCGAAGTCTCCGCACGTCCAGAACGCCGCCTTTGCGGCCGCCGGCGTCGACGGTGTCTACGTGGCGGTACGTTGCGGGCTGGACGACCTCCAAGGCTTCATGCGGGGCCTGTCCCGCGCTGGGGGTGGTGGAAACGTCACGCTTCCCCACAAGGAGAGAGCCGCCTCGGTCGTCGACGTGGCCAGTCCCGCTGTGCGGCGCACAGGGGCCTGTAACACGTTCTGGGGCGATGAGGACGGGAGGGTCCACGGCGACAACACCGACGTGGACGGCTTTCGGCAGGCGCTCAAGAGTTTCGTGGCAGGATCTCCGGCGGGGATCCGCGTTCTTCTGCTCGGCGCCGGCGGCGCGGCTCGCGCGGCGCTGATGGGCTTGCTCGAGGAGGATGCGGGCGAAGTGGTCGTCTACAATCGCACGGTCGAGCGCGCACGCGCGGTCGCGCGGCGCATCGGGGGTCAGAGGGCCCGGGTCGCACCCATCCTCGAGGACCTACGCAGCGAGAGCTTCGATCTCGTCGTGAACGCGACCAGGCTCGGGCTCGACGAATCGGATCCGACGCCGCTCGACTTCGATCTCCTTCACAGGGTCGGCGGAGCGATGGATCTGGTGTACGGCAGTAAGCCGACTCCTTTCGTTCGAGCCGCGGAAGCGGTCGGGATTCGGGCCACCGATGGGGCGGAAATGCTGGTACAGCAAGCGGCTGCGTCCTTCGAGAGATGGTGGGACGAGCCGGCCCCGGTCGAGATCATGCGTGCCGCCATGGAGAAGAGCAGGACGGAGTGATGGGCGCGTCTTGGGCGAGAGATCTCGCCGATCTGCTTTTGCCGGCCGGCTGCATCGCCTGCGGGATCTGGGTGCGAGGCGGCGAGCAGGCCCCGTTGGTGTGCGAACGATGTCGGACTCGACTCAAGGTCGCGCCGTGGCCGCGGTGCGAGCGGTGCCACTTTCCACGCGGGACGGGAAGCGCCAGCGACCTGGAGTGCCGTGGTTGTCGGGACTGGTCCGCCGCTCTGTCCGCGGCGCGTTACGCATATGTGCTCGCGCCGCCTGCGGACGACCTCGTGCACGCGCTCAAGTACGAGGCGTGGCCGGAGTTGGCCCCGGTGATGGCTGCGGCGATGTCGGCGCTGTCGCTGCCGGGCGAGGTGGGCAGAGTGTTCGTGACGCCGGTTCCTACAACGGCGGAGCGCCTCCGCACGCGTGGCTACAACCAGGCGGGCAAGCTCGCCGAGTGTTTCGCGGCCGGCCGATCGTTGCCGGTCGTCGACCTGCTGTCGCGCCGCGGGGCGGGATCGTCGCAGACGTCGCTGCACCCCTCGGAGCGGCGATCGAACGTGGCCGGCGCGTTTTCCATGGGTGCCGACGTACGCGTGGGCCTGGAGGCCGCCCATGTGCTCTTGATCGACGACGTGCTCACCACGGGAGCGACCGCGTGCGAGGCGGCGAACACCTTGGTCGCGGCGGGCGCAGCCCGCGTGACGCTCGTGGCCTTCGCCAGGGCGCTTCCAGGCCTGCGAACCGCGGCGTAGCCGTCACATCTTCCATGTCCACCAAGCCCCGCCTGCCACGTCCTATCGGTTATCTTCAGGGCCATTCGGGCAGGCCGACGCAGGCCTCGACACCGATCCAGATATCTGTAAGGAACCAACGGAGCTCTCGCCCATGCCAATCCGGGTAGCCATCAACGGTTTCGGTCGTATCGGCCGTAACGTTCTTCGCAGTGCGAAGATGGCAGGCCGCACGGACATCGACTTCGTCGCCGTGAACGATCTCACGGATGCCGCGACGCTCGCTCACCTGCTCAAGTACGACTCGGTGCATGGGCGCTACCCCGGTACGGTCGAGGTGTCGGAGCATGGGTTGGTGGTCGACGGCGACGAGATCCGCGTCTTCAGCGAGCGCGATCCGGCGCAGCTCCCGTGGGCGGATCTGGAGATCGACGTCGTGATCGAGTCGACCGGCCACTTCCGCGACCGCGATGGCGCCGCCAAGCATCTAGATGCCGGGGCCAAAAAGGTGATCATCTCGGCTCCGGGCAAGAACGAAGACATTACGATCGTGCTCGGCGTGAACCACGATCAGTACGATCCGGACAATCACGACGTGATCTCCAACGCGAGCTGCACGACCAACTGTCTCGCGCCGGTCGTGAAGGTCCTCGCGGAGCGGTTCGGATTTCGCCATGGGCTCATGACGACCGTTCACGCGTATACCAACGACCAGCGCATCCTGGATCTGCCGCACAGTGACCTGCGCAGGGCTCGCGCCGCGGCCATCTCGATGATCCCGACCACCACGGGCGCCGCGAAGGCCACCGGACTCGTGCTACCGTCCGTTGCAGGGCGTATCGACGGCATGTCACTTCGGGTCCCGACCGCCGACGTGTCCATCGTCGACCTCGTTGCCGAGCTGGACACGGATACCACTGCCGAAGAGGTCAACGCGGCGTTTCGCGAAGCGGCGGCGGGCGCCCTCGCGGGGGTGCTCGACGTCTCGGACGAACCACTCGTATCGATCGACTATCAGGGGAATCCGTACAGCTCCATCGTGGATGCTCTCTCCACCGCGGTCATGACCGGCCGGATGGTGAAAGTGCTTTCTTGGTACGACAACGAGTGGGGGTACTCCAATCGAGTGGTGGACCTCGTGAGCTACATCGGCGAGCGGCTGCCCGAGGGAGGAGGGGCCTGATCGACTCGGGGATGGTGTCGGTCGGGACCGCGCCCGCACAGGGTACGCGAGAGGCTGGCGCGGCCGCGGATTGTGACGGTGGAGGCACACGCGTCGTGCGCGTGTAATGTCCGTGCGGAAGTCCTCGTATACCTCGCCAATGCACACACAGGAGATGGTATCCGACCCAGTGGACCACGAAGCTCCAGCCCGCTCGCCGCTATCGACGCCCTTGGCGCCGTCCGAGTCGCTTCCGCACGACTTCGGCACCTGGTTCCACGAGCACCAGAGTTCCGTTTTTCGCTACGTCCGCTTCCGTGTGGCCACGCGCGAGGCCGCGGAGGACGTGACCTCCGAGGTCTTCATAAAGGCTTTGAGGTCGTTCGATCGGTACGACGATCGGCGGGCGTCCCCCAAGACATGGCTGCTACGGATCGCGTGCAATGCGGTGACGGACCACCTGAGGGCCCTGAAGCGAAGGGGTTCGCTGCACGTGTCCCTGGACAGGATCCCTGATCTGGTGGCCAATGTGCCGTCGGCGGAAGAGCGGGTCATCAAGCAAGAGCGGATTCAGAGGCTCCTCAATGGGAGTCAGACTCTGCGCAAGGCAGATCAGGACATTCTCTCTCTGCGATACGGCTCGGGCCTGCAGAACGCAGAGATCGCCGAGCATCTGGACATAAGCAACAACGCCGTGGCCGTTCGGCTCCACCGTGCCCTAAAGCGACTGAAGGATGTCGTTCAGGACCGTGACGACTCATGGGGCCATGAGGAATGGATTCGGCCGGAGCGCTTCGGCGCTACCCGATGAGTTGCGCTCGTTGGATGAGGAGCTGTCCTCGATCCGTTACGAGGAGCGGCCTTCGTTCAGGCCCGAGTTCGAGGCGGAGCTGGCTCGCGAGTGGTCTCGATTGCAGATACGGCGACGCCCGTCCTTCCGTCCTCTGGCAGCCGCCGCCGTCGTGGCGCTGCTGCTGACGGCCGGAGTTCCCTCCGCCCGAGCCTCTCTGGTCCGCTTGATCGGTGCCCTGGACGGTGGAGAAGCCGAAGTGGCGCGGGTCTCGGCCGACGTGGAGCAGGGCCTGCCGGACCTGGATCCGGCACCGCCCGTGCCCACGTCGCCGATCGTCGAGGAGGACGAGCCGGCGTCGGCTCGCGACGCGGTGCCGATCGATCCGCCAGCGGCACCACGGGGGATCGACCGCACAGACTGGCCGGAGCCGACGTTCCCGGAGGTCGAGGATCGCGCTCGCGTGGAGGCATTGGTACGCCGCGGGTACCCCATGCGGCTTCAGCGGGCGGGTGTTGGCGGCTCGGTAGCATTGAGGGTCTGGGTCGACTCGACGGGATCGGTGGACCTCGTGAACCTCGTGGAGGGCTCGGGCGTTCCCGAGCTCGACCGAGCGGCGCTGCAGGTTGCGCCTTCGATCCGCTTCCGTCCCGCGGTGAGGCGAGGGCAGGCGGTGGGCACCTGGGTTCAGTTCCCGATTGTGTTCCGGCCGAACCCGGACGCGATCGATCCGCTGGCGTTTCCGGTCGTAGACCCGGTGGACGGGCCGGAAGTCTCTGAGCCGCTGGATTTGACGATGATCCCCGAGTGGAGGGGTGAGATCGCGCTGCTGGCCCCGGTGCAGCGGGAGGCTGGTGAGCTTCTCGAAGCCGCCATCGACGACGACGACATCGTCGACAGACTGGGCCCGATCGAGTCCATCCTCGCCGGGGAGCCGCCAGCTGGCTCCGCCCCCACGCAGTGGCGCTCCGAGGTCGGCTTCGTGCTCGAGGACGCGATGGTCCGCGACCCGGACAACCCGGCGCCGCTGCTGGCGCTGGCGAGGATCCGCAGGAAGCAGGGGCTGCGTACCGAGGCTTGAGCGCTCTTCGAACTGGGCATTCAGCGCGCCGAGCGCGCGAGTGCGGGCGTGAGTCCGAGGCTCTACGCGGAACTCCACTATCAGCGGGCGACGCTGATCAAGGAAGGCTGGCTCGCGTACCGCGATCTCGGTCGCGTATCCGCCGACGCCTTCTCGGTTGCTTCGTGCGCGACCGTAACGTCGACCGGCGGTGCGGACGGCGACTTCGCTTCCGTGGACAGGCTCATCGCCTGGAACTACCTGTGCTCAGTGGAGTTGGCCGAAGTATTCGGTGTGGGATTCGAGGCCACCGACCAGCGGGCGGCGGTCGATCTGGGCGAAATGATGACGTCGCTGCACACGTCGGTCGCCGCCTATCCAGAGCATGTCGGAGCCAACGTCGAAATCCTTTTGGCACTCGCTGACGAGGGCCGTTGGAGCGAGGTTCTCGACGGTGCGCGTCGCTTCGTGCGCGCCTCCGGAGGGCACCCCTATGGGCTGCTCCTGGGTGGGCTGGCCCTCCAGCGTCTGGCGCGATCGGATGAGGCTGGCAACCAGTTCACGTTGGCGCTGCGTGGTCTGCCCGCGAGCGAGGCGGACGCGCTCTTGGGCGTGCGTTTCGTCTTGGAAGAGAAGAGTCTGGCCGACTACCGGCGGGCTTCGACTCCGGATCGCAGGGCGGAGGAGAGTCGACTCTGGGGTCCACTCGACCCGATTCTGACGACTTCGGTGAACGAGCGGTCCGTCGAGCACATCGCACGCGCCGCGTACGCCCAATTGCGTTTCGGCTCGGTGCAAAGCGACCCGGGCGAGGTTTGGATTCGCTACGGCCGGCCCGCGGACATCAAGGTCGTCGGCCAGAGCGCCGGACTACGCACCGAGTTCTGGGACTACGGGGAGGGCCCGGACTTCACATTCTCGAGGGTCGGTTCGTCGACCGCCATGGACCTCACCGCTGAGGGCCGGGCCTACGTGAACGACCTTCGCGACGTGCTCCCGCACCGATACGGCGCGGCCAGCAGCCGGGTCTTCACGCTTCCTGGCCAAGTCACGCGCTTCCATGGTGGTGAGCCCGGCCTGCTCGAGGTGCAGGTGCACACCGAGGTGCCGGAGTTCCTCGCCACCGGCCCCTCCGATACGCTCGACGTGGGGCTCTTTCTGCTGGACTCGGAGGGGCAGAAAATCGCCCCCGCGACGCTGCGCCAGGTCGGGGCCGAGGTCGCTCCGGTTTCGTTCCGCGTGCCGACCTCCCCGGAGGTCGCGAGCCTGGTGGTCGAGTTCTACAATCGGACCAGCGGGCAAGCCGGCGCGATCCGAGAGCCCGTGACTCCGCTCGTCGTACATCAGTCGGTGGCGGTTTCGGATCTGCTCGTGGCCGGCGCCACCTCGTCACATCGGGACCTCTCGCGCTATGCGGACTGGCTCGAGCCTCTTACGCTCGCCACTCCGTTGGATAGCGACGCGCTCGGTGTGTATTTCGAGGTCTACGAGACGGGACTCTCGGTTCCCTGGTACCGACTTCGGGCCGAGGTCGTGGATCGTGAGACCGGGGTCGTCACCGGCGTGCCGATCCGCCCTTCCGGCGAAGACGGCTTCCGGCCGACCTGGGATCGGTTCCCAGCCACTGGCGGCCTCACGAGCGAGTTCCTTACGGTAGCGCTCACCGACGTCGAGCGGGGATCGCACACTCTACGCATCATCGTAGACGTGCCGGAGGTGGGTGCGGGCATCGTGGCCCAGCGGGACCTGGAGCGACGAGAAGACGCGGACCGGGACTGGGACTGAGGCTTCGGCTCCTCCCCTAGTGGGTTCCGGTAGACGGGGTCTGGCATTGTCGTAAGATTCGACCCTCCTAGGTCCACCCGCACCTCACTTCCATGAAGAAAACGCTCGCCGACCTCGACTTGGCGACTCTCCGCGGCCGCACGGTGCTGGTCCGTACGGATCTCAACGTGCAACTGGAGGCCGGCCGCGTTACCGACGACCAGCGCATCCAGGCGTCGCTGCCCACGCTCAGGATGCTCCACGGGTCGGGCGCCCGCACGGTGGTGCTGTCCCACATGGGCCGGCCAAAAGGGCTGCCGAACCCGGAATACTCGCTCGCGCCCGTGGCCGAACATCTAAGCCGGTTGCTCGGCACGCACGTGACCTTCGTACGGGAGGCCGTGGGCGAAGGTGGTGAGGAGGCCGTGGGGGCGCTCAGTGACGGAGAGATCGCCTTGCTCGAGAATACGCGCTTTTTCGCCGGTGAGACGGCGGACGACCCCGAGCTCTCGGCTACCTGGGCGGGATTGACCGATCTGTTCGTGAATGACGCTTTCGGGGCCGCTCATCGGGAGCACGCCTCGACGTCCGGTCTGGCGGAGGCGGTCAGGGAGCGCGGGGGCGAAGCGGTGGCCGGGCTGCTGATGGCCCGGGAGGTCGAGTACCTCGGGAACGCACTCGAGAATCCCGAGCGACCCTTTGTCGCGATCCTGGGCGGAGCCAAGATCTCGGGGAAGATCGACGTGGTCGAGGCATTGCTACCCCGTGTGGATCGCCTGCTCGTCGGGGGGGCGATGGCGAACACGTTCTTCAGAGCCATGGGGCTCGGTACGGGTGACTCACTGGTCGAAGAAGACCGCATCGCGATGGCGGCGGAGTTGATCGCCACCGCCGGGCACAAGCTCGTTCTGCCGACCGACTGTGTGGTGGCGGACGAGATCACCCCCGAGGCGACGACACGCTTGGTTGGGCGGACCGACGTCCACAAGGGCGATCACATCGGCGACATCGGCAGCGAGACCCGTGACCTGTTCCACGGCATCGTGAGTGGCGCGCGCACCGTAGTGTGGAATGGCCCCATGGGAGTGTCCGAGATGGCGCCGTTCTCTCGCGGCACGGTGGAGGTGGCTCATGCGGTCGCGGAAGCTTGCGACGACGGAGCGCTCGGCGTTGTAGGAGGAGGGCATTCCGCAGTGGCGGCCGAGCAGGCGGGGGTCGCCGAGCGGCTGAGCCACGTGTCGACCGGTGGTGGCGCCTCGCTCGTCCTTTTGGCCGGGGCGGCGTTGCCCGGGCTCGACTCACTCAGCGACAGGGAGTAGTGGCATGGCGGTGATTGCGGGCAACTGGAAGATGCACATGGGTGCCGCGCGGACCCGCTCCTTCTTCGCTGAGCTGAGGCTGGACGAGGGTGCTGCGAAGAACGAGCTGTTGTTGTTTCCGCCCATCGTCTCCTTGCAGCTGGCGTCGGAGTGCGCCGACCGCGACCCTCGCATCCAACTAGGCGTGCAAAACATCCACTGGGAGGACGAAGGCGCGTTCACCGGTGAGACCTCGGCGCTGATGGCGAAGGAGGCCGGGGCCAGCCACGTGCTCATCGGTCACTCCGAGCGGCGGCATGTGTTCGGCGAAACCAACGACGAGGTCGCCCTGAAGATCCAGGCCGGCTGCAGGCACGGTCTGACTCCGGTCGTGTGCGTCGGAGAGACGCTGGGGGAGCGGAGGGACGGGCGGGTCGCCGAGGTCATCCTGAAGCAGTTGGACGCGGCCCTCGGGGCCATGGAAGGCGCAGGGGAGCAGAACGGGCGGCTCTTGATCGCGTACGAGCCGGTGTGGGCCATCGGCACGGGAGAGACGGCCACGCCCGACGACGCCGCACGCGCTCACAGGACCCTCAGGACACGACTGGAATCCGTGTTGGGCCTTGCCGCGGCAGTGCGCACTCCCATCCTCTACGGCGGATCGGTGAAGCCGCAGAATGCCGCCGATCTACTCGCTGCGGCAGATGTGGATGGGGTATTGGTCGGCGGTGCCAGCCTGGATCCAGCTTCCTTCGCCCAGATCGCATCAGCCGGGGGCGGCTGAGCCGTTGACACCCTCTTCGACCTCATCGACGTTTAACCCCTCACTTCGAAGGGATTAGTAAGAAAGATGTACGGATTCCTGCTCGCCGTCCTCGTCTTGGACGGCATCTTCATGTCGGTCGTCATCCTCCTCCAGTCGGGCAAGGGTGGGGGGCTGGCCGCCGTCGGTGGTGGTGCCGCCATGACCGAAGGCATCCTCGGTGGTCGTCAGGCCACGACGGTGCTGACGCGTACGACGTGGATCACCGGGGCCGTCTTCATGATCCTGGCACTCGTGCTTTCGATCATGTCGTCTCGCGCCCGTCAGCCGTCTTCCGTGATCCAGGTCGAGGCCCCCACGACAGCCGCGCCAGCGCCGGTCCTGCCGGGACTGGGCACTCAGCCCGCGACCGCAGAGGGAGCGGGGACTGGAAATACGGACCCCGGGGCCGCGTCAGATCCAGGCAATTCCGGGAACTGAGTCCCCCGACCTCAACCGGTTGCCGGCGCGCCCACTACACACTATCGACTCCTTGAGCCGTGGCTGACGATTTCCCTTCTGGGCTCGACCGCGATCAACTCCTCGAGTTGTACGGGGCCCTTCGGCTCACGCGGGCGGCCGAAGAGCGTCTCGAGATCCTCCAGAAGCAGGGTCATGTCACCGGTGGCCTCTATCGGTCTCTAGGGCAGGAAGCCGGCGCCGTGGGCGCGGCCTTCGCGCTTCAGCGTCGCTCGGATGGTACGGGGGACTTTTTGACGCCGACCGTGCGCGCGGCGGGGGCGCTGTTTCTTTTCGGCGGAGAGTTGGTCGACTTTTTCCGCCAGTACATGGCGCGCGCCACCGGCCCCACCAAGGGTCGTGAGGCCAACGTGCATTGGGTCGACTACCAGAAGGGACTCGTGGGACCGGTCTCGCCGCTCGGCACCATGCTCGAGGTAATGGCGGGAATCACGCTCTCCTTCAATCTGCGCTCCGAAGATCGCGTGGGCATGGTCTTCTACGGGGACGGGGCGTCTTCGACCGGGGCGTGGCACGAGGGGCTGAACTTCGCCGCGGTGCAGCGCTGCCCGCTCATCCTGATGGTCGAGGCGAACCAGTGGGCGTTCTCGAGCCCGACCGCCAAGAACACCCGCGTGAAGAGCTTCACGGAAAAGGCCCCGGGCTACGGCATCGGAGCAGAGTCGGTCGATGGCACCGACGTAGTAGCCGTGTACGAGGCTGTCTCCCGAGCCGCCGCGAAGGCGCGCTCCGGGGAGGGGGCTCAAATGGTCGAGCTCCGCTACTTCCGACGACTCGGCCACGCACAACACGATGCTCAGGAGTACGTGGACCCGGCGGTCATCGCCGAGTGGGAAGCCCGTGATCCTATCGATCTCTTTCACGCTCGCCTTCTCGACCACGAATGGGCCACGGAGGCTGAACTGCGGTCGATTCGCGATGACGTAGAAGAGCGTTGCAAGGCGGCCGCTGAGATCGCGATCGGCGAGCCCGATCCCGAGGGGCCCGACGCCGTTGACGACGTGTACACCGACGTGGTGACTCCCCACCCCTGGACGCGGGCTGCCACGCCCGACCCGCACACCGCCTAGAGGCGAGATATGAACCAAGCCGTCCCTGAGCATCTGCAGAAGACCGCGCGGGGTGAAGAGGTGACGTTGCTGGAGGCCATCAGCGAGGGCCTGTACGAAGAGATGGTCAGGGACGATCGCGTGTTCCTGATGGGTGAAGACATCGGCACGTACGGTGGTGCGTTCAAGCTCACAAAGGGTTTCCTGGAGGCGTTCGGCGATCGACGCGTGATCGATACGCCCATCGCCGAGGGCGGCTTCACGGGTGCCGCGGCCGGGGCCGCCCACATGGGTTTGCGTCCCGTGGTGGAGATTCAGTTCATGGACTTCATTTCGCCCGCGTACGACGTACTTACCAACTACATCGCGACCTCGCTCTACCGTGGCGCGGGACCGATGCCGCTGGTGATTCGAGGTCCGGTCGGCGGTGGGAACCGAGGCGGGCCGTTCCACTCGCAGAACGTGGAGATGGCGTTTTTCCACACGCCCGGCCTAAAGATCGTGTATCCGAGCACACCCTACGACGCGAAAGGCCTCATGAAAGCGGCGATTCGCGACGATAATCCTGTCATCTTCGAGGAGCACAAAGGGCTCTACCGTGCTCCGTCACTGCGTGAGGTTCTCCCGCCAGAGGACTTTGTCGTCCCGCTGGGTGAGGCCCGCACGGTGCTCGAGGGGAAGGACGTCACGATCGTCACGTATGGCGCCATGGTCCACAAGTCGGTGGAGGCCGCTCGCGTGCTCGATGGCGAGGGGGTGGGTGTGGAGGTCATCGATCTGCGCACGCTGCTTCCGCTGGACGAGGATACGATCGTCGAGAGCGTGAAGCGGACAGGAAAGCTGCTCGTGGTGCATGAGGACACACGCACGGGAGGTATCGCGGGCGAAATCGCGATCCGCGTCAGCGAAAAGGCCTTCGAGTGGCTGGATGCTCCGATTCTGCGAGTGACGGCGATCGATTCGCCGGTGCCGTATGCGGGCTCGCTGGAGGACTACTTTCTGCCCCAGACGGACGACGTAGTGAAGGCGCTGCGCTATCTTGCGGCGTATTGAACGGGGTCCAGGCGCGACCCCAGACAGTTCCAGGTACGATTCCAATTACGATTAGAGCGGAGTGATCGATCGTGGCTCGCATTGAAGTCCCGATGCCCCAAATGGGCGAGTCGATCGCCGAGGGCACGGTCTCGAAGTGGCTCAAGCAGCTCGGCGACGTCGTCGAGCGCGACGAAGCCATTTTGGAGATCTCGACCGACAAGGTCGACGCGGAGATCCCGGCCCCGGCGTCGGGAACCTTGGTAGAGATCGCCGTCGAAGAAGGTGCAACCGTCGAGGTCGGTACGGTGGTGGCGTTCATCGACCCCGAAGGCGGCGCAGCGGCTGCGACCGCCCCGGCTCCTGGTGGTGCCGCGGCACCCGCTCCCGCAGAAGCGCCCGCGAGCGCTTCTGCCACGTCGGCTCCCGCACCGGCCGCCCCGCCCGCCGAGCCGGGGCCGGATGGAGAGCAGAGCGCCGAAGATCGGCTCCGCACCCGTTCGACGCCGGTTGTCCGGAAGATCGCCGAAGAGCACGGAGTGGACATTGCCAGCGTCCCGGGCACGGGACACATGGGCCGCGTGACGAAACAGGACATCCTGGGCTTTATCGAGGCCGGCGCTCCCGCGGCGCCCGCCCCGGTGGCGGCTGTGGCCCCCGCGACCGCAGCGCCGTCCGCCCCAGCGGCGGCACCGGCTCCCGCGCCACCCACGGCGGTCGCGGACCTATGGGCCGCATTCTACGGTGAGGTACAGCATCCCGAGTACCCGGTGCGACAGGCGGACACCGTAGAGCCGATGGACAGGATTCGTCGTCTCACCGCGGCGCACATGGTCATGGCCAAGCGCGTCGCTCCGCACGTTCACTCGTTCATCGAGATCGATTTCTCGGCGGTCGACCGCATCCGATCGGCGAACAAGGCCCGTTGGGCCGCCCAGGGTGCGCGGGTCAGCTATACCGCCTTTGTCGCCTGGGCCGTCTCGCGCGTGTTGCGGGACTTCCCGACCGTCAATTCGGCGGTATCGGGCAATAACGTGATCTACCGCGGCAACGTCAATCTCGGCATGGCGGTCGACCTCAACCCCGGCTTGATCGTGCCGGTCGTGCACGACGCCGACCATCTCGGGCTCGTGGGGATCGGCAACAAGATCATCGACGTGGCGACGCGTGCCCGCGATCGCAAACTGATGCCGAACGAGATTCAGGGGGCGACGTTCACGATCACCAACCCGGGGGTTCTCGGAACCCTGGTTGGCCTCCCGATCATCCCGAAAGGGACGTCGGCCATCCTCGGTACGGGGGCGATCGAGAAGCGCGTCGTCGTGATCACCGACGACGAGACTGGCGCGGACGTGATGGCGATTCGGAAGCGGTCGCTCTTCTCACTGGCGTACGATCATCGAATCGTGGACGGCGCGGACTCCGCGCGGTTCCTCTCGGCTTTGAAGGAGATGCTCGAGAGCTTCCCCGAGGACGCGTGACCCGGGTGCGGTGAGCGCGCAGCGTAGGCCCTTGGCGGTGCGGAAGCTCGGGCTCGTTCCGTATTCTGAGGGCCTCGAGCTCCAGGCGCGGTTGGTCGCGGAGCGGCGCGACGGGGGAATCCCCGACACACTTCTTCTTCTGGAGCACCCACACGTCATCACGCTCGGCTCGAGCTCCGATCCCGCGCATGTCCTGGCGGACCAGTCCGAGCGTGATCGCCTCGGCGTCGGGCTCTTCGAGGCGGGGAGGGGCGGTGACGTGACCTATCACGGGCCCGGGCAGCTGGTCGCGTACCCCATTCTCGACCTCAAGCCCGACCGCAAGGACCTGCACCGCTACCTACGGGATCTGGAAAGCGTCCTGATCGATGTGGCGTCGTCCTTCGGGATCCAGGGCAGGCGCAGCGAGGGACAAACCGGCGTGTGGACCGAGCTGGGGAAGCTCGCCGCGATCGGCATCAGGGTGTCCTCTGGATGGATCACCTCCCACGGCGTGGCACTCAACGTGTCGACCGACCTCGACTATTTCGGCACGATCGTGCCGTGCGGCATCGCCGACCGCGAGGTGACCTCCCTCGAGCGGGAGTTGAACCGCCGGGTGAGTATGGCGGAAGCATCGGATTCACTCGTAGATCGCTTTTCCGAGGTCTTTTTGCACGATATTCTTGTCGCCTAAGCAACAAAGCACCGCCGTCGATCAGGCCCTGAATCCCTCAATTTCGGGAGAGCTTTTACCACTTTCTGGTTGCAGAATCCCATCTGTTTAGGAAAGAATGTTCCTGTACTCAAATGTTTATCCAAGGACCTGAACAAACCTCGAAAAACATTTGTTGTATGACGTAAGGCGTTGTGAAATATACGGTTAAGGCGTCGTGTCTAGATGACCAGGTGTTTCTCACGCGTACCCTTGCGATCACCCCAGGGAACCGGTATCTATTCTTCGCAATTCAGATGCGGATCATCGAAGACGATGGCGTTGGTCATCCCGACGGTGAGTCTGAAGAGCGAGCTGCCGGGCGCGACGGCGCAGCGGTGGTGGGGCAAGCCGGAACTTGGGATTTCCGGGGAGCCAGGTGGGGGAGGTCGCTGGCCCCCATCGGAAGCCCTGAAAGCGAAGGGGCGCTCTCGGTCGCGACCGCGCGACAATACGAGGGTGAATGGAGAGAGGCCTGGCCGCCGGCACGAAGGCGGACCCAAGCAAGGCCAGGATCCGACAGCGCGGTAGGGAAGCTGATGGACGCGACGTGAAGCGACCAGAAGAGTCCCTCGGTTAGAGAGGGCCCGATCGTAGGCAACTACGGTTCGGGCCCTTTCGCTTTCCCCCAGGTTTCCGCCCACGTGGTGCGACCCTTCTCGGCGCGAGTAGCGGCCCAACATGACCCTGGGTAGCTTTGCGCCACGACGCATCGAACTTGGCCGAGAGGACTCCCTGGAAACGACAGCCTACCTACTGCTGGAAGACGGCCGCCGCTTCGACGGCGAGTTCGTGGGCGCTGCCGACCTCGCCCTGGGCGAGGTGGTCTTCAACACCTGCATGACGGGGTATCAGGAGGTTCTGACCGATCCGTCGTACACGGGCCAGCTGGTCACGATGACGTATCCGCTCATCGGAAACTACGGCGTCAACTCCGAGGACCGGGAGTCTCCCGTTCCCCAAGTGTCGGGCTTCATCGTGCGTGAGGCCTCGCGGCTCCACTCCAACTGGCGCTCCGAGGGCGGCCTGGATGCCTACCTGAAGCAGCACGGCATCACCGGGATCGCCGACCTGGACACGCGTGCGCTTACGCGCCACATCCGTTCCAAGGGGGCGATGCGTGGAGCCATCGCCCCGTCGGGGCGGTCCGAACAGGACGTGATGGCGCAGGTGCGCGCGCACCCGCTCATGGAAGGCCTCGACCTCGCTTGCGGGGTCTCGACCGAGGAGCCGTACACGGTTCCCGCGGTAGGGGAGGAGCGTTTTCACGTGATCGCCTACGATTTCGGCGTGAAGGCCCACTCGCCGAGGCTGCTCGCGGAACGCGGGTGCCGGGTGACCGTCATTCCTGCGGACACGCCGCCGGAAGAGATTCTGAGCGATCCGCCCGACGGCCTGTACGTCTCGAATGGGCCGGGTGATCCGGCGGCGGTAGAGAAGGCCGAGGCTGCCATCCTCGGGCTCGCGAAGGCCGACGTGCCCGTCTTCGGGATCTGCCTTGGACATCAGCTCATCTGTCGAGCGTTCGGGGCCTCGACCTTCAAGCTTCCGTTCGGGCACCACGGTGGAAACCACCCGGTGAAGAACCTCGACACGCAGACCGTGGAGATCACCTCTCAGAACCACGGTTTCGCCGTGAGGGGCGGTGAAGGGGACGAGATTCCCGGCGCCCCCGGGCTGCGGCTCACGCACCTCAACCTGTACGACCTGACCGTCGAGGGCGTCGAACACCGCGAATACCCTGTGCTGGCCGTCCAGTACCATCCGGAGGCAGCGCCCGGCCCTCACGACAGTCGGTATCTTTTCGACCGCTTCCTCAGGCTCATGGAAGACCGGCGAGGCGTTCCAGCCTGACGTTGTCCGCAGACCTAAGTCCGTTCGTCACAACGATTCCCGTCACCTTGCGGTCGCCCATGACCGTCGTTACCGTGCTTGCCCCTGGCGCGAAGGCTGGATTCGAAAGCCCACCCGAATACGCTCCTCTGGAGGCAGCATGACGAAGGCGGACTTGGTCGAGCAGGTGGCTGAAGCGATCGGCCCCGGCATCACCAAGAAGGACTGTGCACTCGTCGTGGAGGGCTTTCTGAATGCCGTGAAGCTCGCGCTCGCGAACGGTGAAAATATCGAGATCCGTGGCTTTGGCACCTTCAACGTGCGAAAGCGGAAGACGCGGGTGGCGCGTAATCCTCGCACGGGTGACCCCGTCGATGTCCCCTCGCGGTCGGTCCCGGTGTTCAAGCCCTCGAAGCATCTCCGTGGCCGCGTCGCCAAGCTGGACGAAGTTTCCGGCTGAGCGGCCCGCAGCCTGCGTCTGGTTCGCCCCCTCGATCCGCATTTAACGTTTTTGGGCGCATCAGCGTCTGACGTTCGGTGAGGGACGACGAACGGTCGGACGCGATTCTTTCCGACGAGGAACTGGTCGAAAGGGCGCGCGCCGGGGACGACGCGGCCCTCAGCGACTTGGTGGAGCGACACCACGGGGCGGCATACCGGGTGGCGTTTTCCATGCTGCAGGATGATGATGCCGCGCAGGACGTGGTGCAGGACGCGTTCATCAAGGCGTTTCGTGCTCTCGGTGGCTTCCGGGGCGACTCGTCTTTCAGAACTTGGGTCCTGACCATCGCGGGCAACCAGGCAAGAGGCGCCTTGCGAAAGAGAGGGCGCCGGAAAGAGACGGCGCTGGAGGATGCAGGGCCGATGCGATCGGAACAGAAAGCGCCGGATGAAGAAGCGGTGGATGCGCAGGAGGCGGTGCGGGCGCGAAAGATGCTTGAACGGCTACCGGAGAAGCAAAAGCTCTCCGTTACACTTAGGATAGAAGAGGGGCTGAGCTTCAAGGAGATCGGCGAAGTCATAGGATCCAGCGAGGGGGCTGCTCGCGTGAACTACTTTCATGGGATCCGACGGCTGAGGGAGTTGATGCAATGAGCAACGCGACATGTGAAACGGTACGGGATTGGATTCCCGAATATGCGAGCGGACGACTCGCCCCGCTCGAGGTCGCCTCGGTGCGGTCGCACCTGGAGGACTGCTCCGAGTGCCGGGCCGAGCTGGATCTCGCCATGCTCATTCTTGCTTCACGAGCCGAGGTACCAGCGGGCCTCGCCCGAACGGTCCGGGCCGCCGTGCGTAGCGACCGCGCCCACGTGCATCGTCCGTGGTGGGGTATCGGCGCGGCCGCCGTCGCGGCGCTCGCCCTCGGCATCGGAATGTCTTCGGATGGTTCGGAACAGGTCGAATCGGCGGTTCCGGGCTACGCTTTTGAGATCGAGGACGGCGACGCGTGGCTGAGTGATGACGGCCTCATCGCGGGCGCTCCGGACCTCGATGCCTTGAGCGACGAGGCCCTACTGCAGTTCCTGGACGAATTGAACGTGGGTGGAGCGGGAGGAGGGGTGTGAGTGCTTCGAGGCTGGCCAAGTTGGGATTCTTCGTGTCGCTGATGCTCTCGCTCCTCGCGGTCGTGCCGCTGCAGGCGCAGCGGGGACCGGCCATGGGCCGCAGAGGGATGAGCGCCGAGCGGGCTCAACTAGAGATGCGCGTTCGCGCCCGCATGGCCGAGATGATGCGCGAGCGGCTTGCACTCAGCGAGGAGGACGACGCCCGCCTCTCCACGGTCGTCGAGCAATTCGATGGGCAGCGTCGGCAACTCGCCCGCGAACAGCGGGACCTGAGGCGGGGCCTGAGGCGGCGCGTGGAGGAGCTGAGGCTCGACCGTGGACAGGATCAGAGCGAAGCGGCGGAACTGCTGCAGCGCATGGCCGCCCTACGGATGCAGGAGGCCGAGTTGTACCAGGCCGAACAGGAAGCGCTGCTCGAGATCCTGACACCCGTCCAGGTCCTGCACTACGTCTCGATGCGAGACCTACTGGGTGAGCGTCTCCAGCGAATCCGCGGTGGTCAGAGCGGCCGCAGTGGCGGGCGTGGCGGCGTTGGGCGTTCCGGCAGTGGTCGCGGGCCGATCGGAGACGGGAATTCGCTTTCTGCTCCGGGTCCGCTGGACGGGTCATGGGAGGGCGGGTTCTCGCCGGAACGTTGACGTAGCCCGCGGAGTCTCCCAAGCTCAACCGATCCGGCACAACGACCTTCTCCGAAGGACCCCATGTCCGTTCCTGTCCGCACACTCTTTTTCGCCGCCTACCGTGATCGACTCGGGCTTTCCGAGCTCATGGTGGAGCTCGCCCAGGGTGCGACCGTCGCGGATCTCGTCGCGGAGCTGAGGGGCCGGGGCTCTCCGTTCGATCTCTTGCCCGAGCAGCCTGCCGTCGCCGTGAACCGCGCTTATGCGTTGATGAGTGAGCCGCTGGATTCAGGGGACGAGGTCGCGTTCATTCCACCTGTGGCGGGCGGCTGACGTTGATCTTCGCGCGTGTTGTAGCCGATGTGATCGATCCGGCCGAGGTCCTCGCTCGAGTTGGCTCGGATGAAGACGGGGCGGCACTGCTCTTCTTGGGCGTCGTGCGAGATCACGCCGACGAGCGTCCCGTCTCTGGGATGCGATACGACGCGTACGCCGACATGGCCGGGGAGGTCTTGCAGGCGATCGCGGAAGAGGCGGCACAGCGGCTCGGGACGGATCGTGTCGCAGTCGTACACCGGTTCGGAGAGCTGGGCATCGGAGAGGTGAGCGTGGCGATCGCGGTCTCGAGCCCACACCGCGCAGAGGCGTTCGACGCCTCGCGGTACGTGATCGAGCAGATCAAGCAGCGGCTTCCGGTTTGGAAGAAGGAACACTATGTGGACGGTGCGTCCGAGTGGGTCGAAGGCACCGTGCCGCCTCGCGCGGCTTCACCCACCGTGTCGATCGCCGCCTGGGAAGGGGGGAGCGCGTGAAGGACCAGTTCGGACGCACCGTCACGTACCTGCGGGTCTCCGTAACGGACAAGTGCAACCTGCGATGCGTGTACTGCATGCCGCTCGAAGGCCTGCCGTGGCTCAAGCGGGAAGAGATTCTCTCATACGAAGAGATCGCGCGCGTCGTGCGCGAGATGGCCGGAATGGGGCTTCAGCGCGTCCGGATCACCGGCGGGGAGCCATTGGTTCGGCGCGATCTGGACGACCTCGTTCGCATGATCGCCGCTGTGCCCGAGATCGAGGACCTGTCCCTGTCGACGAATGCCGTGCTGCTCGCCGATCAAGCAGAGAAGTTGAAACAGGCCGGCATCCAGCGCCTCAATATTTCGCTGGACTCTCTAAAGGCGGATCGCGTGGATGCGATCTCACGCCGACCGGGCTCGTACACGAAGATCATGGAGGGTCTCGATGCGGCCGAGGAGGTCGGCTTCGCGCCACTCAAGATCAACGTGGTTCTCATCCGTGGGCAGAACGACGACGAAATCGAAGACTTCGCGCGCATTTCGCGCGAGCGCCCTTGGCACATTCGTTTCATCGAGTTGATGCCGACCGGGGCCAACCTCGACTTGAGCGCGAACAGCTTCGTGTCGTGCGCCGATGCGCTCAGACGAGTGCGCGCGATCGAGGAGTTGGAGGCGGTCGAGGGTCCGTTCGGGAATGGGCCGGCCACCTACTACCGCTTTCCGGGCGCGCCTGGCACCGTCGGCGTCATCACCCCCATGAGCCACAACTACTGCGACCGGTGCAACCGAATGCGGCTCACGGCCTCGGGGATGTTGCGCCCGTGCCTGTTCGGAGACATCGAAACCAACCTCCGCGACCCGCTGCGCGAGGGCGCCGACCTGCGGCCCTTGATCGAAGAAACGCTCCGCATCAAGCCGGAGCGCCACTATCTGATCCAGGGCAGTTCTGCGGGGTCGGGCGGGCTGGTCGCGCTCTCCCAGACCGGCGGGTAGACCTGCACAAGTAGGTCGTTATACTCCACATACGGCCGCACCGCCGGTCGCTCGATCTCCCAAGAAAACCCGCCGTCGGAGTAGAAGTCTCCCATGAGTGCCAAGAAGATCACCGTTGTCGGCGCCGGCCATGTCGGCGCCACTTGCTCGCAGTTGCTCGCCCAAAAGGAACTCGCCCGCGAGGTCATCCTCATCGACATCGCCGAGGGGATTCCTCAAGGCAAAGCGCTCGACCAGTGGGAGAGCGCCCCCATCGAGGGCTGCGACTCCCGGGTGATCGGGAGCAATGGCTACGACGAGGCGGCGGGGTCGGAGATCTTCATCGTGACGGCTGGCGTTGCTCGCAAGCCGGGCATGAGCCGGGACGACCTCCTGAAGATCAACGCCGGCGTGATCCGCTCGGTATCGGAAGAGATCAAGTGCGTTGCGCCTGACTCGATCGTGATCGTCGTGACCAACCCGCTCGATGTGATGGCACAGGTCGCGCTCGAGACGACGGGATTCCCACGGGAGCGCGTCATCGGCATGGCCGGCGTGCTCGACACCGCGCGGTAC
>Ga0066376_10000794_pt1 | contig 29881 bp, 29 predicted proteins | sample Knorr_S15_td_Bot_FD_77009 | JGI IMG/M metagenome (GOLD analysis project Ga0066376, IMG submission 77009) | Marine microbial communities from Southern Atlantic Ocean transect - Knorr_S15_td_Bottom_ad_5009_LV_A | ecosystem: Environmental > Aquatic > Marine > Oceanic | place: Southern Atlantic... | reverse complement strand
CTTTGCGCGCTTTTGATCATGGGACATTAGCGATTTTATCAGCGAGTGAGCGTGCGAATAAGCTTTATGAGGGGATCCCGCATGCGATTCACTCTATTACGCAGAAACGAAAAAACACGCAAGCCATTATGGGGACACTTGCCTGGCTTGGCTTTGACGTGTTTACCATTGTGCAATCCTTATTCTGGGGGAAAGACCTTGTTCTTGACTGGTTTAAGGATAACCCTCCGACAGATCCTGAGGAGCTTTTAAAGTATGAGAGGGTGGTTGGTAATCTCGAATTGACATGGAATGTTCTCATTTATTTTGCTTTTGCTATGGGAGCTTTTATGGCCTGGGCTGTGGTTTCATTTGTTATGAACCGCGGTAAATCCGACTGGCCAACAGCTCGTATCGTTCGAAGAATCCCGCTGATTGGCGGATATTTGAGAGATCTGGGTTTTTCCGACTCAATGATGGCTGCAGCCAGGATGCTGCGTGGTAATGTTCCGATTGGCTCGGCTCTTGAAGAATCATCGGCGGCAACGTCAGTGCCGGAAGTTGCTGAATACTGGAAAGAAGCAAACCATGAGTTATCAAACGGTGTGGCACTTGGTCATGCCTTGGACAGAGAACCATTGAGCCGCGCCGAAAGACTGGAACTTGCGAGCTTGTCTGATCTGTCTCAAGTTGCTACAATTATGGAAGCCATTGCCGAAATGAGGACGCAGGGCGCAAAAACAAAACACAAGATGATCGTCTGGTTCGCTTTTATTTTCACTGGAGTATATTTAATGCTTGCCTTTGGTAGTGCAATTTACGCGCTAACTGTTATGAATATGAGTATGGATAGTATGATGGGCGGATTGCTTGAGGGGGCAATGTAGTTATGGGTTTATTTTCCAAATTTTTATCCAAAGGGCAGGAGCCCTTGTCTCAAACAGGTGTTGATGGGAAACCTCAGGACCAGAAATCAGTGTCACGAAACAAACCTCAGGCAGGTATACCGCACAAACTGGCTGGTGAGGCCGACAGCTTTGTTTCTGATTTGAAACCTTACCTGCCGTCTGATTTGGTTGCCGGCTCTATACCGCATGTTGCAGGTGTCGAGGACGAAGCAGTTTGGAATGCCGCGTCTCAAGCCTGTTCAACAGAAAAAGTGGTATATTTTTATTCTGTTGATGAAGGGCGTGTGTGGTATCTTGCGTGTCCAAGCGCAAGCCTGGCCTCAAATCCAGATAGCTGGTGTCCTCTGGCGGCAGCACTTCCCGGCCAAAGCGAACACTGGGACAAGGAAACAGTATATATATATGAGCAGGAAGGAACAGCTTCCGCATTGAGATGGGATCCAGATACAGGACGTATTCAACTTTATATTGGTGCTTCGCGTACAATTCTTCCCAAAGTCCAAAGTATGGAAGCCAATTTTGTAACAATTAATCCTGAGATGACAGATGTTTTGCCGTGGAAGAACCGACAGTTGAAATCTGAGCTTTTAGCCAGATCTTTGACAAAAACGCTTCTGCTGACAGGTCTGATGCTTTGCTTTGCATTAATCGCGTTTATTGCGTTTCAATATATTTCCCTGAACGTGACCGACAGAAATTTACGTGATGTGAAAAATGAAACAGAAACCGCTTCAACAGAGCTAATCACAAAATCTTATATGGCTATGCAGAGTAATGTCACAACTCATATGGCACGTATTCAAGAGCTTCTGGATGAGCTTACCGATATTGACGGAACTCTCGTTAAGTATGAAGTGGAGGGCGATTCAGTAACTTGGGAGGCTCTTGTACCACCATCTTACAGTTCAGGTATTATGAGCATTAAAGGGCAGGTGCAGCCGGGGATAGAGCCGGATGGCCGTGTGCGAATCAAGGGGTCCCAGTAAAGGATTGTTTAAAATTTTATGTAAATTTTAAAGCAAGTTAAGAAATGTTTTATATACTTAGTACAATTAATTAATAAAAACGGCATAGAATGGCAAAGAAAAGTAAATTTGATATCAACAGTTTAAAGCGGTATTTGGGAGCAAATTCAAGCCGCGACCTAAACCAGTTTCTTGAAACAGTGCCTGAACATGTAGGCCGTGTATCGCTGATTGCAGCAGGCATAGCCTGGGGCGCGGCTGCGGCATTGGGGCTTTACACCATCATGCAGACGCAGGATTTAACAACAATGCGTACTGAACTGCAAAATGCCGAGGCCGTAAAATTATCTGTTCCCACAATAAAGAAAACGGATGTGGCAACTTCTGATCTTAAGAATTATGAGGATACGGCAAAGGAAATTTATAAGAATTTAAGTATAAGAGTAAATGGCAACAAAATAACGGTAACCGCAAGTACAACGGCCAATTACGCTGAATTTCGTGAAGCCTTGGGTCACATTCTGGCCGGAGGTAAAGGTTGGCAAGTGGATTTGACAGATCTTTGTGTCGGCAGGGAATGCGGAAATAACAAATTATCTGCAACTCTTGAGGTGAATAAAATAACAGTAGAAAAAGCATCTTAGGGGTTACAAATGCGTTTTAATATAATAAGATACGGGTTCGGGAAAGGAGCTTAATAATGGAAAAATATGAAAAAAACAAGGAAAGTGGTAACGTCCTCTTTCTGATCTTGATAGCGGTGGCTTTGTTTGCTGCCCTATCTTATGCGGTAACACAATCATCACGCTCAGGCGGAAGCGGAACTGATGAGGAATCCGATCTCATTAACAGTTCTGTTATGACGCAATATCCTGCAGCACTTAGAACAGCGATTTTGCGGATGAGCATAAGTGGTGGTGTTGATGCAACTTTAATTGAATTTAACCCGCCATCCGACAGTGATAATTGTCAAGACTTTGGGGCAGATGACGAGCACAGACATTGTTTATTCTCACCTGATGGTGGTGGAGCAACATATCAAGAAGGCTGGGTATTTAACCGCAATAATCAGATTGATGGAATTGGATCTACGGAATCTGCGGAAGCCCCTCTAGCAGAAACTGCTGATCTCATCGCGTTCTTCCAAACAAGCCAAGGTATATGTGAAAAAGTCCACGATGAACTTGGGCTAGGTGCTATACCTACCGAAACTGGTATAGATGTCACTACGCAGCAAGTTAACAGCGACGGGTCTGATAGTGGATTGGAAGGCTTTACTCAGGCCAGCACAATTGGTGTGCAAGCGTCTTCTGGTGAAGTACTTGAAGGACAGCCATTTGGGTGTTTTTTACAGGGTGATTATTATTACTACCATACACTTGCCGAAAGATAAGCTGATTGTATAACATTATTAAAAAGGCGGTTGGTTTTCATCCGCCTTTTTTTGCTTTAAGATAAAAGAGTGAGAAGGATCAAATTATGACATTACAAAAACAACGTGGAAGCGCACTCGTATATATATTGGTGGCGATTGCCTTGCTGGCACTGCTGACCACAGTTTTTATGGATTCTTCCTCTCAGCAAACGCAAACGCAAAATGCGAGTAAATTAGTATCTGAATTGAGCAGCCAAATTGCCTTTATACAATCTGCTATTCAGGAGTGCGTTTTAACCTATCCGGCACAAGATAGCGGTCTGACAGCAACAGAACAAAAAAATGCACCCTATCCAATCAATCCAAATGATTCATATTTTGATGATAATAGCGCAACGCCGGGAAGTTCGTCAGATCCGTTAGTATCTGACATAAGATGCCCGGGAAATCCGGGTGGATCCGATCCGTCTCATGAGGCAATATTTTCAGGCGCATCGGGTAAGTTTTTGCCACCACCGCCAAATCTTTTCGAGGATTGGAAATATTACAATGGCGATGATGGAGTTTTTATAATGACTTCCAGTGATAAAACAGATCCCTTTATTAACGACGCTTTGGTAAAGCTTAAAGCCAAATATTCAGCATGTGAAGCTGATCAGTTCTTAACTGGTGACAATATGACATCGGACGGATCGGTCGCGACGACTGGAAATTCTCCTACATTCACATCTGAGACTTCGTCGCCATTTGCCCGTGCTTGCCCGGCCGACAGTCATTGTTTTGTTTATTGGATTATACGCACTGGCTCAGGCGCAGTTGTTGATTGCCCTTAAAATCTTTTTTGGTAGCGAGTAAGGGAGGTGTTTCGCAATTTTGGTAAATGGTTTACCAGCCTCTCCATCTCTTCAAATTTGCCTTTGCAATATAAAACGGCATCGCACCCCGCATCTAAAGATTTCTGGCTTATCTGGTGTATATCTCCATACCCTTCCAGTGCGCCCATGGAAATATCATCACTTACAAGAAACCCATCAAAATTTATGACATCACGTATAATGTCGCGAATAATAATTTCAGACAAGGACGCTGGAAATTCCTTGTCCAGATTTTCATAGAGACAATGCCCCACCATACCCCATATTTGCCCTTGAAAATGCTGTGATATGACAGAGAACGGAATATAATCAAGGCTGGCCAGCTGTTCTTTTTTCGCGAATATTCTTGGTAAAGCATTATGGGCATCCATATCGGCTCGTCCTTGTCCCGGCAAGTGCTTGATGACAGGGGTAATACCATTGCTCAAAAATGACTGTATCACTGTTACACCAGACTTTATGACTTCATCAACTTGGGAACTATAGGTTCTGTCTTTCACAGACTCATCCGTTTGGGGGAATTCCATATCCAAAACAGGGGCACAGTTAAGATTAATGCCAACCTCGGCAAGACCCTTTGCAAGAGAACTGCTGTCTTGGGAAAGTCCTTTCAGATCGCTTTTATACAAAGATGCTGCGGAATAAGCTGGCCACTCGGGCGGCCCCATTCTTTGCACGCGGCCACCTTCTTGGTCTATAAGGATAGGACATTTGCGCCCGACAGTTTCAAAAAGAGACTTGGTTAAGGCCTCAAGTTGCTGCTGATCGGAAATATTCCTTTTAAAAAGAATAAACCCGCAAGGATCTGCCTCTTTAAATAAAGAACGTTCCTTATCCTGAAGCTCTGTCCCTTCAAAGGATAGTATAGCGGCCAAGTGTGACATAAGTAGAGCCAGCCCTTAACGCTTAAGGCGCCTTTACAATGCAGGCTCCGGGGTTTGTGCCTGTGATAGTATCACAAATTGATTTGGCCTTGCTTTGTGCCATGACAGAGGATTGTGAGCGGTAATAAACCCCTTTTTCCCCAAGGTCTGCCTCTTCAATCTGTAGTGATAATCCATCAAGTAACCCAGGAAAATCTGTCTTCATTTTGTCCCACTGTGTCTGTGCGGAGGCACGATCACGGAAACTTCCAAGCTGGATAATGCGATCTGGTCCTGTTCCTGTACCAGAGGTTGCTGGTGCAGGTTCTGGCGTCGAAGATGTTTCTGGAGGCAGGGGTGCTGTCTGCGCAGTTGGTGCGGCTTCTTCTGTTGATGCAGATGCTATGGCTTCGGCCTCGTTAGAAGATGCGCTTTCTTCAGCTGCCAATTGTGATTGTGTATTAATATCCTTTTTATCTAACACTGAACGCACGTAATTTAGCGTATCTTCAGGATTTTCGTCAGAGTTTGAAGATGTAGTGCTTTCTGCTGCCTCAGCTTCCGTCTCATTTGTTGAATTTGTATCTATTTGAGATTCTGCGATTAAATCCTCAATATCATCCATTAATTCATCATCGCGCGGTGGCTGCGCATCAGCCATACCTGCCTCTTCTAGAACTGTTTCACGGTCAGGTGTCGTATCTTCCTCAAATAAAGTCTCAACCCGTGGAGTGTCATCTTCTATATCTTCGCCCTGCATGGCACCATAAATTGTGCTATCCGCATTGCGTATTTCCATGCCTCCGGGCTCTTCCGGTGCTTCGCGGAAAGGCTCGGTATCAGCTTGTATAAGAGGCAATTCATTTTCAGGCACAGCATCCGGTGCATTCACATAGGACAACCAGATAACGGCAATTAGCGCGACAACGGATACAGCCATAAGTATTCCGCCCCAGAAAGAGCGTCTGGCCCAGAATTGTGATTGCCCGCTAGAGCTTTTTAAGACACGGTCAAAAAAACCATCCGGATCATCAAAATCATTGCCAGCCATTTATAAAATCTCCTCTTGGAAACAAAGAAAGTTGCGTTATGTGGGTAAAGTTTAAGGAATATAAAATGAAAAGTCTATGCGCTGCATCAATTATTTGACATCAAGGGCCACGTGGAAAAGCTCCTCATGTTCACGTATTGCGAAGCGATCGGTCATCCCTGCGATGTAATCACAAACATGGCGTGCCCGCTTGCGCTCATCATCAATTGCGCCTTCTGACTCAAGCCTGTCCTGCCACTTTTGCGGCAACATTTCAGGAGACATCATAAAAGCCTCAAACAAATCATGGAGTATACGGGATACTTTAAATCCAAGCCTGTTAAGGTTTACATGGCGGTACATCCGGTCAAACAAGAACCCTCTTAAATGCTGGACATCGTTATACATATCATCGCTAAAGGCGACACAGGCCACTTTTCCTGCCCTGACATCTTCGCAGCTTTTGGGAGATAAATCTTTTATACGTGTGTTGCTCTCTTCCAGAACATCGGCAACCATACTTCCAATCATCTCACGAATGATTTCCTGTATAAGAATTTTTTCTTCGATATCGGGATAGTTTTTTTGAGCATGGGATATATGCCGGCCAAGCAGTGGAACATCTTTCAAGTCTTGCAAAGTAAACAATCCGGCCCGTAAGCCGTCTTCAACATCATGGTTGTTATAAGCAATGTCATCAGAAAGGGCCGCGACTTGGGCTTCTAAAGAGGCGTAAGTTTCTAGCCTTAAATCAGTTTGTTCTTGAAGGTCTTTAAGCGTTTCACTTAATGGCCTGTCTTTATTCTCAGATGTTATTAAAGGACCATTGTGTTTTGCTACACCTTCCAAAGTCTCCCATGTCAGGTTTAAGCCTTTCCATTTTGGATATTTCTCTTCCAGTGTCGTTAATATACGCAAGGACTGGTCGTTATGGTCAAATCCACCATAAGGCTCCATACAATCCTGAACAGCATATTCCCCTAAATGGGCAAAGGGGGTGTGACCCAGGTCATGCGCCAATGCAATACCTTCTGCCAGGTCTTCATTGACCAATAGCGCGCGCGCCATTGATCTTGTGATCTGGGCAACTTCCAATGTATGCGTCAGGCGTGTGCGGTAATGGTCGCCTTCATGATAAATAAAGACCTGTGTCTTGTATTTCAAACGGCGGAAGGCACTGGAATGTATGATCCGATCGCGGTCACGTTGGAAGCAGGTTCTGTGCTTGCTTTCAGACTCTTCATAGACACGGCCCACAGACTGATCTGGTCGGCAGGCATAAGGGGCAAGGGGTAAAGCGCAGTAGTTATAGGCTATATCAGACATAAAGAGTAAGGTTTAATTTTTTTAAGAGTGTGGAACAAATTTCATCGAAAATCATATAAGGGATGCTATACTAATTCTATGGGCAATCAAACACTTCATATAACAGAGTCTGCAAAATCACGTATCAGCCTGATGCGGGAGAAAAAAGACGATCCGTCCCTCAACCTGCGTGTCACTGTGAATGGTGGGGGGTGCGCGGGCTATGAAATCGAGTTGGCTTTCGACAATGCTGTCAGTAAAGAAGATACAGTCTTTGAGGGTTGTGTTGTGACCGATGATATTTCCCTCGATCTCATCAAGGACTCAAAAATTGATTTTGTGACCTCGACCATGGGCGAGGAATTCAAAGTCCTTAACCCGAATGCGGTATCCCAATGTGGGTGTGGTACGTCTTTTTCCCTGTAATTATAATTGTGAAAATGCTCTGAGAGGCCTGTAAGCCGGGTTCTGTCCCGCCGGTAAAACCGGCATGGGTAACTATTCATCTGGGATATCTGTTACCAGATACCTCAAGCAACCAACCCGGACTGCAAAATGCGGAAAAAACATATGAAGCAGTCCCTATTCGGTTTTGCATCAGGCGGGGTTTACACTGCCATTTCCGTTACCGAAAACGCGGTGCGCTCTTACCGCACCTTTTCACCCTTACCATATAAATGGCGGTTTGTTTTCTGTTGCACTGGCCGTCATTCGATATAATCGAATGCCCGGGCGTTACCCGGCGCCTTTTTTCCGTGATGCCCGGACTTTCCTCGACTGCCAAAAATGACAGCCGCAGTTACCCAGCCAATCAGAGCAAAGGGACTATATCGGAAAAGCTTTGCGTGGGCAATTATTATCCCAGCAGGATGCCGGTCTGGCGCAACAGCGCGTTAATAAGAACATGGGTGCGTTCAGTCACTTGGCCTTCTGCGTTTTCACCAAAAACTTCAGGTTCAAAATGGCGCTGGAACTCGCGCACCAGCACGACATTTTCACAAGCCTTGCAGTATCCATAGGCGTTAAGGCTTTCTTTCAAGCCATATTTAAACTCATGATCTTTCTTCACAGGTTCAGGCCAGATGCCGATGCCGTGGCGAGCCAGTTTTTTCCAAGGGAAATTTTCACCCGGATCAATCTTTCGCCAAGGCGCAATGTCGGAATGACCCAGAACATTTTGCGGCGGGATACCGTGACGCTCCATAATACCTTTGCTTAATTCAATTAACGCTTGGATCTGTTTGGCAGGGAAGTCAGGTAAATCACCACTATGACCGGCATTGGCAAGCTCGATTCCTACGGAATAGGAATTCATATCCCCTATACCTTTCCATTCACCAATACCGGCATGCCAGGCGCGCTTGGCCTCTTCCACATATTGAACGATGCGCCCATCCTCATAAATCATGTAATGGGGGCTAAGGCCGCTGTTTTCATCCATGAAAACCTGATCCGCATCCTGTCCTGTTGGTGTGCCTGTGTAATGCAGGATCAGATACTGAACGCTCGATCCGTCATAGCGGTCATTAAAATTTTTAGACGGTGTTTTTTCAATACGCATCAGATTTTGTTTCCCTTACAAAATACATTAACACAAGCCCCGCACTCCAAAACAGGAGAATTGAAACAAGTCCAGCTTTTTGAGTCTGAAATAATGTAGAGAAAAATCCGTAGCTTAAAGGGCCTAAAAAAGCAATCGATTTTCCGGTCAAAGCATAGAAACCATAAATCTTTGTTTCCTCCCTTACCGGTGCAAGACGGCCGGCAAGAGTACGGCTTGCTGCCTGCACAGGCCCGACAAAAAGACCTAAAAATAGAGAGGTAATCAGGAAGGCCGATTTTGAAGGTGCGAATAAAACAACAACACCACTAAGAATTAAACAGGAAAGGGAGTATATAACAGTTTTTTTGGAGCCGATGGCGTCGTCCAAAAAGGAAAATCCGAAAGCGCCAAGCCCGGCAGTCATGTTCAGGCCAACAGCAAATATCAGAATATCTGTAAAGCTCATATCATAAGTAGTCGCCGCATAAATTCCGCCAAGTGCAAAAAGCGTTGCCAGACCATCACGATAAAGAGCGCTGGCAATAAGGAATGTCATTATGTTTTTTGATTTTCTGAAAGACGCAAAAGTTACTTTAAGATCGCGTAGACCGTCACCTATCGCCTGCCGTAATGATTTTGAGACCGGCTTTGTTTCCGGAACAAAGATGAAAAAAGGTATGGAAAATATAAGAAACCAAAGCGCCGTTAATATAGCGGAAGCGCGAATGTTTTGGTCTTGGTCTGCAGGAATATCTAGCAAAGGAGATAATCGTTCTCCCAAACCTGTTAGTAGATACAAACATAACCCAAGAGCCAGTAAGCCTCCGATATAACCACAAGCCCAAGCCCATCCCGAAATTCTGCCTATATGTGTTGGGGGTGCGATGCGGGGTAATAAGGCGTTATAAAAGACAAGGGCGAGCTCTAGAGCGGTTGTAGAGATAACAACCAATAGCAGTATAAGGAAAACGAGAGTGCTGCCCGCATCGGGTTTACCTATATATAAACCTGCAGTTGCCATGGCGCAGACAAGAGTAAAAAACCCGATCCATTTTTTTGTGTGTCCGGCATAATCTGCGACTGCTCCTAAGATGGGTGCGCTAAGTGCAATAAGAACACCCGATATAGCAATGGCGTAACTCCAGTAGGCCCCTCCCGTGACGTCGTCACCAATAATAGTCTTTGAGAAAAAAACGCTATAAACGAAAGTCAGTATTATCGTCGCATATGCCGAATTTGCCCAGTCATACAATGACCAGCCTATGGCTGTCTTGCGGGGTGTCGGAGAAATGGATGCGTTCATAAGAGACTTTCTAAAGCATTCTCAAAAACTTTTCCTCATAAAAAAACGAATAAATCTTCTGATAAATTGACCGCCATAAAATCCCATGATATCCCATAAATATCCATGATTATCCCGATTGTGGAATATTCGTATACGTAATTAAACCCAAAGCAGGTGTGTTCTTAAAAGTGGCGCTGTTTCTTTCAACAACTATAAATAAGCTGGATAAAAAGGGTCGGATATCTCTGCCTGCCAATTTCAGGGCTGTTTTGAATGATAAACAGGCGCAAAGCATAGTTTTGTTTAAATCCCCGGTTCATGAGTGTCTGGAGGGGTTTGATCCTATATTTGTAGAGGAAATAAGCGGACGTTTAGACGATGGTTTTGATATGTTCTCGACCGAGCAGGATGATCTTGCAACAGCCCTTTTTGGTGAAGCTGTACAACTTTCTTTGGATGAGACCGGCCGTATGGTGTTGCCTGAATTGCTCGTTTCCCATGCAGGACTTGATGGTGAGGCAGCCTTTATAGGGTTAGGTAAAAAATTCCAGATATGGAATCCTGAAAAACTGCAGGAACGACGCAATTCAGCGCGCAGCAATGTAAAGTCAAAAGGGCTGACCTTGCCCGTGCAAAGGGAAAGGGGTGGCAATGACTGAGCAAGCAAATGAGCCCCACATACCTGTTATGTTGAGTGAGGTTATAGAGTGTCTCTCACCAAAAGATGGTGGCATCTATGTGGATGGGACGTTCGGAGCCGGTGGTTACACGCGAGCTATATTGGATGCTGCTAATTGCCATGTCATAGCGATAGACCGTGATAGAACGGCGCTGGACGCGGCGCAAAGCTGGGCATCTGAATATGAAGGCAGGCTGGATCTTGTTCATGGTGAATTCGGGTCGGTGCAAGAACATGTTCGGGCGCTTGGATATGATCTGGTTGACGGATTCGTGCTTGATATAGGTGTATCTTCCATGCAGATAGATCAGCCTGAGCGTGGGTTTTCATTTCGTTTTGATGGTCCTTTGGATATGCGCATGGATGCGGACATAGGGCAAACAGCGGCTGATATTGTTAACGAAATGGATGAAGGTGACCTTGCTGACATTATTTATAAATATGGTGAAGAGCGCATGTCCCGCCGAATAGCGCGGGCCATTGTTACTGCCAGAAAAGAAGCAAATATTGAAACGACTTCTCGATTGGCCGATATCATCAGATCGGTTATGCCCAAGAAACACGATAAAATTGACCCGGCGACTAGAACATTTCAGGCGCTGAGAATTTTCGTGAATGATGAGTTGGGGGAGTTGGAACGTGCTTTGGAGGGCTCTCAGGAAGTTTTGGACGAAAATGGTCGTCTTGTGGTGGTGACATTTCATTCGCTTGAGGATCGGATAGTAAAAAAATTTCTAAGAGATAAAAGCGGGCAGCAAGAAAGTGTCTCCCGACACCTTCCTGACTTACCATCGAAGAAAAACGCGACTTTCCGTTTGGAAAATAAAAAGGCATTGGAATCGACAAAAGAAGAAAATTTAAAAAATCCTCGAGCACGCTCGGCAAAATTAAGGTATGCTATAAAAACGCACCGAAGCGAAAATGCTAAAATGGAGGTGTCTGGTCAATGAAAATGGGGCGTGTCTCATTTATTCTGCTCGTGTCAGCGATTTTTATTTCCGGGTCATTGCTTTTCTCGGTGTCTCAACGTGTCCAATCTACTGAGAGGGAAATAGGGCAGTTGAAGGAAAAGCTTTCACAGGAAAACGAATCTCTGCGTGTATTGCGCGCGGAGTGGGCGTATCTAAATCGCCCTGATCGTTTAGAGGCGATGGCGGTGAATGGTGTTTTACCGTCTGCGAATACACCTGCCCGTCTACAGCAAAAAATCACTTTTAATCTTGGGGTTGTTCCGACCCCGTCCAGAAAGCCGTCCGGCTATCTGGCTTCCCCTGAAATCTATTCTGTAACAAATGAGTCGCAATCATCCGAGGATGGAGTAATGCCGGTCTCACCTGAGATAATTTCCAATGATATTGAGAAGAAATCTTTTGATTCGCTTTTGGATAATCTGGGGGAGGGCAATAGATGAAGCGCCATCCTCTACACAGGCTATCCTTAAGCATAATGGGGAATCGCAGCTCCGCATTGGAAAATGCGCGGGCGAGGCTGGTGATTTTAAGCGCTGCTTTCGTGCTGGCCTATTTGGTGGTTGCTGTACGCCTGTTTGATCTGATGATTTTACAGGGGTTTTTCCTTCAAACTGATATGGAAGAAAAGATCAGTGCTTATCAATCTGCTCCCACACACAGCGAGCGGCGGGCGGATATATTAGATCGTAATGATGTTTTGCTGGCAACGTCGCTAAAGACATCTTCCCTTTACGCAGATCCCAAGCTTGTGGTGGATCCGGTGGGTACGGCAAAGAGGCTGTCGGAAATATTCCCGGAGGAAAGCTATGATGTATTGCTGCAAAAGCTCCAGAAAAAGGGGCGCTTTGTCTGGTTGAAGAGAAATCTGGTCCCTGACGATCAGTCGGAGGTTATGAGAATTGGAGATCCCGGCCTGGCCTTTCGAGAGGAATACAAGCGCGTTTATCCGCAAGGCGAGCTGGCGGCCCATCTGGTTGGATACGCGACACAGGATAACAAAGGTATGGCTGGACTTGAGCGCGGATTTGACAGCCTCCTGACAAAAATGCCTGATAACGCGCTTCGCTTGACTCTGGATATTCGGGTTCAGCACGCTTTGAGACAAGAGATCGCCGCTACAATTGATAAATTTTCTGCCAAGGCAGGCACGGGAATTATCATGGATATTAATAGCGGTGAAGTTCTTGCTATGACATCTCTGCCCGATTTTGATCCCCATTTAAATACCATGCCGGATGACCAGCAGCTCTTTAACCGCGCAACGCTGGGCGTTTATGAGCTCGGTTCTGTTTTTAAAATTTTCACAACCGCGGCCCTTCTTGAAAAGGAAGAAAACGCGCTTAGCCAGACATTCGATGCACGTGAGCCTTTGAAACGCGGACGCTTCACAATTAAGGATTATCACGCCGAAAAAAGAGTTATGACTGTGCCGGAAGTCTTTATGGTTTCTTCAAATATCGGAACCGCCCTTATGGGTGAAGAGCTGGGCACTGAAAATATGAAAGCTTTCTATAAAAAGCTCGGTCTTTTTGATAAGCCCGATATTGCTTTGAAGGAGGTTGGTTCGCCTCTTTATCCCAGACCTTGGCGCGATATAAATACACTAACGGCCTCATATGGTCATGGTGTGGCTGTGTCACCTATGCAGCTGATTACGGCCGTGTCCACAGTTTCGAACGGTGGTTACAAACTGAAACCGGGATTTGTGCTTAATGAAGCTGGTACAGGGACGAAGTCTGAGAGAGTTCTTGAGAGACTTGTTTCTGAGGAAACCTCTAAAGTGATGCGTGGGCTTTTGAGGCTGGTTGTAACTGACGGTACCGGCAAAAACGCAGATGTAGAAGGATATGAAGTTGGCGGCAAAACCGGAACAGCGGAAAAACCCGGCATAAAAGGCTATGATAAAGATAAGCTTATCTCATCATTTGTGGGGGTTTTTCCTGCCTCTCACCCCAAATACTCAATATTTGTAGTTATTGATGAGCCTAAGGGCATCAAGGAAAGTTATGGATACGCAACAGCAGGGTGGACCGCAGCTCCCACTGCCGGGCGTGTTGTGCAACGCATGGCAACAATTCTGGGTATGCCGCCCGTTGAAGCCACAGCTGAGCCAGTAGAAAAACTGCTCGTATCACAGGAAGGAGCGCAGGGTCTATGATTAAGAAACTGTCGGATTTGACCGGTTTAGAACATAATAAGAATCCTGAGATCAACGGAATTACCTGCGACAGCCGGAAAGTGGAGCCAGGCTTTTTGTTTGCGGCACTTCCTGGAAATGAGGTGGATGGCGCTGATTATATCAATCACGCTGTTGAGCGTGGTGCAAGTGCGATCCTCTGCAGGAAAAGCGTCAATCCAAAGCTTGAAAAAGATGTGGCCCTTATACAGGTCGACCGCCCTCGCAAGGCCTATGCTAAAATAGTGGCGCAATATTACGGGGCCTTCCCTGAACGCGTCTATGCTGTAACGGGAACAAGTGGCAAAAGCTCTGTGGTCTGGTTTGTGAGGCAATTATTACAAGCCGTGGATATTAAGGCGGCAAGTATTGGCACGATGGGTGCGTTTGGACCCGGGTTTTTTGAAAAAGGCTCATTAACCAGCCCTGATCCTGTCAAGTTGCATGGAACAATTCAAAGAGTGATGGATGAGGCGGGCGTTACAGATGTTGCGCTGGAAGCCTCAAGCCATGGGCTTGACCAGTATCGTCTTGATGGATTGAAAGTCGATATTGCAGCCTTTACCAATTTTTCACATGAGCATCTTGATTACCACGAAACTCTGGAAGCGTATCTGGAAGCAAAAAAGAGACTTTTTAATACATTGCTGTCCCGGAAAGGCGTTGCTGTTTTAAACGCAGATTTTCCTGAGTATGAAGAGTTGCATAATATTGTGGCAGGAAAGGGCAAGCGGGTCTTGTCTTATGGTCACCACGGAAGTGACTTAACGATTCTAACTGAAGAGGCTACTGAGGGCGGCTGTTCGCTCGTTGTGCAGTGTGATGGTGAGGGTTTTGATCTGAACCTCAAACTATTTGGTCTTTTTCAATCCATGAATGTTTTATGCGCAATAGGAATGATAATTGCAGCTCACCCTGACATTGAAAAGGCTAAATTGTTTGAGGCGGCCGCTACTTTAAAAGCAGTTCCGGGTCGTATGGAGGCATTTTTGGGTCACCCGAAAGGGGCTAAAGTCTTTGTGGATTACGCGCATAAACCCAACGCCCTTGAAACGGTTTTAAAAGAAGTAAGAAACCACACCAAAGGCCATGTGCATGTTGTCTTTGGATGTGGTGGTGACCGCGATAAAATGAAGCGTGGACAGATGGGCAAGCTTGCCGCCCAGCTGGCTGATTACGTAGTTATAACCGATGACAACCCGCGCAGTGAAGACCCGGCAGACATCCGCTCTGCCATTCACGCGCAAGTTCCCGATGCCGAAAATATCGGTAATCGACGCGAAGCAATCCGCTTTGCACTTTCCCGCCTCGCGCCCGAAGACAGCCTGATTATTGCAGGCAAAGGCCATGAAACTGGCCAGCTGGTCGGCGCAACCCTTCACCCTTTTGATGATCGTGACGTTGCACGAGAAGAAATTAAAGCATTGGAGCAAACTGCATGACGCACCCTGAAAAAGCCCCGTCTTCTACCCTTTGGACATCTTCCGAGGCCGAAAAGGTCACGGGCGGTAAATCTACATGTGACTGGTTTGCAATCGGTGTATCCATAGATACAAGAACTTTGAAGCAGGGCGACCTGTTTATCGCGCTTGAAGGCGATAATGGTAATGGACATGATTATCTGGCACAGGCTTTCGAAAAAGGAGCTTCGGCGGCAGTTGTCAGCCAGGTTTCAGGCGACCAGGATAAAAGTTTTCCATTACTGGTTGTGAACGATACGTTCAAAGCTATGCAGGATCTTGGGCAAGGCGCGCGCGACAGGACAGCGGCAAAAGTTATTGCTGTAACAGGAAGTGTCGGGAAAACCGGCACCAAGGAAATGTTGGCAGCGGCATTTGGCAAACATGGACAAACGCATGCGGCCATAAAAAGTTACAACAACCACTGGGGGGTGCCTTTAACTCTTTCCAATATGCATGCCGGTACCGATTATGGGGTTTTTGAAGTTGGTATGAACCATCCGGGTGAGATTACACCTCTTAGTAAACAGGTAAAGCCTGATATCGCAATTATTACAACCGTGGCTCCTGTGCATGTAGAGCATTTCGAAAACGGACTGGAAGGTATTGCCGATGCCAAGGCTGAAATTTTTGACGGGTTGAATTCCGGTGGTAAGGCGCTGTTGAATATTGATAATGAGATGTTTGACCGTCTCAGTCAAAAGGCTTTGGCTAAAGACATTGATGTCGTCACTTTCGGAAAATCAGAAAAAGCAGATATACGCCTTATGGAATGTCTTGTGGCCTCAAACGGTACACGTGTGAAAGCCGATATTATGGGGCATAAGATAGCCTATACTTTAAGCTGGAGCGGCGAACATATTGCCATGAACTCGCTGGCGGTTTTAGGTGCTGTAAAGTTATCTGGCTGTGATATTGAAAAAGCTGCCCGGGCCCTTGAAAACCTTACTCCGCCTTCTGGAAGAGGAGCACGGGAGTATCTCGATATTGGGGATAAGGATAATCCGGTGACACTTATTGATGAATCTTATAATGCGTCGCCAACAGCTATGAAAGCGGCTTTCAAAGTATTGGCGCTTATTGATCCCGGACGCGGGGGGCGCAGGATTGCAATATTAGGGGATATGCTTGAGTTAGGCAAAGATAGTCCGAAGCATCACGCAGATCTTGCAATGCCGTTGAGGGCTGCCAATGTTGACCTTGTTTATACATGTGGCAAAAACATGAGAAATCTTTTTGACGCCGTTCCTGAACAAAACAGAGGCGCGCATAAAGATACGAGCATGGAGTTGGCCGAAATTGTGCCTGATGTGCTGGTGCCGGGAGATGTTGTCATGGTAAAAGGATCGCTCGGCAGCAAAATGAATCTCGTTATTGAAACTTTGCGCGCTCTTCCCGGAAAAATATCTCAAGATAAAACCAAGAAAGTCTAAAATATAATGCTTTACAACCTGCTTGCCCCTTTTGCCGAAGAATTTATAGCATTTAACCTGTTTCGTTATTTGACATTCAGAACCGGGGGCGCGGTTCTTACGGCTTTTATACTGTCCCTTCTTATAGGGCCAAAATTAATCAGGTGGCTTAAATCCAAACAGAAAGAGGGACAGCCCATACGAGAAGACGGTCCCGAATCCCATTTTAAAAAGGCGGGAACACCGACTATGGGCGGTTTTATGATACTTGCCTCTGTAACAGTGTCGACTCTTTTGTGGTCGGATTTAACCAATATGTTTGTCTGGTATGCTTTAGTGGTTATGGTCGGTTTTGGATGTATTGGTTTTGCCGATGATTTTGCGAAATTGACTACAAAATCTGCAGACGGGGTCAGCGCCAGAACGCGCATCCTGATACAAATTCTTATCGTTGCGATGGTAACAATCGGTATTAATTACACATTACCAAATACACTGGAGGGTAAAATTGCCATTCCTTTTTTTAAGGATTTGTACTTGGATCTTGGTTGGTTATTCGGGGCCTGGGCCCTTCTGGTTGTAATAGGATCAGCCAATGCCGTAAATTTAACTGACGGACTTGATGGGCTTGCAATAGTACCGATAGGTATTGTCGCGGCCTGTTTTGGTTTAATTGCTTATCTGGTCGGTAATGCTGTCTTCTCTCAATATTTGCAAATCTCTTATGTTCCTGGAACGGGAGAGCTTTCAGTTATATGTGGTGCTGTGGTTGGTGCCGCAATGGGTTTCTTGTGGTTTAATGCCCCGCCGGCGCAAGTTTTTATGGGCGATACGGGATCCCTGTCAATGGGCGGCTTGTTGGGTACTATTGCCCTTATCACGAAGCATGAGCTGGTGCTTGCAATTGTGGGTGGCTTGTTTGTCATGGAAACTGTCTCAGTTATTTTGCAAGTGGCTTCCTTTAAATTAAGAGGAAAACGTATTTTTAAAATGGCACCGATTCATCATCACTTTGAAAAGAGCGGATGGTCTGAGCCGACAGTTGTAATGAGGTTTTGGATTATCGCAGTTGTTTTTGCATTAATCGGTCTTTCATCTTTGAAATTACGCTGATTTAAGGAAATAAAGTTATAATATGAAGTTACTTTCACGCACAGATAGATCCCTCATAGGTCAGTGGCTTTGGACTGTTGATAAAGGAATGCTCTTCCTGATTGGAGGCCTGGTTCTCTACGGGCTGGTGCTTGTAGCGGGGGCCTCACCTTCTGTTGCCTTGAGAATAGGTCTTACAGAAAATCATTTTTTGATAAGACATATTATTGTTCTTGTGCCTGCTATTATCCTGATGACAATTGTCTCTATGCTGACACCGCGCAATCTGTGGCGACTTTCAACTTTGATTTTTCTCGGCGGTATTTTCGCAATGCTCTTGGTGCCGTTCATCGGTATGGATATTAAAGGGGCGCAACGATGGATTCATTTGTTTGGATTTTCGCTGCAACCAAGTGAAATGGTAAAGCCGGCCTTTGCTGTTGTTGCGGCATGGCTTATGGCGCGACAGAAAGAGCGTTCTGATTTTGCGGGTGATTTTTATGCGGCGGGTCTATATGCGATTTTCGTGGCTCTACTTTTGATGCAGCCGGATTTTGGTATGACCATGGTTGTCACATGCATTTTTGCAGTCCAGATTTTTCTGGCCGGACTTCGTTTCCGCTATCTTGTGATTGTGTTTCTGGCCGGGCTTGGTTTGTTGGTTTCTGCCTATTATGGTTTTGATCATGTGCAAAGCCGTATCGACCGTTTCCTTAACCCTGAGGCAGGCTCTACATACCAGGTGGATAAATCAATGGAATCATTCCGCAATGGTGGCGTTTTTGGGACAGGCCCCGGGCAGGGTTCGGTCAAACTGAATTTACCAGATGCGCATGCGGATTTCATATTTGCCGTATCAGGAGAAGAGCTGGGTTTTGTTTTGACAGTGATACTCGCAGGATTGTTCTTATTCATACTCTTAAGAGGATTTAACCATCTTATGGAATCGGAGGATATGTTCTCAATTCTGGCCTGTGGCGGATTGCTCGCCATGATTGGGTTGCAGGCTTTGGTCCATATGGGTTCATCCCTTCATTTGTTACCGGCCAAAGGTATGACGCTGCCCTTTATCAGCTATGGGGGAACGTCCTTATTGTCTATTGGATTTACCTTTGGCGCTGTGCTATCTCTAACACGACATAAAATGCGCAGTGGAATAGTTAAAAACAAGCGGCACAAAAGGATCAAAAGCAGATCATGAGCGATAAGGGCACAACAAAAATATTATTAAGTAGTGGAGGCACCGGAGGACATGTTTTTCCTGCTATTGCCTTGGCAAGTGATCTTATGTCGCGTGGATTTGAAGTCCATTTCGCCACAGATACGCGTGGTCAAAGCTACCTGAAAAATCAGGAGAGCCTTGAATACACAGTTCTTCCCTCAGCAGCCCTTGGTACGGGAATCAGTAAAAAACTTATGGCTGTTTTCAATATGGGGCGCGGCTATATGTCCGCGAAAAAACTATTGAAGAAATTTAAGCCTGACATTGTTGTCGGTTTCGGAGGTTATCCGTCTGTTCCTGCTGTTTTAGCGGCGCAGCGTGCAAAAATTCCCACCGTATTGCATGAGCAAAACGCCATACTAGGGAAAGCCAACCTTTACCTTGCACCTAAAGCGCAGCGCATAGCTTTATCACTACCGGGCGGAAAAGGTCTTGAAGATATTGATCTTATTCGGGCAGTGCACACAGGAAACCCTGTAAGACCTGAAATTTCTAATCTCTATACAAAACCTTATCCGACTTTACAGCATGACGGCCCTTTGCATGTCCTTGTGTTTGGCGGCTCCCAAGGGGCGAGTGTATTTAGCGAGGTATTACCGGAAGCTTTGCGTCTTTTGCCGGAAACTTATCGCTCACGAATTAGAATTGTGCAGCAATGCCGTACTGAAGATGAGATGGGTAAATTACAAAAAACTTACAGCGAAATGAATGTTCCCTCAGAATGCGCCTTGTTCTTTAATGATATGCCGGAAAGGCTGGCATCCACTCATCTTGTCATTGCGCGGTCCGGTGCAAGCACAGTCGCCGAATTAAGTACTGCTGGCCGTCCTGCTATATTTGTGCCCTATCCGCATCATGCAGACCAACAGCAAATGCGAAATGCCGAGGCAGTCGCAGAAAAAGGCGGGGCCTGGGTTATGCCGGAAAGTGGATTTACCGCACAAGCACTCGCGACCAGATTAGAAACCTTTCTTCAGCACCCTGAAACACTTTTTAAAGCAGCAGAAGGAACACGTGACGCGGCAAGACCAGATGCGGCTAGAAAGCTAGGCAATCTGGTAACCGCGATTGCCCTTGGCTGGAATTAATTAAAAGCTGCACCAAAAGTAACGGTTGCCTGATCTTCAATTTTTTCAAAGGTAATTTGACGTTTGTCAGAGTTCTGACTGACTGCTGCAAAAAAGGCGGCATTCATACTGGATTGTGAATGACCGTATTTATCGATTTCTTGCATGATGCCTTGGGCGCTTTCACTGTGGCCTGAAGTCTCAAGGCCGAATGAAAAAGGAAAATCGTCTCCGGGCTGAACCGCAAAAGCAAAGCTGTCTTTTGGTCTGGCAGCCATGTAAGTAGAAATGTCGGCTACTGTGTCATCTATGCGTTTTTGGTAACGCTGTTCAATTTCTTCGGGATGTTTCAGATACTCATAACCTCCCAATTTTTCAGAATGTAGAAGTGGGTCTTCTGTGACATCAGGCATGGTATTCTCCTTACAAAATTATATACAAAGTAATTTGTACTTGTTATATGAAGGTATAAGCGCAAGCAAAATTTATGTCAATAAAATATTACGGAAAATTATGAGAGATATACCATTAGATGTCGGGGTTTTACACTTTGTTGGAATAGGCGGCATAGGAATGAGCGGCATTGCCGAAATTCTCCACTCGCTAAACCACGATATTCAGGGGTCGGATATTGCGGAAAATGCAAATGTTAAAAGGCTGCGTAACAAGGGTATAGAAATTTCCATCGGACATAGTGCTGACAACCTTATTGTTTCTGATGATAAAAAGATTGCAGCAGTCGTTGTATCTTCAGCGATAAAGAAAGATAATCCCGAGCTGGTGGCTGCTAGAGAAGCAAAGATCCCGATTGTTAAGCGGGCGGACATGCTGGCTGAGCTGATGCGCCTTAAATGGGCAATTGCCGTTGGCGGTACGCACGGTAAAACAACCACGACCTCCCTGATTGGTGCAGTTCTTGAGGAAGCTGATAAAGACCCAACTGTTATAAATGGTGGGATTATTCACGCTTATGGCACCAACACACGTTTAGGAAAAAGCGAGTGGATGGTGGTTGAGTCAGATGAGAGTGACGGGACTTTTACAAGGCTACCTGCAACGATTACAGTCGTTACAAATATCGATCCTGAGCACATGGAAAGTTATACAGACTTTGAAGATGTAAAATCATCTTACAGAAAGTTTGTCGAAAACATTCCTTTTTATGGATACGGTGTGATGTGTATTGACCACCCGGTTGTGCAATCGCTTATTCCTACTCTGACCGACAGAAAAATCATAACATACGGTTTTTCAACGCAGGCTGATATTCAGGCCGTCGACTTATCTTTTTGTGAAAGTGGCGCAACATTCAGTGTGCTTCTGCCGGAAGAAAAGGGAGAGCGCCGCAAAATAAAAGATATCTTTTTGGCAATGCCCGGAGAGCATAACGTTCAAAACGCCCTTGCTGCCATTGCGGTAGGCTACGAGCTGGGTATTAGTGATACTATTTTGAAGAAATCATTGCGGCATTTTCAAGGCGTGAGCCGCCGCTTTACCAAAACAGGAGAGGCAGCCGGTATCACAGTTATTGACGATTACGGGCACCATCCGGTCGAGATTGCAGCCGTATTGAAAGCAGCGCGCCAGATGGTTGAGAAAAAAGAGGGTCGCGTTTTTGCCGTCATGCAACCTCACCGTTATTCCCGGCTACATGGCTTGATGGACGATTTCAGCACATGTTTTAATGAGGCACATTCAGTCATAGTTACAGATGTGTATGCGGCGGGTGAAAACCCGATCGAGGGCGCAGACAAAAACGGTCTGGTTGAAAAAATAAAATCTTGCGGGCATAGGGATGCATCAGCTCTGGAAAACCGGGAAAATCTTGCAGAAATAATTTTATCAAAAGCGCGCCCCGGTGATATGGTCGTTTGTCTGGGCGCTGGTGACATTACTCAATGGGCAAAAGACCTGCCGGAAGAAATAGACACACTTAATAAAGACAAAGGCCGCAATGCTGGGTGAAATACCAAAGGTAAAGATAGAAGACCTCCCTCCTGTAAGAGGGCGGTATACTGAGGATGCACCTCTGGGCGCCTTTGGTTGGTTCAGAACAGGTGGAACGGCAGATATTCTCTTTAAGCCTGCGGATGAAGAAGACCTTATAGATTTTTTGAAGGCGTGTCCGACACATATACCTGTTACACCGATTGGTGTTTTATCTAATACAATTATCCGCGATAATGGCGTTCCGGGGGTTGTAATACGCTTTGGTCGTGGATTTACTGATATTGAGCAGGAAGATGAGACGGTTTTACAGATCGGTGCTGCGGCACTTGATTTAAATGCGGCCATAACATCGGCACGGCTGGGTATTGCGGGGCTTGAGTTTTTCAGCGGCATACCCGGTTCCATAGGAGGGGCTTTGCGTATGAACGCGGGCGCTTATGGAACGGAAACAAAGGATGTTTTGGTTGAGGCTGTCTATCTTGATCGCGCGGGGCAGATTATTCATGCTAAAACCGATGATCTTAACATGAGTTATCGCCACTCGGGTGCGCCCTCAGATGCCATGTTTATCCGCGGGATATTTAAAGGGGAGAGAGGCGAGACGCCACAAATCGAGGCGCGTATTTCAGAGATCAAGGCAAGGCGCGCCGAAACACAACCCATAAAGTCGCAAACAGGTGGATCAACATTTGCAAATCCCAAACCGGAAGAGCTGGCCGCTGCAAAGTTACCTGAAGACATGAAAGTCTGGCAGTTAATTGATAAAGTCGGCGGCCGTGGATTTAAAGTAGGGGGCGCACAAATGTCAGAGCTCCACTGTAATTTTATGATTAATACAGGTGATGCCTCTGCACAGGATCTGGAAGATCTTGGTGAAGAAATGCGCCGTCGTGTGTACGATGATTCAGGTATAACCCTGCGCTGGGAAATCAGGCGCCTTGGGCGGCCCGATAATGCTCATAATGTTTTGCTGCAATAGCTTGGAAAGAGGATTTTAACATGACAAAAGAAGTTGCTTTGCTCGTCGGTGGTTGGTCTGCTGAAAGAGATGTGTCTCTCACCAAGGGTAAAAAGGTGGAAGAGGCTTTGAAGGAAGCTGGTTATACTGTCCGTGTTATTGATGTTGAAAAAGATGTCTCCAAATTAGTCGCGGCACTAACCCCGAAACCTGATGCGGTATTTAATAATCTTCATGGAACAGGCGGTGAAGATGGAACAATTCAGGCTGTTTTGGACATGATGGATATTCCTTATACTCATTCACCCCTTAGAGCCTCTGCAATAGCTATGGACAAGCCATTGACAAAGATTATCGCCGCTTCCGTTGGTGTGCCTTCTGCAGAAGGGGTGATCGCCAGTAAAGAGGAGGTTCTGGCTGGTCACATTATGGAACCGCCTTATGTTGTAAAGCCGCCACGAGAAGGATCAAGCGTTGGTGTTAAAATCATTTTCGGCAACGATAACGAGAAGCCCCTGGATGAAGAAGCCTGGACATTTGGTGATGAGGTGCTGGTTGAAAAATTTATTCCAGGCCGGGAATTGACTGTTGCCGTATTGGATGGAGAGGCACAAGCTGTGACTGAAATTGTCTCCCATACACGCTTCTTCGATTACGAGGCAAAATACGCTGATCAGCGCACTGAATATCAATGTCCTGCAAAAATTCCTGAAAAAGTGTATAATTTAGCCTTGGAATATGCGGTTTCCGTGTATACTGTATTAGGGTGCAAGGGGCTTGCCCGGTGTGACTTTCGCTACAATGAGGACTTAGGCAGTTCTGGCCTTTTCCTTCTTGAAATCAATACCCAGCCCGGATGCACCGCTGAATCAATCGGACCTTCGCAGGTCATATATAACGGAATGTCATTTACGGAGCTTTGCTCCCACCTTGTCGAGACTGCTACATGCGCAAAACTGGAACACGAAAAAGTAAAATCCTCAAAAGACGGAAAAAATCGTCTTTCCGCCTAAAATCACTTCTTAAAAAAACTGCCATAATCCTTGTTGGTGTTGGGGTTCTTGCAGGTGGCGGCCGTTGGTTATGGACCAGTGGCGCGGTTGCGGATGCAGGATTTGCGGCAAAGACAGCATTTTACGGCGCAAGCAGCGATCTCGGCTTTACAATTGATAATGTTTATATTGAGGGTCGTAAATTCTCAGACATTCAGGACATACAAAAAGCCTCTGGCGTCATGCGTGGCGGCTCAATTTTGGCTTATGATCTTAAGGGCGCAGCGGAACGACTTTCCTCTTTGGACTGGATAAAGAAGGCCACAATTCGCCGTGATTTGCCCGACACTGTTTATGTGGCTTTAGAAGAAAAAAGGCCTTTGGCACTTCTGCAAAGAGAGGGTAAAAAACTTGCCCTGATAGATACTGAAAGCCAGATTATTACAGAAAGCCCCGATGAGAGATTTTCAAATCTTGTGATTATCAGCGGAGAAGGTGCTGCGGAAAATTTTCCTGATCTTTTAAAGTTGATATTGGCTCAGCCCGAGATCGCATCCAAGATTACAATCGCAAAAAGGGTGGGAGATCGCCGGTGGAATTTATATACGGCGAATGATGCGCGTATTCAGCTGCCCGAAGATGATGTGGCTTACGCTTTGGCCAGACTCGACAAATATCAGAAAACTGATTACGTGCTGGACAAACCTGTAAAAGATATAGACTTACGCTATCCAGACAGAATAGTGTTGCAGTCTATCGAAGATAATACGCCAAGAATAATTCCAGCGGACTTTAATCTATGAACGAGAGTTTTCCTTACAAGCCCGGGTCAGTTGTTGCGGCTCTTGACGTTGGGTCGTCCAAAATTGCCTGCTTCATAGCTCGTATTTCCAATGAAGAGGGTGATATGGAGGTTGTGGGTGTGGGTCACCAAAGCTCCAAAGGCATAAAAAACGGCTCGGTCATAGATTTGAACAAAGCCGAAGATGCTATTCGCCAAACTGTTCATGCCGCGGAAAGTATGGCGGCCAAGACAATGAAGGGTTATCCTTTGCGGGATATCATTTTGTCTGTTCCTTCCGTGCATACTCATTCTCATGCCGTTGATGTTGATGTTCAGATACTTGGGCAGGAAGTAACAGATAATGATATCAAGCGTGCCTTGGCAAAGGCGCAAACGCAGATCAATGACAGCGAGCGCGAATTGATACACACCATACCTGTTGGTTACACGCTGGACAACAAACCCGGCATACAGGATCCGAAAGGTATGGTTGGACAGCAGCTTGGTGTAGAAATACATATGGTTGATGGCGAGCTAGGTGCCCTTAAAAACCTTGCAACCTGTGCCGAGCGGTCACATCTGGATATCTCGGGCCTATGTTGTGCGCCATATGCTGCCGGCCTTTCTAATCTGGTTGAAGATGAGATGGAGTTGGGCTGTACGATTATTGATATGGGTGGCGGAACAACCTCCTTTGCTGTCTTCCAGCAAAACAGGCTGCTTTATGCAGGTGCCATTCCTGTGGGCGGGCAAAATGTGACGTCTGATATAGCGCAAGGTCTTGCTACACCTCTGATTGAGGCCGAGCGTATAAAGACCCTTTATGGAAGTGCAATTGCCGCCAGCCGTGACGAACATGAATTTGTAGATGTGCCGCCCCTTGGGGAGTCTGATAACAATCAGATCAACCATGTCCCGCGTTCGTTGCTGGTCAATATTATTCAGGCACGGTTGGAGGAAACTTTTGAAATGGTTGCCCAGAACTTAAAAGACTCTGGTTTGGCCGAGTCAGTCGGGCGCAGGCTTGTACTCACAGGTGGTGCCAGCCTTTTGCCGGGCACGGCCGACCTTGCACAGCGCATCCTGAACAAGCAAGTGAGACTTGGCCAGCCAATCAGCTTTCCGGGGCTTCCTGATGCAACCAGTGGACCGGCTTTTTCCGTTGCGACAGGATTGCTTCACTATATTTCAAAACGCTCCCACGAAATGCCGACTGAAATAGCTATGCATGCAGAGAGGGGCTCGCTTTGGACGCGTGTGCGGCACTGGATAAAGGAGAACTGGTGAGTTCAAAAGATAATATAACTATTCGCTTTCTGGAAGACCGGGACAGAGGGGCAATACAGGAGAATGTAAAAGAATTTATCGCATATATTGCTCAGCTATGCGGTAAAGAGCTTGATGATTCTCCTGAAAAAACAGAGGAAGTCGCAACAGAACTCTTGTCAGCAAATAGCTCTACTCAGGTTATTGTTGCCGAAAGAGATGGAAAATTAGATGGGTTTCTTTCGTATTTTCCTGCCTTCTGGGTTGAAGAAAATACTAAATCTTACATGGTGTCTGCATTTTCCGTGTCTTCAAAAAAGCGTGGCTCGGGGGTAGGTCGTAAACTGTTTTCCCATTTGGTTTCGCAGGCCAAGGAGGATGGCGTGGGTCAGGTGATTCTCACTGTGCACCATAATAATGCGGGAGCGCTTAAATTTTATGATAAATTCGGCCTCATACACTATGAAGATGAGCGCATCATGCTGGTTGATTTTTGATTGTGCTTATTTTGGGCGTTTTTGTATAACTTTATACACTTATCCACAGATTGCTGTGAGTCTTTGTTTGACCTTGTTCGGCGCTGTGTCAAACTCGAAAAAATGAGTCGTAAGAGTCGGTTAGACTCGTTTTTTTCGTCCTGAATTTAAATATTGGTTTTTTGTTTGGCTATGCTCTATAATAAATATACGCAAATTGGTGCTTTTCTCTTGCGCCAATCCAGCCTAGACTTTTTATCAACGATTCGAATTCTCGGATTTATTAAGGTTTACATTCTAATATTTATTTCCGTCCCGGAGGTCTTTTGACATGATTAACGTACGTATGCAGCCCACAGAGAATAAACGGTTCTCCCCTAGAATTTCAGTCGTAGCCGTAGGTGGCGCCGGTGGAAATGCTGTGGATAATATGATTGATGCCGGAATGGCGGGGGTTGAGTTTGTTGTCTGTAATACAGATGCACAGGCGCTAAATTCATCATTGTCAGACCAGAAGATCCAACTTGGTGCAAGTGTCACCAGCGGACTTGGCGCAGGTGCTAAGCCCGATGTGGGTAAGATGGCGGCAGAGGAAACTCTGGATGAAGTTATGTCCCATATTGACGGCGCAAACATGGTTTTTGTGACTGCCGGAATGGGGGGCGGTACAGGAACAGGTGCTGCGCCGGTGATTGCAAAGGCTTGCCGTGAGCGCGATATCCTGACCGTTGGTGTTGTGACCAAACCATTCCATTTTGAAGGCTCCAGAAGAATGAGTATGGCCGAGCAGGGGATTTCCGAGCTACAGGAATATGTTGATACTCTGATCGTTATCCCTAATCAGAATTTGTTCCGCATAGCCAATGAAAAAACAACTTTTTCAGAAGCATTTAAAATGGCTGATAGCGTCCTTCAATCAGGCGTTCGCGGCGTAACAGACCTTATTGTTAATCCTGGTCTGATTAACCTTGATTTTGCTGATATCCGTTCAATTATGCTTGAAATGGGTAAGGCTGTCATGGGAACAGGTGAGGCCACAGGCGAAAAACGTGCAGTAGAAGCTGCCGAAAAAGCAATATCCAATCCTTTGCTGGATGATATGTCCATGAAAGGTGCAAAGGGCGTTATCATTAACGTAACAGGCGGTCATGATATGACATTGTTTGAAGCGGATGAGGCGTGTAACCGTATCCGTGAGGAAGTTGACCCAGAGGCTAATATTATCTTCGGTACATCTTTTGATGACACTATGGAAGGCACAATGCGTGTGTCTATCGTGGCAACAGGGATTGATACAGAAACAGCCAGAAAAACAGGAGGCGTTTCTCCCAACCTTAATCTGGAGCGTGCAAAGCCTAGAACGGTAGCTTCACCATCTGGCTCAACAGCTCAGCAGCAATTCAGAAATCCTGTTGCAGCGGCTAGCAGAGTAACGCAAAATTTTGTGCAACCTCAAACAGCTCCTATCGGAGCACAAGCATCCGTATCTGAGGAGCCGGGTGACCTTTTTGAGCAAACATCCCCTACGACAGAGCAGGCTCAACAGCCGACCCAGACATATGCGGAAAACCGGAATGTTTTGACAGCAGAGCAAAAAACAGTTTCTGAAACGCCAGCAGTTTTGCGCGGAAGTACTTATGGCGAAGCCTTTATCCCACCTTCACCCGCAACAGCTGAAACATATGGTTCTACAGCTCACATGCAAATGGGTGGTGCCGGACAGCAGCAACAACAAGTGCAACAGCAAAGCGTAGGCCAGGCAGCAACTGCGCCATCTCTAAAGTTGAACCCACCTGTTCCTGGGGCTCAAAAGTCCAGAAAATCTCCCAGCCTTTTTGAACGTATTACTGGCGGGGCGTGGAGACAGGATGAGACAGATGAGTTTTCTTCAGACACATCTGCTACGGATACATCAGAAGGTGGTCAAGGAACAACAGGTGGCGCAACGCCAACTACACCATCTCAAAATAAGCTGAATGTTGAGAAACCCAGTAAAACTTCAGTTGAAGATGAGTTGGACATTCCTGCCTTTCTTCGCCGACAGGCCAACTAACGAAACCGAATATCTCTCCATCCTTAGCCTCCCGGTTATTGCCGGGAGGTTTTTTATTGCATGCGCGAATGTAGTTATGGTAAAACAACGGAATAAGCTAATATAGAATGGTGTGCAGAATGAGAAGCTTAAGAGAAATATATAAAGACGCAGAAAATGCTTCAGAAAACATGAATTTTTTTGAGGTATTGCAAAGCGTAGAAAATTTGAATGAAGCCCGGGCAGAAGGTGACCCTAGCTTTTCTCTGATTAAAGACGGAAAAGGCCATTCAGCAAAATATATTTTGCTGGTTAAAGATACTGAAAGCACTCCTGATACTGATGGTGAGGGGCGAGTCCGCCTCCAGGGCAATGGGATACGCGCTTCACTGAAAGCGGAACAATACGGAAGAAATGTTGTAATAGAACAAAGACCTTATTTGAGTTTTCTGGATCGCGACTGCAATCCTGTTGAAAAGCCAGAGATACTGGTGGGAGGGTTTTCAGACACGCATTGTTCTTTGGAATTAAGTCACGAACATGCAGGTATGAAGGCGTTAGGCGAGTTTCTTAGCCAATTTGCCTCTGACCATTCCGGTGTAGACGGTCTTTTTGAGGTTTCCGAAAGAGACAAGAAAGTTCTTTTCGCAGTTAAACACGAATTATAGCCCTTTAATAAATAACTGTTCTTTTGTAGGTTAGTGATTATGCAAAGTAATCATTCTTCCGGAAACGTTCTTTTTCTTATTCTTATTGCTGTGGTTCTTTTCGCCGCGCTCTCTTATGCCGTTACTTCCTCGTCTAGAAGCGGTGGTAATGTAGATAAAGAAAAAAATGAGTTAGCGATTTCAAACCTGATGCAGCAATTAACATTACTGGATCAATCAATTATGCGTCTGAAAATATTAAACAAATGTACAGATAAAGAAATAAGCTTTGAAAACACTACAGTGTCCGGCTATTCATTTGCGACAAGAGATAAATGTAAGCTTTTTGAACCTCAAGGTGGCGGATTAAATTGGTTAGTTCCCGTTAAAAAGTAGGGGAAAGCAACTATCGCTACAATCACCGCAACTGGGTTTTAGGGCAGGGGTGTTCCGGAAGTACAAATTGTACAGATTTGATTATGATGTGGAGGAATATTCCTGATGACCTTTGTTTGGCGATAAATAAAAAGATGTTGGATATTGATTTAACTACAATTCCTTCAAATTCT
>Ga0066376_10000791_pt1 | contig 29924 bp, 25 predicted proteins | sample Knorr_S15_td_Bot_FD_77009 | JGI IMG/M metagenome (GOLD analysis project Ga0066376, IMG submission 77009) | Marine microbial communities from Southern Atlantic Ocean transect - Knorr_S15_td_Bottom_ad_5009_LV_A | ecosystem: Environmental > Aquatic > Marine > Oceanic | place: Southern Atlantic... | reverse complement strand
TTTCCGCCGAAGGTCGAGGCGTGGCTTCCGGGGACCAGGATCTCGGCACAGGCCTCGGTCGCGCATAGCGCTCCAATCGGTATCCCGTTGCCCAGGGCCTTTGCCAGCGTCATCAGGTCGGGGCTCACGCCCTCGTGCTCGTGGGCGAAGAGCGTTCCCATCCGCCCCATGCCGCACTGCACTTCGTCGAAGATCAGCAGCGCACCGCTGGCGTCGGCGATTTCGCGCAGGCCCGCGAGGAAGCCAGGCGGGGCGGGCCATACGCCGCTTTCGCCCTGTACCGGCTCGACGAGGATCGCTGCCGTGCGCTCCGACACCTGCTCGCGGACGGCGTCGAGGTCGCCAAAGGGCGCGAAGCGGAAACCCGAAACCACCGGCTCGAAGCCCTTCCAGTAAGCGGGTTGCCCGGTGGCGCTCACGGTGAAGAGCGTGCGTCCGTGGAAGCTGCCGTCGAATGCGACGAACTCCGGCCGCGGATCCCCGCGCTCGGCGTGGAAGCGCCGCGCACACTTCAGCGCGGCTTCGTTGGCCTCGGCGCCGGAATTGCAGAAAAAGACGCGATCCGCGAAGCAATTTGCGACCAACTGTTCCGCCAGCCGAATCTTCGGTTCGCTGCCAAAGAGGTTCGAGACGTGCCAGAGTTTTCGCGCCTGCTCTTCGAGGGCGGCGGTCACCTTCGGGTGGCAGTGCCCGAGGGCCGCTGTAGCGATCCCGCCCATCAGGTCGAGGTAGCGCGCTCCGTCGGCGTCGAAGAGGTGGCAACCCTCGCCCCGGACCAGGGTGATGGGCAGAGGGCGATAGTTCGCCACCAGGACGGCTTCGGCCTGGTCGAGGAGTTCCTGGTTCCGGGTCATGGAAATTCTCGGAGTGAGTGGGTGGCGTGACGCGCCAAAGAATAACAGCCCTCCGCTCGCCGCGGTCCGTGCCCAGCCGGTAGTCTCTGCGCGTGCCGGTCTCGCCCCCCGCCCCTAAAGCTTCGCTTCGCAGCAAGGCCGAACCGCCCGCGCCGGCCCCGATTCGCGCGCTCGCCCATCGTGACATCGCCGCGACCGTAGAGGTCCTGGCCCGCGCGTTTCGTGATACGCCGCTCACCTGCGCAGTGATCGAGGGCAGCCCCGAACGGCGCCTGCGCTGCAATCGCCGCGGAATGGAGATGTTGCTCCGGTCGGCAGACGGAAGGGCGAGCCTGCTCGGTCGCGACCAGCCCGGGGGCCCGAAGGCGCTCAGTGCGGCGCTGGTCGCCGCCCCCCCCGGTGTCTTTCCGCTGCCGTCGCCGGGCCCGCTCCGGCTGCTCCGCTATCTCCTCGGGCAGGGTCCCCGCGTGGTTCGGCGCTGGGGTGAGGTCTCGCGGGCGCTCGAGGCGGTGCATCCCGAGGGTCCCCATTGGTACCTCTCGCTGCTCGGTGTCGAGCCGAGCCTCCAGGCGCGCGGGCTCGGGAGCGAACTGCTGCGGCACTGGCTGTCCCAGGTCGACCGGGAGCCGGCGGCGATCTACCTCGAAACCGATGTCGAATCGAATTGTGTCTTCTACGAACGCGAAGGGTTCGCGGTGGAGAACGAAATCCAACTGCTGGGGGTGCCGCTCTGGTGCATGGCGCGACCCGCCCGAAACCCCGAGAATCCGTAGGCCGACGATTGTGTCGGACAGAAGAGGAAGCGCATGTTCGGATCGAGACCGGATGCCAAAAGGGTCGAGGGGCTGCCGACGGTGCGGCGCTTCATGCCCTTTATCTCGCCGCGCCGAAACGACTCGCTGGTGCTCTACACCCAGGAGGTCGAAGCCGAAGCCGCGCTGAAGTTCGTCGAGGAGTACAACCGGGGGCGTGAGCCCGACCACTGCATCACGCTCTTTCACCTGGTGCTCCGAGCGATTGCAAAGGCCCTGCACGAGTATCCCGGCATCAATCGTTTCGTCGCTGGCGGGCGCCTGTGGCAGCGCGATGGAGTCTGGCTCACCTTCGCCGCGAAACAAGAGATTCTTCCGGGCTCGCCGCTCCTCACCATCAAGCGCGAGTTTTCCGAGGGCGAAGACCTCGACGGGATGGTCGATTCGATCCTGGGGAACATTCGCTCGCGCAGGGGCGGTCGCCGGACTACCAGCGACAAGGAAATGAGCCTCGCCAGCCGACTGCCCCCGTTCGTCACGATGGCGACGGTGAAGTTGCTCATGTTCGTCAACCGCATCGGCGCACTCCCGAAGAAGATGATCGACGACGATCCGCTCTTTACGTCGCTCTTCGTTGCGAACCTCGGATCGGTGGGCCTCGAAGCCGGCTATCACCATCTCTGGGAATACGGGACCTGCTCGATGTTCGCCGTGATGGGACGCCTCAAGCCGCGTCACGACGGCGTGACGGTCTTCGAGATGCAGTACAGCTACGACGAGCGCATGGAAGACGGGCTTTACGGGGGCCTGGCCATGTCGAGCATCAAAGAACACATCGAGAAGCCCGAAGGGCTTCGCGACTGACCCGCGCCGCCCTCGAAGGAGATCCCGCGATGAGTCCGCCTGCAGACCTGCTCACGGGGCTGGCCGAAGCCCAGCCCGAAAAGATCGCGCTGATCGACGATCGCCCGAGCGGCGACGTTGTGAAGGTGAACTTCGCCGACTTTGAAGCCGAGGCGAACCGCCTGGCGCACGCGTTGCGGGCGGCGGGGCTACGCCCCGGCGACAAGATGGTGTGGTGCGGACAGAACTCCCTGCGCGTGGTCGCCCTGATGCACGCCGCGCGCAAGGCGCAGCTCACCGCGGTGCCGCTGAACTACCGGCTCACGCCCGACGAGGCGGCCTACGTCGTCGACAACTGCGACGCCGCGCTGGTGGCGGTCGATGCCGAGTTCGGCGAACTGATCGATCGCATCGCACCGAAAACGCCCAAGGTGCACACCCGCTGGGTCTTCGACGGCGATGCAGCCGTGTGCTCGGGGGCCCGGGCGCTCGACGCAGTCGTCGAGGGGTTGCCGACGACGCCCCCCGACCCGGCGGAGGCCGACACCACCGCCGCGACCATGATCTACACCTCGGGCACGACCGGCAAGCCAAAGGGAGCGCTGCGTCATGGCAGCGGGGATCCCGAGCAGATGGCCGCGCTGATGACCTTGATCGGCTACCAGCCCGACGACATCTACTTGACCACCGGGCCGCTCTACCACTCGGGGCCGTCGGGTTTCATGGCGCTGGCCCAGGCACTCGGCAACACGGTGATCCTGCAGCGGAAGTTCAACCCCGAGGACTGGCTACGGCTGGTCGATCGCTACCAGGTGACCAGCACCTTCTCGGCGCCGACGCCGATCCGTTTGGTGTGCAACCTCCCGGACGAGGTGAAGGCGCGCTACGACCGCAGCACGATGCAGCGGATGGTGGCGAATGCGGCGCCGTGGAGCTTCGCCCTGAAGGAGGCCTACCTCGCCGACTTCCCCGAGGAGTCGCTCTTCGAGGTCTACGGATCGACCGAGCTCGGAGTGAACACGGTGATGCTGCCGAAGGACCAGCGCCGCAAGCCCGGATCCTGCGGACAGGCTTCGCCCTTCGTCGAGTTGGCGCTCTTTGACGACGACGGCAACCGGGTCACCGAGCCGAACGTTCCGGGCGAACTCTTCGCGCGCAGCCGCAGCGTCTTCACTACCTACTACAAGGCCGACGAGAAATACCAGGAAGACAAGCGCGGTCCCTTTCACACCGTCGGCGACGTCGCCTATATCGACGAAGAGGGCTTCGTCTTCATCTGCGATCGCAAGAAGGACATGATCATTTCGGGGGGGATGAACATCTACCCCGCCGAAATCGAGGGGGCCCTCGAGCGCCACCCGGCGATCATCGACGTGGCGGTCTTCGGGATTCCCAGCGAAGACTGGGGCGAGAGTGTTCACGCCGTCGTGGTGCACCGCGAGGCGCAGCCCGTCTCGGAAGGGGACGTGATCGCTTACGCGCGCGAGCATCTGGCGAGCTACAAGATCCCGCGTTCGGTCTCTTTCGTCTCCGAGATCCCGCGTACGGGTTCGGGAAAGATCCTGAAACGGGTGCTGCGCGAGCCCTACTGGAAGGATCATGGCAGCTTCGTCGCCTGAGCCAGCGTTTGTTGGTGCGCCGCTGCGGACCTAAGATGGGGTGGTGGGGCGAGAGCAGCACGTTCGGCCGGGGCGAAGGGCCTCATGCAGTGGGAGCGATCCGGTTGCGCCGGAGCGTTTCGGTTGGGTCTTTGGGTGTCTCGGGCTGCTGGCCGTCGCTGTCCTGGCGGGCCCCGCGCCGGCGGATCCCGTGCGCCTTGCCTACCTCGATCCGGGATCGGGCAGCTTCCTGATCCAGGCGCTGGTGGCCCTGGTGGCGGGGATCGCCGTGGCGCTCCGAACCTACTGGGAGAAGGTGAAGTCCCTCCTCGGCCTTTCGCGGGGCGCTGGGGGCGGGTCCGGGGGGGACACCCCAGGCGACGATGGCTGACGTCCTCGGCGGGTCGTTTCGCGATCCGGCGGGTTTCGTGTACCGGCACGCGGGTGTCGTCTACCGCCAGGTGAACGACGTCGGCAGCCCCGACTACCAGGCGCTGATGGATTCCGGGCTGTACGCCGAGTTGGTCAAGGCTGCGCTGCTGATCCGGCACGAGGAGGTCCCGGCTCCGGCGGATGCGGCCCCGGACCACGCGAAAACGCTGCGGCCCGAGGCGGTGGAGTTCATCTCCTACCCCTACGAGTGGTGTTTCGGCCAACTGCGCGACGCGGCGCTTGCGACCCTCGAGATCCAGCGCCGGGCGCTGGCCCGCGGCCTGAGCCTCAAGGATGCCAACGCGTACAACATCCAGTTTCACCGGGGGAAGCCCGTGCTGATCGACACGCTTTCCTTCGAGCGCTACCGCGAGGGCGAACCGTGGGTGGCCTACCGGCAGTTCTGCCAGCACTTCCTCGCGCCGCTTGCGTTGATGCACTACCGCGACGTGCGCCTCGGCGAATGGTCGCGCCTGCACCTCGATGGCATCCCGCTCGACCTCGCCGCCGAGTTGCTGCCGATGCGCGCCTGGCTGCGGCTGTCCCTGTGGATGAACCTGAAGTTGCACGCCCGTTCGCAGCGGCGTCATGCAGGAGGCGCGGCGCCTGCTAGCGCGACGCGCGTTTCGAAGACGGGCCTTGGCAACATTCTCGCCTCGCTCGAAGCCGGGGTGCGGAAGCTGCGTTTCGAGCCGGGTGGCAGCGAGTGGTCGGATTACGATGCGGAAGGCAGCTATGGCGACGGAGGGCTGGAGGAGAAGAAGGCCGTGGTGGCGCGCTGGCTTGGTGAGATGGCGCCGCACCGTGTCTGGGATCTCGGGGCGAATACCGGAGACTTCTCGCGCATTGCCTGCGAGGCGGGCGCCCGGGTGGTGGCCTTCGACGTCGATCCCGGCGCCGTCGAGCGAAACTATCGGCGCGTGCGCGAAGCCGGCGAGACCGCACTCCTGCCACTGCGGATCGACCTCTGCAATCCGTCGCCCGCCCAGGGCTTCGCGCACCGCGAGCGTGCGAGTTTGGTGGAGCGGGCCGGGCCCGATTGTGTTCTCGCCCTGGCCCTGGTGCACCACCTGGCGATCTCGAACAACCTGCCGCTCGAGCGCATCGCCGAGTTTCTGGCGCTGCTGTCCCCCCGGCTCGTGATCGAGTTCGTGCCCAAGGGCGATCCCCGCGTCGAGACGTTGCTGGCGACGCGCCCCGACATCTTCCCGGAGTACCGGCGTGAAGGTTTCGAGCGGGCCTTCTCGGTGTACTTCGAGATCGAGGAAGCCGCAGCGCTGCCCGGCTCCGAACGGCGCCTCTACCGGATGCTTCGCCGGGCTCACAGGGCCTAAGCGGGGGCGCTCCCGCTCGCAGGCTCGAGAACGACAGAAGCCAGCACGTCCCGGCTGCCTCTAAAACGAAACGCCGACGGGTCGAACCCGCCGGCGTCTCGATCGTTCAGCCCGAAAGGCGGGCGTGGGTCAGCTGGTGACCGCCGCATCTCCGCGCTCACCGGTTCGGATGCGCACGGCGTCAGAGACCTCGCTGATGAAGATCTTGCCGTCGCCGATCTTACCGGTGTGGCAGGCCTCGGCGAGGACCTGTTCCACCTTGTCGGCGAGTTCGTCGACGACGACGATCTCGAGTTTGAGCTTCGGCAGGAAGTCGACTTCGTATTCCGCCCCGCGGTAGATCTCCGTGTGGCCCTTCTGGCGGCCGAATCCCTTGATCTCGCTCACCGTGATCCCCTGGATCCCAGCCGCCGTGAGCGCCTCCTTCGCATCATCGAGCTTGAAGGGCTTGATGATCGCTTCGATTTTCTTCATGACGAGTTCCTTCGCTTTCTTCGTGTGGGCTGGGTGGAGCCCAGGTTATTCGTTGTCCGGCCCGGATGAGGTGATCTGCACCCCGCCGGCGACCGCGCCGCCGCGGAGGTGCGCATCGTCGAAGGGACCGACGCTCGCCTGCAGGTCGTAGGCGTGCATGCCGTGTTCGGCGAGGTCGAGACCCTCGAGCTCTTCTGAGGCTTCCACCCGCAGGCCCATCGTCGCCTTGATGACGCCGAAGATGATGGCCGCGCAGGCCACCGTAAAGCCACCGTAGGCGAGGACGCCGACGAGCTGGATGCCGAAGGTGTGCTCCGGGTTGGTGGAGAAGAGGCCCACGGCCAGGGTTCCCCAGATGCCGCACGAGAGGTGCACCGAGATGGCGCCGACCGGGTCGTCGATCCTGATCTTGTCGAAGAAGAGCACCGAGCCCACCACGATGCCACCGGCGATCAGGCCGATGAGGATGGCGGAGAGCGGCGTCATCACGTCGGCGCCGGCTGTGATGCCGACGAGGCCGGCGAGGATGCCGTTGAGTGCCATCGAGAGGTCGGGTTTGGGCGAAACGAAGGAGTAGCTGATCATCGCGCCGACGCCGCCCGCCGCCGCGGCCAGGCAGGTGGTGACGAGCACCAGGGAGGTCAACTCCGGGTCCGCCGACAGCACCGAGCCGCCGTTGAAGCCGAACCAGCCGAGCCAGAGCAGGAAGACGCCCATCGTCGCGAGCGGCATGTTGCTGCCGGGGATCGGCGTCAAGCGGCCGTCCTTGCCGTACTTCCCGAGGCGTGCGCCGAGCATCGCGGCGCCGACGAGCGCCGCCCATCCGCCCACCGAGTGCACGAGGGTAGAGCCGGCGAAATCGTAAAAGCCCATGGCGTCGAGCCAGCCGCCGCCCCACTTCCAGGAGCCGGCGATGGTGTAGACGAAGGCCACGAAGAGCGCCGAGAAGAGCATGAAGGACTTCAGCTTGATGCGCTCTGCCACCGCCCCCGAGACGATCGTCGCCGCGGTGGCGGCAAACATCGCCTGGAAGAGGAAGTCGGTCCAGTAGGTGTAGCCGCCGTCGGCGTAGGCCGGCGTGTTGGCGCCCGGGTCGAACCCCGCGCCGAGGCCAAATCCGGCAAACCCGAGGATGCCGTTGAAGTCGCCGGGGGACATCAGGTTGAAGCCCACGGCCCAGTAGGTGAGGATGCCCGCGCAGATGATGAACACGTTCTTGAACAGGATGTTCACCGTGTTCTTCGCGCGTGTGAGCCCCGATTCGAGGCTCGCGAAGCCGAGGTGCATGAGGAAGACCAGCCCTGCGGCGAGCATCATCCACACGTTGTTGGCGGTGAAGAGCCCGGCACTGACACCGTCGTCGGCAAGGGCCGCGCTCGGTAGCAGCGCCGCGCAAAAGGCCAGGCCGATCCAGATTCGTCGAGTCATGGTTTCGAGTCCCTCGTGAAGGACGTATCGAGGGGCCCGCGTGGGGCCCTGGATACGGTGGTGAGAGTTTGGGTTCCGGTTGGGTGGCTCCGTTCGAAGGCGATCCGTCGGGGTCGCGCTCGAAGGGATGTCGCAGCCTGACAAAGCAATCTGCGTGCCAGCGTTTACACGGCACACAGCCGCTTTCACGGGCACACCTGTGTCGCTCACAGCGCACTTGCGCCGCCGCCGACCCAATTCGCGGGCACTCCCTGCAAGCAGAATGGGCAGCCCGGGAGGGCGGGGGGACTGGGAACAGTGGGAACAGGGACGTTGTTGCTTTGTTGCCTTCCCGCCCCGGTGTGCCCAGGCCTGTGCACCCGACACTGCGGGAAGGCAACAAAGCAACAACGTCCCTGTTTGGGCCGGGCCTCTGTCGGGCCGTCCGGGCGTTCCCGCCCGGGCGCTGGGGCCTAGACGAGTCCGCGTTCGATCAGCGCCTCGACGATCTGCACCGAGTTGGTAGCGGCGCCCTTGCGCAGGTTGTCGGAGACCTGCCAGAGCGCGATTCGATCGCTGGTGAGGTCGCGGCGGATGCGTCCGACGAGAACCTCGTCGCGCCCCACCACGTCGCGCTGGGTGGGGAAGAGGTTGGTCGCGATGTCGTCCACGACCTCGATGCCGGGGAAGGCGGCCAGCGCTTCGCGGGCGGCCTCGGGCGAGATCGTGCGCTCGGTCTGGATCAACATCGTGGCGGCGTGCCCGACCGGCACCGGAACTCGCACGCAGGTCATGTGGACGTCGACGTCGCCGCCGGAATGGGTCGGCCCGAGGATCTTGCGGGTTTCATAGAGCAGCTTCACCTCCTCGGTGGTGTAGCCGTCCTCCGGCCGAAAGGTCTCGCAGAGCGGCACCGTGTTGTAGGCGATGGGCGCGGCGAAGACTTCGGCCTTCGGCTCACGCCCCTCTCGGATGGCGGTCACCTGCGCCTCGAGTTCGTCGACCCCGGGTTTGCCGGCACCCGAAGTGGCCTGCAGCGTGGTGATCACGACATACTCGAGCCCCGCCACCCGGCGGATCGGCTCCAGCGCCATCACCACGCCGATGGTGGTGCAGTTGGGGCTGGCGATGATGCCCTCGTGGGCGTCGAGGGCCTCGGGGTTGATCTCCGGAACCACCAGCGGGACGCGGTCGTCCATCCGCCAGGTACTCGACTTGTCGATGGCGATGGCACCGCGCTTCGCCGCTTCCGGGGCGAGTTCTTTCGAGAGCGAGCCCGTGGCCGCGAAGAAGACGATATCGAGGCCGTCGAAGGCCTCGGGCTTCGCCTCCTGCACCTCGATCTCGTTCCCGCGGAAGGAAACGGTGCGGCCCACGGAGCGGTGGCTGGCCAGCGGCAGCAGCGTCTCGATCGGCAGCTGCCGTTCTTCGAGGATGCCGAGCAACACCTCGCCCACGGCCCCGGTGGCGCCCACGATGGCCACGCGCAGGCCCTCTCCGGCTTCACGCTTGCGTGTTTGGAACATGATCTTCTCCTGCGAACGGGGGGCTCGCGCCGCCGCTTCACGCGACCGGGAGTGCCAAAAAAAAAGCCCTCCCGGCGATCGGAAGGGCGGGCGACGGGGGAATCGTGCCCTTCCGGCTAGTGCGTCTCCGTGGTGCGGGTCGTCACCTTTGTGCACGCGACCCCGCCCGTCGTCGTGCGGCGACCGGGGCCCGGAAACGCAGTATTGGCCGAAATCGACATCGCGAGGCAAGTTGGGGGGCCGCACTGCTTTTGTCAAGTCGCGGGGAGCCCCGCAAGAGGGCTTCCACGCCGAGCCATCCAGAGGACACCAAGCCCCATGAAAAGCCCCGTAATTCGCCTGCGCGAACTTCTAAAAGCCCCTGGCCTAACCGTGATGCCCTGCTGTTTCGACGCGCTCTCCGCGCGGCTGATCGAGCGGGCGGGCTTTCCGCTGACCTTCATGAGCGGGTTCGGTGTCGCGGCTGCGCGGCTGGCGGCTCCCGATACCGGGGTGATCTCCTACGCCGAGGTGCTCGACCAGGGGCGGAACATTTGCGAGGCGGTCGAGATCCCGGTGATCGGCGACGCCGATACCGGCTTCGGCAACGCCGCCAACGTGGGGCGCACGATCCGCGGCTATGCCCGGGCGGGCTTTGCCTGCGCGATGATCGAGGATCAGGTGGCGCCGAAGCGCTGCGGGCACACGCTCGGGGTCGACGTGGTTTCTCGCGATGCCGCGCTCTCCCGCCTGCGCGCCGCCCTCGACGCGCGCGAAGCCGGCGCCGAGATCCTCGTTTTGGCGCGCACCGATGCCCGCAAGGTGCACGGCCTCGAAGAGGCCATCGCGCGCGGCCGCGCCTTCGCCGAAATGGGGGCCGACATCGTCTTCGTCGAGGCCCCCCGGAGCCAGGACGAGATGCGCCGGATCTGCGACGCGATTCCGATCCCGGTGATGGTCAACATGGTCGAGGGCGGCGAAACCCCGCTGCTGGCGCCCGCCGAGCTCGAGGCGATCGGCTTCGCGATCGCCGCCTACCCGCTGGTGTTGCTCTCTCACGCCGTTCGCGCCATGCAGGAAGGGCTCGCAGCGCTCGGCCGTGGGGAGGTGCCGAGTTCGGGGCTGGCCTTCGAAGACCTTCGGGAGGTCGTGGGCTTTCCCGCGCACGACGCTCTCGTTGCGCGCTACACCGCGGACTGACGCCGCCGGTCGTTCAGGTGCCGATGCGCCGCAAGCGGAACAGGGGCTCGCCGAGTTCGGCTGCCTCGGCGTCGATTCGGCCCTCGAGGTTCCAGTGGTTCTCGTCGAGATCGTCGAGGAGCATGTGGTGGACGTCGAAGCGCCCGCCCTCGCGCTGCCGAAAGAGTGTTCGATTCGGCTGGCGCGCCGGGGGATCCGAGCGGATCGATTCGTATTCGCGGTAGAAAGGCCGAAGCGCCGCCTCGATGCGCGCTGCATCCCAGGGGTCCTCGGGGTCGCGCTGAATCCAGCGCAGCGCCTCGTCGTAGTCTCGCCTCGAAAGCGCCTCGACGAGTTGATGCAGTTCGGCCCGCGCACGGGCCTGCAATTCGTGCGGGGAAAGGCTGGGCGTTGCCAGGGGCGTGACGACCGGTGCGGCGCTCGCCTGCGCCGAAGAAGGCGCCCTTCGGCTCTCCCATTCGTCGAGCAGGCTCGAATCGACCCGGGTGATCAGCGCGCGCAACCAGGCGATCAACTCGTCGAGGCTCTCGGTGCGCACGTTTCCCGGAACCGTCTGCACCAGCGTGTTGTAGACCTGGGTGAGATAGCGGAGCAGGCCTCCTTCCATGCGACCGAGTTCGTAGTGCCGAACCATGTCGTCGAAGCTGGCGAAGTGTTCGGCCATTTCGCGGGCGATCGATTTCGGTCGGACGCTCTCGCTCCCCACCCACGGGTGATGTTCGGCAAAGATCGCGAAGGTGGCCGAGATGAAGTCGGCGTTGGGGCGCGGCAGTTGGAAGGCATCGAGCTTGGCGATTCGTTCCTCGAAGGGGACGCGATTCGCCTTGAGCTCGCGCATCAGTTCACGCTTGGCGATGCGAAGCTGCTGCATCAGGATCGCGCGGGGATTTTCGAGGATGGCTTCTACCAGCGAGAGCACGTCGAGAGTGTGGTCCGGGGCGTCGGGGTCAAGGGCAGCGCAAGCCTCGACGAGGTAGAGCGAGAGCACCTGGTGGAGCGAGAAATCTTTTTGCAGGTCCGCGTGCACGCGCACGCCCACCGGGCCGCCGTCTTCGCGGACCAATTCGACGACCCCGGAACGGCGCAACGAGCGGAACAGCACCGCGGCCTCACGCAGGCGCTGGCGACGGCGCGTGGCCGGCTCGAAATTTTGACCGACGAGTTCGGCGAGCCGCCGATAGCCGGCGCCAGCGCGCGCGCCGGTGGCGTCTGCCTGCAAACAGCGGATCAATATCCCGTGATCGATTCGGAAGCGCGATTCGAGGGTTTCGGGGGGCTTTTTGATCAGGCTCTCGAAGGTCTCAGCGTTCCAGCCGACGAAGCCGCGCGGGGGGGGACGCTTGCGCGCGGCACGTCGTTTGCGCACGACACCGCGGGCCTTCTCCGCGGCGCGGCGATTCTCGATCACGTGTTCGGGAGCCTGGCAGATGACGCTGCCACGGTCGTCAAAGCCCCGGCGACCGGCGCGGCCGGAGATCTGCTTGAAATCGCGCGCCGAGAGGATCCTCACCTTCTCCCCGTCGAATTTCGAGAGTGCCGAGAAGAGCACCGTGCGGATGGGGATGTTGACTCCCACGCCGAGGGTGTCGGTGCCGCAGACCACGCGCAGAAGACCCTCCTGGGCGAGCTGCTCGACGAGCAGCCGGTAGCGCGGCAGGAGACCCGCATGGTGGAGGCCGATTCCATTGCGCAGGATGCGGCGCACGCTCGGGCCAAAGGGGGTGTCGAAGCGGACCGTCGCGAGTTTCTTGGCGATTCGCTTTTGGGTCTCTCGCGATCCGACGCGGGTGCTGCAGAGTGCCTGGGCCTTCTCGGTGGCTTCGCGCTGGGTGAAGTGGACGACGTAGATCGGGTCGCGTCCCTGCCGGAGGAGGTTTTCGATCGTTTCGCCGATGGGTGTATCGAAGTAGGCGTAGTCGAGGGGCACCGGGCGAACGTCGTCGTGGACCCTCACGACCCTCCTTCCCGACAGGTCGCGAAGCCCCTCCTCGATGCGGGCGGTGTTGCCGAGGGTGGCGGACATCAACAGGAATTGGGTGTGTTTCAGGACCAGCAGCGGGATCTGCCAGGCCACGCCGCGGTCGCGATCGCCGTAGTAGTGAAATTCGTCCATCACGACATGCGGTGCGTCGAGGGCCTCGCCCTGCTGCAGCGCCATGTTGGCGAGGACTTCGGCGGTGCAGCAGATGATGGGAGCGCCCCGGTTGATGCTGGCGTCGCCCGTGAGCATGCCCACCGACTCCGCGCCGAATTCGTCGCAGAGCGAGAAGAATTTTTCGCTGACCAGCGCCTTGGTCGGGGCGGTGTAGAAGGAGCGGCGACCTTCACACAGCGCGCGAAAGTGGAGTCCCAGTGCAACCAGCGACTTCCCCGATCCGGTGGGCGTCGAAAGGACGACGTGCCGGTCGAGGGAGAGTTCGAGCAGTGCCTCTTCCTGGGCGGCGTAGGGGACGAGCCCGGTCTTCGAGACCCAGGCGAGGAAGCGGTCGAGCTGCGCCGCCGCATCCGCGAGTTGCCCGTCCGGCAGGAAATCCTGCAGGCGCGGAGGGGTCACGACCTCGGCCGATTCGTCGCGGCCTTGGCTATCCTCGGTCCGCCATGACGCGAGCGGAGAAGGCCCATCGTATCCAGGCCATCCTGGACCGGCGCTTTCCCGCGCCCGGCATTCCACTTGATCATCGCGATCCCTTTACGCTGCTCGTGTCGGTGTTGCTCTCGGCCCAGTGTACCGATGCACGGGTCAACGGGGTGACGCCCGCTCTCTTTTCCCGGGCGAGCGCTCCCGAGGCGATGTCGAAGCTCCGTGTCGAGACGGTCCGGAGCATCATCCGACCCTGCGGCCTCTCGCCCGCGAAATCGAAGGCGATCGTCGGCCTGTCGAAGATTCTCTGTAGGGAGCACGGCGGCGCCGTGCCGCGGAGTTTCGAGGCTCTCGAGGCGCTCCCCGGGGTCGGTCACAAGACCGCGAGCGTGGTGATGGCCCAGGCCTTTGGCGTTCCGGCCTTTCCGGTCGACACCCACGTTCACCGCCTGGCGGCGCGCTGGGGACTTTCGAGGGGCCAGAACGTCGAGCGCACCGAACGCGATCTGAAGGCGGTCTTTCCCCGAGAAGACTGGAACCGCCTCCACCTGCAGATCATCTACTTCGGCCGTGCGGAGTGCCCGGCCCGGGGACACGACCTCGAGGCCTGCGCGATCTGTGGCTGGGCGGCGACCCGGAAGCGCATCCTCCTGGAATCACGGCGCTCCTGATCAGCCGCTCTCGTGCGCTCGCCAGATGCGTACGACACGCTGGAGCAGTGCCGGGTCGGCCGGCGTCTCGGCGGCGCACCACTCGATGCGACGCCCCACCACCTGTACGAGTTCAAGGCCGCGCGTCGTTTCGACGAAGCCTTTCGCGCGCAACAGGCCCGGCCGGAGCAGTCGGGCCTCGACCGCGTGGGGCGGGAGGCCCCTTTCGAGTTCGATCACGTCGCAGGCGAAGTCTTCGTGGACGTGAGGCCTGGCTGCGGGCGCGGGGCCGCCGCGGTCTCGCGGCAGGCGCTCGGGCGGAAACAGCAGGCGGGAGTCGATCCGACCGAACTCGGCACGCACCACCGGGGTATCGGGTTCGAGCGCCTGCAGGCGTGCTGCGGCGCGTTCGAGCGCTTGGGCCTCGAGGCGATCGATCTGGTTCAGAACCAGCAGGTCCGCCGAGCCGATTTGATCGACGAAGGTCGCGTCGAGGCTGCGGGCTGCGTCGAGCTGGCTGGCGTCGACCACCACCACCGCCATGTCGTCCCCGATCCAATTGCAGACCGGTTCGCGCCAGAAATTGAGCTGCGTATCGAAAGGTAGGGCCACCCCCGAAGTCTCCACGACGATGCGGTCGGGCGACACCTCTTCGTACAACCGCTGCAGTGTTTCGATGAGATCATTCGAGAGTTCGCAGCAGACGCATCCCCCTTCGAGTTCGACGAAGGCTTCGCCCCCGGCCCCGAGCAGTTCACGGTCGATCCCGAGTGCACCGAACTCGTTGGAGATCACCGCCAGACGCTGACCCTCGCGCTTCGCTTCGGCGAGCAGGTGCCGCACCAGGCTGGTCTTGCCCGATCCGAGGAAACCCGAAATCACGAGCGCCGGAATCTTCGCGGTCGCAGGGGAGGTCACTTTGCGACGCGCTTCACGCCGGGGGCAGCGGAGCTGCGAAGCCGGTGGGGTCAAAGTCGGTTTCGCCGTGGCGCCGCTGGTCGAAGTACAGGACGGTGAAGAGCGCCGTAACCCAGGCCGTGGCGAGCCCGCCGAAAGCGGCCTGCACCGCGCCGTGGGCCCACAGGTGTTCGGGCGAGATCGCGATCGTCGGCACCGCAGCCGCGCCGGGCGTCGACGCATCGATCCTTCCACCGAGAAAGACCGGGCGAAAGAAGGCCGCCGGGATCGCTGCGATCAGGGCGAGGCCGTAGAGCAGCGCCGTGTTCTCGCGCAGCAGGCGAGTCGCCTCGCGGGCGACGTCCATGGCGGAAAGGGGAGCCGGTAGGGCGTTCATCGCATCTCCTCGGAAGCACCCGACAACCCCGTCTGGGGCGTGCAACCCTGCCAGCGAGCGTGCACGAACTTCGAGCCCAGCGCCACGGGGAGCCGTTGCCGGGTCGAGCCGGTACCGTTGCCGGGCCTTTGAACCACGGGAGCTCCGCATGGCCGAATTTGATTACGACCTCGTTACGATTGGTGCGGGTTCCGGTGGCGTGCGCGCCAGTCGCGTGTCCGCCGGTCTCGGCGCGCGCGTGGCGGTGGCAGAAGAGGCGCGACTCGGCGGAACCTGCGTCAATCTCGGGTGCATTCCCAAGAAATTGCTGGTCTACGCCTCGCACTTTCGAGAGGATTTCGCGGACGCCGCCGCGGGCTACGGCTGGACTGTTCCCGAGCCCCGCTTCGACTGGGGCACCCTGATCCGCAACAAGGACCGCGAGATCGAGCGACTGAACGCGGTCTACGACGGCCTGCTCGAAGCCGCGGGGGTAGAGCGGATTCTCGATCGGGCGCAGATCGAGGACCCCCACACCGTGCGGGTTGGGGATCGCCATATCCGTGCGCGGCACATCCTCGTTGCCTGCGGCGGGGAGCCGCTGCGCCCCGACATCCCCGGAGGCGAACTCGCGATCACCTCCGACGAGGCCTTCGGGCTCGAGGCCCTTCCCGGGCGGGTGCTGATCGTCGGCGGCGGCTACATCGCGGTTGAATTCGCAGGGATCTTTGCGGGCCTTGGCTCGCGGGTAAAGCTGTCCTACCGCGGGCCGCTCTTCTTGCGCGGCTTTGACCGCGATCTGCGCTCGGCACTCGCCGACGAAATGCGACGCCGGGGCATCGACCTGTGTTTCGAGACGGAAGTCACCGCGATCGAGGCGGTCGCGGGCGGTCTTCGGGCCCGCTTCGCCGATGGCGGGGAGGCGCTGGTCGATTGTGTCCTCTACGCCATCGGGAGACGACCGAAGACAGACGGCCTCGGGCTCGAGGCAGCGGGGGTGCGACTCAATGCAAAGGGTGCCATCGAGGTGGACGCCTTCGGGGCGACTTCGGTGCCCAGCATTCACGCCATCGGAGACGTCACCGACCGCGTGAACCTGACCCCGGTCGCGATCCACGAGGGGATGTGTCTCTCGCGCACCCTCTTTGGCGGCGAAGCCACGCCCGCCGACCACACAGACGTTCCCTCGGCGGTCTTTAGCCAGCCGGCGATTGCCACGGTGGGGTGGACCGAGGAGGCGGCCCGCGAAGGCGGCCGGGCCATCGATGTCTACGCATCGAGCTTCCGGTCGCTGCGACACACCCTCACCGGGGGCGAGGAGAAGACCCTGATGAAGTTGGTGGTCGACCGCGACAGCCAGCGCGTACTGGGTGTTCACGTGCTCTCGCCGGATGCGGCCGAAATCGTCCAGGGGTTCGCGGTGGCGGTGAAGGCGAGCGCTACGAAGGCGGACCTCGACGCGACCATCGGCATCCACCCGACGGCGGCGGAAGAACTCGTCACCATGCGCGAGCCGCGCCCCGACCCTGCCTAGAGCGCCGGCGGCGAAGCGGAAGAAGGAAGGCGCGGTGCATCGGCAAGCGCTTCTGACTCAACTCGACGACTACCGCAGGCGGACCCCCACCGAGGCAGCACTCGTGGAGCGCTATGCCCGCTTCGTTCGCGAACATTCCGATTGTTTCCTGCGAAGTTGTCTCCCGGGCCACGTGACGGCGTCGGCCTGGATCGTCTGCCCCCGGACCGACCGCTTCCTGCTGACGCACCACCGAAAACTCGGTCGTTGGTTGCAGCTCGGGGGGCATGCCGACGGCGACCCCGACGTGCAGCAGGTGGCGCTTCGCGAAGCGCGCGAGGAGTCGGGACTCGAAACACTCGAGTTCTGTGCGGCGGCAGACGGCTCCCTGCTTCTCGATCTCGACGTCCACCGCATTCCGGCGCGCAGCGGCGAGCCGGCGCACGAGCACTTCGACGCGCGTTTTCTGCTCCTCGCCGATTCGAGCGAGTCGCTCCAGTTGAGTGAAGAGTCCCACGACCTGCGTTGGAATTCGCAGGGGCCGGAAGCCAACGCACTGCTCGAGGAGGAAAGCCTGCAGCGAATGATGCGCAAGGCCGACGCACGGCGTGGCGTTCGGCGCGCACGCTAGCGGGCGCAAAAGCATTCTCTCGCCCGGCCGGTTCGGAGTCCCTGTTCCACTAATGGGGAAACGGCTTCCACTCGTCTTCCCCGAAGGTGCGGCGGTGACGGTTTCCCGACGCTCCCCGCCAACGCGTCGAGTCTCGCGGGCGTACCCCGCGGCTCGCTGGGGGCACGCCCCTTGCATAAGAACCCCAGTGGGAAGGGCGAACTTCGAGAGACGGCGGATGCCATGGCAGGATCGACGGTTATCACCTGGGTTTGCGCACTGGGGCTTCTGCTGGCGCCCGCGGCGGTGGCCTTCGACCCGACGCCGGCTCTGCCCGCGGAGTACGATGTCGCCGCCCCCCCGGAGCTCCCGCGGCGCGCCTACCTCGACCAACTCGCGCCTTCGCCCCGCATTCAGGACCAGCGCAGGATCCGACTGCGCTACGAGCGTCCCATTGCAGTCGGTAAAACCCAGATGCTGCTGCGGGTGAAGGCCAGCCCGAAGCTTCGGCGCTTGCTCGGCGTCGAAGTCCGCTTCTAGCCGAGCGCCGCAGGCCCCGCGATCTCCTATCCTCGGCCCCCCGCCCGGCGCCCGTGGCGGGGTGCCAGGGAGATCGCGTGTCCGAGGAAGCCGTACTACTCGTCGAAAAAAAGGATGGCGTTGCCACCCTCACCCTCAACCGCCCGAAGGCCCTCAACGCGCTGTCCTTCGACTTGCGCGCGGCCTTCGTCGCGGCCCTCGGCGAGATCGCGAGCGACGGCCAGACCCGGGTCGCGATCCTCACCGGAAACGGTCGCGCCTTCTGTGCGGGGCTCGACCTGAAAGAACTCGGCGGCGAGACCGGCGCCTCGGGCAACCCTTTTGGTCGCGACCGGCACTTCGGCGTGGTCGACGCCCTCGATGCCTGCCCGATCCCGGTGATCGGCGCGATCAATGGTTTTGCGATCACCGGCGGCTTCGAACTGGCCCTCGCCTGCGATTTCCTCGTGGCTTCGACCGATGCGCGCTTCGCCGACACGCATGCGCGGGTTGGCATCGTTCCGGGCTGGGGTCTCAGCCAGCGCTTGTCGAGGCTGATCGGGATCGGCCGGGCCAAGGAGGTGTCGCTCACCGGCAACTTCGTTTCCGCAGAAAAAGCCCTCGAGTGGGGTCTGGTGAATCGCGTGGTGGCCCCCGACAAACTGCTCCCCACCTGTCTCGGGCTCGCCGCCGATATCCAATCGTGTGTCCCGGAAGTGGTTGCGCTCTACAAGAAGCTGATCGACGACGGATTTTCGAAGACACTCGAAGAAGGGCGCGCCATCGAGGTCCGCGCGGCCGCGAGTTGGAAGGCGACGCCCGAGCAGATCGCTGAACGTCGCCAACTCGTGCAGGAACGCGGCCGCAAACAGAGTGAAACCGACTGAACCCCCGGGCCCGTGCCCGGCAGGAACTCCTCTAGCGATGCGCGACCTCGTAGCCGACCTGCTGGCCTTCATCGACCGTTCGCCAACGCCCTACCACGCGGTGGCGGAGTCGGAACGCCGACTCGCAGAGGTGGGCTTCGAGCGACTCGAAGAGACGGACGTCTGGGACGTTTCCCCCGGCAGTCGCCACACCATCACGCGCAACGAAGGCAGCCTGATCGCCTTCGAGGTCGGCTCCGGCGCCCCTTCCGAGGCGGGCTTCCGGGTCGTCGGCGCCCACACCGATTCTCCGAATCTGCGGGTGAAGCCGACCCCCGAGACGAATGCCTTTGGCTATCGCCAGTTGGCGGTTGAGCCCTACGGCGGCGTGCTGCTCCACACCTGGCTCGACCGCGACTTGTCGCTGGCCGGGCGCGTGTGTATCGAGGACGGGGACACCCTGCGCACGCTGCTGCTCGACTTCGAGCGTCCCCTGCTGCGGATCCCGAGTCTCGCGATCCACCTCGATCGAGAGGCGGCGAAGAAGGGACTCCGACTGAACCCGCAGCAGCACATGGTCCCGATCTTTGGGCTCGAAGACGGGCCGCCGCTTCGCGACCTCGTCGCAGGCGAACTCCGAGAGCGCGATCTCGCGGACGTGACGGGTGCCGAGGTTCATGGCTTTGACCTCATGACCTACGACACCCAGCCTTCGTGTGTCTCGGGGATTCGCGGCGAGTTCGTCCACGCGCCGCGTCTCGACAACCTGGCGTCGTGCCACGCGGCGCTGCTGGCGTTGATCCAGGCCGGAGAGGCTTCCCACGAGGCGCCGACCCGCGTGATCGTCTTTAGCGATCACGAGGAGGTCGGGAGTCGCAGCGCCCAGGGCGCCGCCGGGCCTTTTCTGCACGACGTCCTCCTGCGCATCGTCGACGGCTTCAAGGGCGGCGATCCCCAGGGCCTGCAGCGGGCCGTTGCGCAATCGATGCTGATCTCCGCGGACATGGCGCACGCGGTCCACCCGAACCATGCCGATCGCCACGAGCCGAACCATCGCCCCCGGGTCGGCGGCGGGCCGGTGATCAAGTCGAATGCCAACCAGTCCTACGCCAGCGATGCCGGGACCGCCGCCGTGTTCCGAAGGCTGTGTGCGCGGACGGGGGTCGACGTGCAAGATTTCGTGACCCGCAGCGATCTCGGTTGCGGGTCGACGATTGGGCCGATCACCGCGGCGCGCGTGGGGATCCGCACGGTCGACGTCGGCAACCCGATGCTGTCGATGCACTCGTGCCGCGAGTTCGCCGGCAGCGCGGATGTCGAGCCGATGGTGCGGGTGCTCGAAGCCTTCTTTCGCGACGTCGGCTGACGCCCTCGGCTCCCGGGTGAATCAGCGAGCGAGGACCGAGCGACCGATGACCTTGAGTTCGAGGATCGGCTTCACGCCCTCGAAGATCGGCAGCACCTGGGCGTCGACGACGTAGCGGCTGATCGGATACTCCTCGGCGTAGCCCCAGCCGCCGTGCATCAACTGCCCGCTCTGCGAGACCTCCACCGCGACATCACAGGCGAGGAGTTTCGCCTGGGCCGCCAGCGGCGCGGCGCTCCGCTCGTCCTCGTCGAAGGCGACGGCGGCCGAGTAGGTGATGGCCCTGGCGGCGGTGAGCAGTGCCATCATTTTTCCCAGGGTGAACTGGGTGAGTTGGAAGGCCGAGAGCACCTGCCCGAACTGTTCGCGATCGCGGATGTAGGTGACGGTCTCTTCGAGCGCGGCCTGGGCGAGCCCGCTAGCGCGGCCGCCGGTCTGTAGGCGACCGGCGGCGAAGCCGGCCATCTGCAGGTAGAAGCCGCGGCCCTCGCCCGCGGCGCCGCCGACGAGGTTTTCCTCGGGAACGAAGTAGTTATCCAGTTGCAGCGTGAAGGAGTGCATCCCGCGGTAGCCCGGGGTCGCGTCGGCCTTGCCGCTCAGCCGGCCGCCGCCGGGCTGCGTGGTTTCGAATTCGTGGCCGTCAAAGGATTCCTTCGGGACGATGAAGAGGGAGAGTCCCTTCGCCCCCTTCGAAGCGTCCGGGTCGGTCCGCGCGAGCAGCGCGAGGACGTCGGCTCGGCCGGCGAAGGTGCACCACGATTTCGGCCCGTTGATCACCCATCCCTTTTGGCCGTCTACGTCGGCGCGTTCGGCGCGACACTTCACCGAGGCGACGTCGCTGCCGATGTCGGGCTCGGTGACCGCCACGCCCACCATGATTTCGCCCGAAGCGATGCGCGGCAGCCAGGCCGCCTTCTGCTCCTCGGTGCCTCCTCCAAGGAGCGCTTTCGCCAGGATCTCCGGGCGCGTGATCAGCGAGCCGGCCGCGGCCAGCGACGCCCGCGAGAGTTCTTCCGTGGTGAGGATCATCGCGAGATTGCCCATCTCGACGCCGCCGTAGGCCTCGGGCACCGAGAGCCCGAAGAAGCCGAGTTTGCCCATGCTCGAAATGAACGCCTCGGGCACGATCTCGTCGTTGCGGTGGATGCGTTCGGCGTGCGGCAGCACTTCGTTCACCCCGAATTCGCGTACCTGGTCGCGCACCTGCTCGTGCATTTCGTCGAGGGGCCAGTCGATGCGGCCACCGGCCTCGATGGCGCGGCGCCCGAGATCCCGGACCAGGGCTTCGCCGGTCGCGCGGCGCAGCAGGGACCGCACGGGCGCCGGGAAGGCCTCTTCGAGGGCGGCTTCGCCGATCCCGAGTTCGTCGACGAGCGGTGCCAGGCGGTCGTGGATGCGCTTCGCCAGTTCTGCCGCCGCCAACGTGCACGCGAGTTCGAAATCGCTACTCGCCCTGCCTTCGGCCTGGGCCCTCTCGAGGTGTACGAGCGTTTCGTCGAGTGCGCGGGCTTCGGTCGCCGCGTAGGCCACGCGTTCTGTGAGAACCTGGTGATCGTCGATGCGGCGGCCGCCTTCCGTAATTTCCACGGCGCTCTTGCGCGCGCGTTCGAACAGGTCAGCTGCGGCGGCCTGCAGTTGGCGGGCTTCTTCAATGCGGAGGCCATCACTCATCGACTTTCGATCCTTCGCCTTCCGGGAGGGCCCGCCGAGGCACGAAGGGGCTCGCGACAAGGGGCTGCTGGGGGGGAGCGTGTGCGGGCGGGATGCGCCCGGGACACGAGGCCGCGACGATAGCGCAGCGCGCTACGCGGACTCCGGTGCGAACCAGGACTCGAGTTCTCGGACCAGCGCCGGGCTTCCGAGCACCACCCCGAACTTGCCGTCTGGCAGCGTTCGCGTGCGAAATTCGCCGCCGGCTTCCTTCACGAGCAGTGCCGAGGGGGCGCAGTCCCAGAGGTTGAGTTCGAGGTCGACCATGGCGTCGACGGCTCCCGAGAGCACCCGGCTGTGCCCGAAGGCGTCGGTGTACCCGCGCAGGACGGGGAGTTCGCGCGCCATGCGCTCGAAGAGTGGACGCTGCCCCGCTAGATCGAAACAGTAGGCGTCGCCATGGGCAATCATCGCGCGGCGGAGGTCGCTTTCCGTCGAGACCCGGACACGTTCGCCGTTGCACAGGCAGCCCCCGCCCCGTACCCCGGTGAAGCGCTCCTCGATCCCCGGAAGATCGATCAGCCCCACAACGCTCTCTCCGTCCTGCTGTAGCGCGATCAACGTCGAATAGAGCGGGATTCCGCGGGTGAAGGCCACGGTGCCGTCAATCGGGTCGATCACCCAGCGGTAGCGCGAGTCGGTCGCCCCTTCGGCGCCCCCCTCTTCGCCCAGAATGGCGTGCTCGGGAAATTCGCGTCGGATGACTTCGCGGATGACGCGCTCGGCGGCGCGATCGGCTTCGGTGACCGGTGATCCGTCTTCCTTGGTTTCGACCGGGACGCGCCGATAGCGCGGCTGGATCTCCGCGCGCGCCGCATCCGCGGCCTCGCAGGCAACCGCCAGCGCCCGCTCGAGTTCGTTGCGCGGGAGGTTCGCGGTCATTCGCCGGCCGGATCCAAAGCTTCGGCGAGCCGGCGCAGGCGCTCGAAGGGATAGATTCCGGTGTCGTGTCCATCGCTCCAGGCGATCTGGATTGCGTAGCGCCCCACCGACTCGATGCGCTTCGGGCGAACGTCCTCGGGAATCTTCTTCGGGTCGAGCTTCGGCTCACCGCTCCATTCGTCGGTGCATTCGGCGCAGCCACAGGCCAGCCGAAGGTCGCGCACGCCGTAGCGGGACTCGACGCCGTCGGTCCAGGTGATCGAGAGCGTTTCGGCGTCGAGTTGGCGAATGCTGCGGGGTATTGCTGCGCCGTCGGCCGGGGTCTGGGAAGCCATGCGGCGAGGATACCGCTCGCGCTGACCTGTCGCGCGGCTTGGCCAACTGCTAACTTCACCCACAGTGGGACGCGAAGACGCGATTGCCATCCTGGGGGGGACCGGAGACCAGGGTCTCGGGTTGGCGCTGCGTTTTGCCAAAGCCGGCCGACCGGTGGTGATTGGCTCGCGAAAGCTCGAGCGCGCCCTTTCGGCGGCCGCAGAAGTGGCGTCGCTGGTCCCAGGAGCGGACGTCGTCGGCCTCTCGAATGAGGACGCGACCCGGCGAGCCGAGATCGTGATTCTGTCGGTTCCCTTCGAGTTCACTGCAGCCACGGTGAAAAGTCTTCGCGAGGTTCTTGTCCCGGGTCAGGTGCTCGTCTCGATGGCGGTGCCGCTGGCGACGGCGATCGGCGACGGTGCGGTGCGAACACTCGGCATCTGGCAGGGCTCCGCCGCCGAAATGGTGCAGGCCCTCGCGCCGAAGGGCATCCCGGTGGTGTCGGCCTTCCAGAACGTATCGGCACACCGCCTGCGCGATCTCGACCACCCGGTTGAGTGCGATGTGGTGGTGTCCGGGCAGAAGGCGGCGCGGCAGCGCGTGATCGAACTCTGCGCGCTGGTCCCAGGCTTGCGGGGCCTCGACGGGGGGGTGCTTGCGAATGCGAGGATCGTCGAGGACCTGACGGCGCTGCTGATCGGTCTGAATATCCGCCTGAAGGTCCCCGAGGGGCTTGGAATTCGTCTGACGGGACTTCCGCCCGTCGAGTGACCTCCGAAGTTCCGGATCTGAGGCCGAATATCCAGCAAATTCAGTATGTTGCGGATCTTTCTGCTACGGGGGAGCCGGCCGATGGGGCGGGGTAGGGCGTGGACCGGGTAGTTCGGTCTACGCGAAGGTCGCGCAACGCCTTCAAACTCAAGGACTTGTGGTTGTATTACCCGCGAGACCCCATATTTTGTATGTAGCTCGCTTGACGTTTCGATTGCGTAGCAGTAAACCGGATCTTCACGGGGATGTGATGCCGCCTCTGTAGCCTGGGGGGGTCGCAACTTGGCGGTTGTGGGAGGAGGCATGAGCTTGAGAAAGGATGGAGGATCCGACTCTTGCTCGGGGGCGCCGAGGGTTCTCGGCGCCCTTCTCATCTGCCGAAATCCGGGTCTCGCGGGCCCAGGGGGGGTGTCGACCCATTCAGGTTGAGGTCGTCCCGTTCCAGTTCGAGTGCGAATGATCGGGAACCGGGAACGGCTGGAAACCGAGAACCCAGCAAAAGATCTGCGGGTCGGGAACCGCGCAGAGCCAACGAGAGCGAAAGCGGGCGAGTGAGCCCAGAAAAAATTCCGGGTCCATCCAGATCGGGGTCCACCCCAATCTGGCAGACCTGGCAGGACAAGAAGCGACCCGGTGGGCCGCTAGGCAAGGCGAGGTGAGGTATGAGCGAGGATCGGATCGAAACCACGGGCCAGAAGGGGTCGCCTTCGAAAAAACCCAGCCGTACCGGCCCGACCGCCGTCGGCCCCCGGAAGGCGCGAAGCGAGCGACCGCGCGGTCTCGAGATCCCGCGCTACTTCACAAAGCCCGGAGAAAACCCCTTCGACGCGGTCGAATGGGGGCGGCGCACGGCGAAGATCTCCAACGAAAATGGCGAGACGGTCTTCGAGCAGACCGATTGCGAGGTTCCCGTCGCCTGGTCGCAGCTCGCCACCAACGTGGTGGTATCGAAGTATTTCCGTGGCCACCTCGAAACGCCCGAGCGCGAAACGAGCGTGAAGCAGTTGATTGGCCGCGTGGTCGGCCGGATCCGCGACTGGGGCAGCGAAGCGGGCTACTTCCGGGATGAAACCGCGGCCCAGAATTTCGCGGACGAGCTGACCTACCTGCTCGTCCACCAGAAGATGGCCTTCAACAGTCCCGTCTGGTTCAACCTCGGCGTCGAGGGCACTCCCCAGCAGGCCAGCGCCTGCTTCATCAACGCCGTCGACGACACCATGGAATCGATCATGGACCTCGCCAAGACCGAGGCCATGCTCTTCAAGGGAGGTTCCGGGGCCGGCTCGAACCTCTCGAAGATCCGCTCTTCCCGCGAGACCCTGACGGGAGGCGGCGTCGCCTCGGGCCCGGTCTCGTTCATGAAGGGTTTTGACGCCTTTGCGGGCGTGATCAAGTCGGGCGGGAAGACCCGGCGTGCGGCAAAGATGGTGATCCTCAACGTCGATCACCCGGACGTGCGCGACTTCATCCAGTCCAAGTCCTCGGAAGAGGAGAAGGCCTGGTCGCTGATCGACGCCGGCTACGACGGCGGCTTCAATGTGAGCGGCGGGGCCTACGACTCGGTCTTCTTCCAGAATGCGAACCACTCGGTTCGGGTGACGGATGGCTTCATGCGCGCCGCCGAGGCCAACGCCGACTGGACGACCCACGCCGTCACCACCGGTGATCCGGTGGAGACGTTTCGCGCCGCGGACCTGCTACGCGAGATGGCCGAGGCCGCCCACGTCTGCGGTGACCCCGGGATCCAGTACGACTCGACCATCAACCGTTGGAATCCGGTGAAGGCCTCCGGGCGGATCAACTCGAGCAACCCCTGCTCGGAGTACATGTTCCTCGACGACACCGCGTGCAACCTCGCGAGTCTGAACCTGATGACCTTCCTCGACGACGAGGGACGCTTTGCGGTGGAGGATTTCCGGCGGGCGGTAGCCCTCACGATCCTCGCCCAGGAAATCGTGGTGGACCCGGCCGACTACCCGACTCCCGCCATCGACCGCAATTCGCATCTGTTTCGCCCGCTGGGGCTCGGTTATGCCAACCTCGGCGCGTTGCTGATGAGCTTCGGGCACCCCTACGACAGCGACGAGGGGCGGAACCTCTCGGGGGCCATCACCGCATTGATGTGTGGCCAGGCCTATCGCACCAGTGCAGAAGTCGCCGAGGTGATGAAGCCCTTCCCGCGCTACCGCATGAATCGCAAGCCCTTCCTCGAGGTCATCGAGATGCACCGCGCCGCAGCCCAGGCGCTGCCCGAGGCCGGCGTGCCGAGTGACCTTCTGGAAGCGTCCCGCACGAGCTGGGACGAGGCCCTGAAACACGGGCGCAAGTGGGGGTTCAAGAACGGCCAGGTCACTGTTCTCGCTCCCACCGGGACCATCGCCTTCATGATGGATTGCGATACCACCGGCGTCGAGCCGGATATCGCGCTGGTGAAGTACAAGAAGCTCGTCGGTGGTGGGTTCCTCAAGATCGTGAACCGCACCGTGCCGATGGCCTTGCGAAATCTCGGCTACTCGGTGGCCGAAGTCGATGCGATCATCGCCCACATCGACGAACGCGAGACCATCGAGGGCGCGCCCGGACTCCGCGAGGAACACCTGGCGGTCTTCGACTGCGCCTTCCGGGCCCAGAACGGGACGCGTTCGATCGACTGGATGGGACACATCCAGATGATGGGCGCAGTGCAGCCCTTCCTCTCGGGTGCCATCTCAAAGACCGTGAACCTTCCCGAAGACGCCACCACCGAGGACATCGTGCGCGCGTATACGGAAGGCTGGTGCCTCGGGTTGAAGGCGCTGGCGGTGTATCGCGACGGCAGCAAGCGCACCCAGCCGCTGAACGCCGGGCGCGACCAGGCCGCAAAGAAGGTCCAGCCGCTGGTGGCGGGGCCGCAGCGGCACAAGTTGCCCGACGAGCGCCAGGCACTGACCCACAAGTTCTCGATCGCCGGGCACGAGGGCTACCTCACGGTGGGGCTCTACGAAGACGGCACGCCGGGCGAGATCTTCCTGCGAATGGCGAAGGAGGGCAGCACCGTCTCCGGGTTGATGGACACCATCGCCAAGATGACGTCCCTCACACTCCAGTACGGCGTGCCGCTCGAGAAGCTCGTGGACCAGTTCAGCCACACGCGCTTCGAGCCCGCCGGGTTCACCAACAACCCCAAGATTCCGATCGCGAAGTCGGTCACCGACTACGTCTTCCGCTATCTCGGAAGTAAATACCTGAAGGCTGAGGCGTCCGCCGAAAAAGGCGACACCACTGCGCCGGCCCAGCCCGAACTCGCGGCGGTGGCCGTGGCGGGAGGCGCCGAATCGGTACCGATGACTTCGTTCATCAATCAGGCCGACGCGCCTTCGTGCATGGACTGCGGATCGATCATGACCCGCAACGGCGCTTGCTACAAGTGCTCGAATTGCGGGAGCACGAGCGGGTGCAGCTAGCGAAATCAACGGGCAGAACGGAGCCCAGAGTCAGCGCGGCCGGGTGCCGCACAGCCCAGACCGTTGCGAGCCGGGCGTAGGAGAATTCGTCAGGAATGTTTCTTGGGAGCGCGGGGTGCCTTGAACGTTGGGGGGCGAACGAGGTGTCCCGCGCTCCTATTCCTGCCGAACTCCGGCGAGCTGGTGCGGTTCGGGTGATTCGTCTGCGGTAGGGGACCCCTGCCGCGCAGCCTGGGCAGCCCGCACCGGGGTCGAAAGCCGGTGCGCCCGAGCGGAGCAGCGCGTGACCGAAACCGATCGAGGTGACTTCGACGCGCGACTCCGGTCGGCGGTTGCCGAGGCCGCAACCCACGCTCTTCGTCTAGAGGGCACCGTTGCAAACGTCGGCAAGAGCGGCGAAACCCGGATCGAAAAGCAGGCGCTGACCCGGGCCGATCTCGAGGTCCAGGAGATCCTGTTGCGCGCGCTCCTTGCGTGCCGCCCCCACGTTCGCCTCGAGGCCGAGGAAGACACCCCGACCTGCGCGCTCTTCGGGAATGACTCCGACGAGGTCGCGATCATCGATCCGATCGACGGCACCTACCACTCGTACCTGGGGGGCGAGGGGCCCTACTCGGTGATCCTGGGTTTCGCGGTGAAGGGTGTCTATCGCCAAGCGCTGGTGGCCCTGCCCCGAGAGCAACTGCTCTTCGAGGGCATTGCCGGGGTGGGGGCGCGTGTGGGAACTTTTGGTGGCGAGGGAAGGCCCGCCGAGGCGATCGCCGATGGCGAGCGGATTCTCGTCTCCCACGGGATGCCCGACGCCGTCTGCAGCGCGCTCGAGGCGTCGGGCTTCGAGGTCGCCTTTGGCAGTGGGGGTGCGGTGGCGGTGGCACCACTCGTGCCGGGGGTGCGGGCGGGACTTCGCTACGCCGAGGCACTTCCGGGAGTGAGCGTGCGCGGTCGCGCGGGCCTGGTGATCGCACGCGAGAGCGGGGCGCGGGTCGAGCAGGCTTCGGGCGCCGACTTCCCCAACGACATGACGACGCCGGCCCGGACGCTCGTCATTGCCACCAGCGCCGAGGACAGTCAGCGGATCCGAGAGGCGCTGCGTTCCGCCGGCGTCGACTGAGCCGAGAGCCGGACTACATCTGCGAGTAGTCGGGGCCCTCGCCGCCCTGGGGCGTCGTCCAGGTGATGATCTGGTAGGGGTCGGCGATGTCGCAGGTCTTGCAGTGGACGCAATTTTCGTGGTGGATGAAGAGCGTCTTCTGCCCCGGGTTCTCGGTGTCGTCGACCATCTCGTAGACTGCAGCCGGGCAGAAACTCTCGCAGGGGTTTCCGTACTCTTCGGCGCACACGGTTCGACAGACGTCGAGGTCGGCCACGACGAGGTGTGAGGGTTGGTCCGCCTCGTGCTGGGTCCCGCTGAAGCCGACGAGGTGCTCCTTCGAGAAGGTGAGCACGCCGTCGAAGTCGAAGCTTTCCTTCTCCCGCTTGGCGTACGGCAGTTCTGAGAGCTTTCGCATGTGCGTGTGGCCCGGTTGCGTGCGGATCGGATCGATCAGGCCGCGGCCCTTCGTCAGAATCATCAAGGGGATATTCAGGAGCATTGCGAAGAGCGGGTGGATCTCGAAGGAACCCGTGAAGTTTCGGGACTCGCGGTTTTCCTGCCAGGCCCAGCTGCTGCGGTACTTTTCGGCGTAGTTTCCGAGGGTCGTGGTGCTGAAATCGTCGGCCGCCAGCGCCTCGACGATGGTTTCCGCCGCCAGCATGCCCGACTTCATCGCCATGTGGACGCCCGACAGCTTCATGATGTTGAGGAAGTTGGCCGAGTCGCCAACGAGCAGGGCGCCGTTGGTGTAGAGCTTCGGCTGCGAGTAGATCCCGCCGGTGGGGATGGTCTTCGCGCCGTAGCGGACCAGTTCGGCGCCCTCGAGAAGGTTTCGCATGAAGGGCGTCGTCTTGAACCGCTGTGCCGCCAGATGCGCGTCGCTGTGGGGGTTCGTCGAATCGAGCGGTGTCACGTAGCCGAAGGACACCAGGTTGTCCTTCATGTCGTAGAGCCACATGCCGTTGATCTCGGAGAAGAAATCTGGGAAGAGCGAGCCGTGGATCACGCGCCCGGGCTGGTGCTTCTCGGGCTGCACCCGCCAGATTTCCTTGATGCCCGTTTCGTAGGTGTCGGGATTTTGGCCCTGCATGCCAAAGCGCTCGATCAGCGCCTTCGAGCAGTTTCCGCGAACACCTTCGCCGAGCACCGTGACCTTCGCCAGGATGTCCATGCCGGCCTGAAAGGTGGCCTTGGGCACGCCGTCGGCGCCGACTCCCATGTCGCCGGTGCGGATACCGATCACCCGATCGCCGTCGCAGAGCACCTCCTGGGCCGCGAACCCGGGGTAGATCTCGATGCCGAGGGCCTCGCACTTTTCGGCGAGCCACTTTGCGATGTTGCTCACCGAAGCGACGTGGTAGCCCTTCTTCTGGAACATGGGCGGCGTTATGGGGGACTTGATCGTCATGCTGCGCGTGAAGGCGTAGAAGTAGGCGTCGGTGCAAATGTGCTCGGTCGGGAACCCCTGTTCTACGAAGTCGGGCATCAGCTCGCGGATGGCGCGCGGGTTGACCACGGCGCCCGAAAGCTGGTGGTCGCCCACGGAGGCGGCCTTTTCGAGGATCAGAACCGTCGGAACCTCGAGCGGGGGAAGGCCGTTTTTCTCGGCCGACGCGTTGTGCGCCTCGACCTGTTTCATCAGGTGGTAGGCCGAAGCCAGGTTTGCGGGACCGGCTCCGACGTAGAGAACGTCGACCTCCATGCTCTCGCGTTCGATCTCGGGGTTCGCCTGGGCCACGTCGATCCTTCCTCTTCGGGGGCTCGCCGGAATCATCCAGACGAGCGGGTCCGCAGGGTAGGAGAGGCGAAGCGCCGGAACAAGAATCTGGCGCCGACACAGCCTCGACCCGCGCCACGGGCATTCCGGGGGGGAGGGGAGGACGCCATGGCCTCGTGCGGGGTTTTCCCGCGCTGGGTCCTATACTCGGCGGTG
>Ga0066376_10000790_pt1 | contig 29963 bp, 21 predicted proteins | sample Knorr_S15_td_Bot_FD_77009 | JGI IMG/M metagenome (GOLD analysis project Ga0066376, IMG submission 77009) | Marine microbial communities from Southern Atlantic Ocean transect - Knorr_S15_td_Bottom_ad_5009_LV_A | ecosystem: Environmental > Aquatic > Marine > Oceanic | place: Southern Atlantic... | reverse complement strand
CGTGTTGAGCGTCGCGGGCACCCCCTTGGCGGCCGACGACCTGGCGTACTTCTTTTCGATCGCCGCCAGCAGCAGCAGAGCTCTCTCGGGCCGATCCCTGGCAATCTCCTCACGCGCTTCGAACAACAGCCTCAATCCCTGCCGATCCACGAACTGTGTCCCGGCCGTCCCGGCCCGAGCCAATCGCTGTGCCACCGAGGTGCCTCGACCCTTCAGGTCGTGATACAGAAAGACTCCCAGCCGCAGCCGTGCCGCGGTGTCGTCGTCACCCAGAGTCGGCTCGACCAGGCCCACCAGGTCACTGGCGGCCATCTTGGCCAGGGGACGTTCGATGGGCTTGGCCTGCCCGCGTGCCACCAGGATGTCCTTCTCGAACCTGACGAACTTCAGTCGCACGCTGCCGATCCTGACCGGGTCGTCGGGCTTCATGGCCGCCACCACTCGCCGGGCGTCCTTCCAGAACATCTCGATCAACGCCAATTCCTCGGCGTCCCACTTCAACAACTCGGCCGAATCCGCGATCGCCTTGTCGCGTCCGGCGGCGGCCAGGTGAGCCGCCGCGGCGGTGTAGTCGCGTGCCCCCAGCAACCGCTGCCAGGTGTCCCGGTATATGCTCAGAGCCAACCTCGGGACCTCCGCCTTCCCGGCGGCTGCTCCGGGTTTGTCCTTGGCCGATCCGTTCTTCTTCTTCGACGTCAGCGCCTTGGGATCGATCACCAGCCCCGGCGCCGGTGTCCCCGGCTCGGAATTGCTGGCCATCTTCTTTCCGGGCTTTTCCGCCGTGTCGGCTCTGGCAACCACGGCCCGTGGCGGCGCGGGAACGCCGACAACCCGCACACCCCGGTTGGGCCGTTCGTGCAGCCGGACTATCATCATCGGAGCCCCCTCATCGGGGCCGCGGCTGTAGACCAGCCACCGCTCGTCGTCGCTGACGGCGAACTGGCGAGCCAGCGGGTCGTCGACGTAGTCGGTCAGTTCGAGTTCTGCCACCGTCGCGTCCTCGGCAAATCGGCCTCGCAACGACGTCCGCCGCCAGCGGATCAGGGTCTTGCCGTCGAAGACGTACTGCCTGAGCCCGTCCGCGGACAGGCAGGGGCGGATGCCGGGCAAGTCGCTCGGCTCGGCTTCACCGAAGCGAGCATCCAGTTTGGTCCGCGACGCGTGGAAACTCGATGACTTCTCTCCCATCACCTCGACCCAGAACAGGTGCAGGCCACCGCCGAGTACCTGCGCGGCGGTCCATTTCGGTGAGGTCTTGGGGCTGGAGACCAGGGCGTGCTTGTCGTCGAAGGGTCGCAGCGGACCGCCGCGGATCGCACCCCAGATCGTCGCCGCCTCGGGCACCGCGTACACAAGCAATCCAGCGGACGTGACACTCGGCGAGGCACGGCGATCGCGGCCGCGAGTGATCTGCACGAGCTGCGGCTGGTCGAATTCGTCGAAGGAACTGGGACGTGTCGCGAAGTAGACCCCCTGCCCCTGCCCCTTCCCCTGTGTGCCGTCAGCGACGAACCACAACGAGAGTCCATCGGAGCCCAGCCAGGGGTCTCGAGGACGACCCACCGCATTGATCGCCTCGATCGGCACCGCCTGGCCCACCTGGGCATCGACGAACCAGCGGGTCGACAGCATCGCGCTGGTCCCCTCGCGAGGCTCCGCGAAGACCGTCTCGACCCCCTTGTCCGATACGTTCACCTGCCGGGTCTGGTCCAGGAATCCGCGGCGAATGATGGTCACCGCGTGAGACCCCTTGGGTGCGGTGACCACGCAGGGGGTCAACTGCGGCGTGCCGTCGGCATCGTAGACCCGCTGATCGTCGATCAGCACCGTGGCTCCCGACGGAGTCGTCTCGACACGGATCGTGCCGGTGGCCCGGGAGGCAGCGGGTAAGGCGACGGCCGGATTCGTTCCGGCTTCCCGCTCACCTGCCCCATCGGCATCACCGGTTCCCCGGGCCGATCGGCCAGCATCATCGGGATTCTCACCACCGCCGCCGCCACCGCCGGCGATCATCAGCAGCAGCGCGACTGCGACCACGCCCAGGACAGCGGTGATTGCCAGGGGCAACCACGCCGGGCGACCGCGTGCCGTCGGTCGAGTCGAGGCCTTCGGAGCCCGGGTTGCCGAGGGTCTCCGGCCGCGGTTCCGAACCACCACCGGCGACTCGGACACCTCGATCTCGGGAAGAACCGACTCGGCAGCAGCCTCGATCGGGAACCGCGTGCCGCATTCCGGACAACGAGCCGTCTTGCCCACGACCGAGTGGTCGGGAAAAACCAGTTGCCGTTGGCAACCCGGACAGGCGATCGAGAGGCTGGACATGGCCGATCGGTTGGGTGAGCGGTTGCCCGTCAGAGCAGTGGGTTCGGGTCCATCCTAGCCGTTTTCGACCGCTTTGCCACGTCCTGTCGGCGTGCGGTCGTCACAGCCGCTACAGCCGGACCCGCCGCTTACCACCGCAGATCACCCGGACTCGTCCTGTGTCGCCACGCTGGTAAGATGAAGCTCAGCGGGCCGACCCCAAGTCGGCTCCTCTCGTCTTCTCGCTCAACTCTCTCGACCACACCCATGCGCAGCGAATCGGAAACTCCGTTCCACGAAGGAGACTTCACGATCCCGGTCGCCGACCGGGTCCGCCGGCTGCCTCCGTACCTCTTCGGGCGGATCAACGACCTGAAGCAGAAGAAGCGGTCCGAGGGTGTGGACGTGATCGACCTGGGGATGGGCAACCCGACCGACCCGCCCGACCCGTTGATCACCTCGAAGATGGCCGAGGCGGTCGAGGATCCTCGAAACCACCGCTACAGCGTCTCGTCGGGGATCGAGAATCTGCGTCGCGAGGTGGCGGCGAGGTACTGGAAGCGGTACGGCGTCAGGCTCGAGCCCGACGACGAGGTGATCGCATGCATCGGGTCCAAGGAGGGCTTCAGCCACATGTGCCTGGCGCTGATGGGCCCCGGCGACACCGCCATCGTCCCCTCACCGTCGTTCCCGATCCACGTCTACTCGGTGATGCTCGCCAGCGGAAACGTGATCTCGCTGGACTGCCGCGACCCCGCCGCCTTCCTCTCCAACATCGCCTACGCCTGCGAGCACCTCGAGCCCAAGCCCAAGGTCGTGATCGTCAACTTCCCTCACAACCCGACCACGACCTGTGTCGAGTCCGACTTCTACGTCGATCTGGTCCGCCTGGCCAAGCGGTACGGCTTCCTGGTGATCAGCGACTTCGCCTACGCCGACATCTGCTTCGACGGCTACCAGGCCCCCAGCTTCCTGGCGGCCCCGGGTGCAATCGACGTCGGCGTCGAGTTCACCACGATGAGCAAGGGGTACAGCATGGCCGGGTGGCGGATCGGCTTCGCGACGGGCAACGCCGAGATGATCCGGGCGCTGGCGACCATCAAGGGCTACTACGACTACGGCATCTTTCAGCCGATCCAGATCGCCGCGATCATCGCCATGCGTCACTGCGACGCGGCGGTCCAGAGCATCACGGCCGAGTACCAGCAGCGTCGCGACGCCCTGTGCGACGGACTCGAACGACTCGGCTGGGACGTGACCCGCCCCCGCGGAGGCATGTTCATCTGGGTCCCCATCCCCAGGCCGTGGTCCGAGATGGGCTCGATCGAGTTCACCCTGAAGCTGCTCGACGAAGCCGGCGTGGCCTGCAGCCCGGGACGCGGGTTTGGTGAGGAGGGTGAGGGTTACCTGAGGCTGGCGATCGTCGAGAACTCGCAGCGGCTCCGCCAGGCCGTCCGACAGATCGACCGCTGCCTGAAGACCCAGGCCACGCCCACCGGTTCCTGAAACGCGAATCTCGAACGAATCCCGAAATGGCCTCGCTGTTCCCGCATCGAGGAGATCGGCCGCTGTGTCCAACTTGGCCCCTGACACGATCGCGGTGGCCTTGACCTGTACACCCAACCGATCACCTGTGATAGACTGCAGGTGGACACGGACTGACATGGCTGCGGAGCCGTCCGATGCTCCATGACTCTCACATTCCCACCGTCGATTCCGACGTCGCCGGCGACGTCGCTGAGGCGACGGTCTCGACCGACCTCCCAACCGCTGCGACCCTCGACGAATCCGTCGATCTTGCCGTGGCGGATGATCCGGATGCTCCGGAAGTCTGGGGCGAAGGGGTCCTGAACCCGTTTCGGGACTGGAAGCCCGACGGCGAATTCGGGCCGGAAGTCTCTGTCGATGACGATGGGGTGATCGAGCTCGAGTTGGCCGAGGACGGCGAGTCGGACGACGTCACCCGGCGGTTGGGTGTGGCCGGCACGGTGGTCAGCCTGCTGCTGCACGCCTGGGTCGTCTTCAACCTCTCGGGACTGTTCATCGACCCCCACGACTCGCCGCCGGTTCCGCCGACGATCGAGACGGTGATGAACGAGCCGGTGGAGTTGGAGGAACTCGAGGAGCAGATCGACTACGAGTTGGCCAACCCCGACGAGCGTGAGTTGGAAGTCCGCGAGGTGATCAACTCGACCAGCGTCGGCATCGCCCAGAACGACAACCCCGAGCCCCAGGCTCCGCCGACCCCCGAGCTCCTGCGGCCTCCGACCGAGCTGCAGCAGGCCGCCTACGACATCCCCGAAGGGATCGAGATCGACGACCGGATCGTGGTCAAGGGGACCGTCGGCGAAGCGATCGTGCAACTCGAATCGGCACTCGATCTGGTCACCTGGGAGATCGCCAACAACCTGAAGGAACGCAAGGTGTTGGTCGTCTGGATGCTCGACGCCTCGGGCAGCTTGGCCGGCCAGCGGAAGCTCGTGAAAAAGCGGCTGAAGCGGATTTATGGTGAGTTGGAAGCCCTGGAGCGGATCGGTCAATTGCCGATGCGTGACCAGCCCCTGCTCTCGGCCGTCGTCTCCTACGGACTGAAGACCACCTACCTGACCAAGTCTCCCACCGACCAGTTCTCCGAGATCGAGAAGGCGTTTGCGGCACTGAAGCCCGACGAGAGCGGCAAGGAAAACGTGTTCACGGCGTTCTACCAGGTGATGGGCATGTGGGGTCATTACCGCAACAAGCAGGGTCGCCAGATCATGCTGGTGGCGATCACCGACGAGGCCGGCGACGACCACGGTGCTCCGCTCGAGGCGGCGATCGCCCGCTGCCGCCGCAAGGGTGCCAAGGCCTACGTGATCGGACCCTCGGCCCCCTTTGGAGCCCGCCTGGGCTACGTCCCCTATGTCGCTCCCGAAAATGGCAAGACCTACCAGCTGCCCGTCGACCTCGGCCCCGACGCCGCGATCCCCAGCCTGGTCCGACTGCCGTTCTGGTTCTCGGGCCCGCAGTACGACCGACCACCACTCTCCTCGGGATTCGCTCCCTACGCACTGGCCCGACTGGTCACCGAGACCGGCGGCATCTACTTCATGTCGAACATGACAACGATGGCCGGGCTGGCTCCGCTGGGCAGCTACGACGCGGCGGCCATGAGACCGTTTGAACCCGACTACAGCTACGCCTCGCCCGCCGACTGCCTCAAGAGCATCGCCAATCGACCTCTGCGGATGGCCGTCTACAACGCCTCGATGGCCAGCCGGCAGTTCCGAGCCAACAGCACGCCCCGGTTGGACATTCGCGTCACTCCGGGCAACTTCAAGCAGGTGGCCAGCGACGCACAGAAGTCGGTCGCCGAGAGCATGCTGATGATCGAGCAGATCCTGCAGGCGTTCCCGCGAGGCATCGAGCAGGCTTATGCCAGCGAGCTGTCACCTCGATGGCGGGTCGCCTTCGCCCTGGCCTACGGACGGCTGCTGGCTCAGAAGGTCCGTTGCATGGAATACAACTACGCCTGTGCCCAGCTGAAGAATGACCTGACACCGCAGGACGTCGGCAGCACGTCCAATCACTGGATCTTCCGACCCGACGACAAGCTCAACTACGCAGCCCCGCTCAAGAAGACCGCCCAGCAGGCAACCGAGTGGCTCGAGAAGGTGGTCCACGAGGCTCCCGGGACCCCGTTCGCGGTCATGGCCGCTCGCGAATTGAAGGACCCGCTGGGGTTGAGAGTGATTCAGCGCTTCGTGCCTCCGGTGCAGAGGCGACCGGGCCGTCCGAGGGCCGCGGCACCCAACCGGCCGAGAGTGATCTTTGCGAAGAAGAAGAAGAACACTCCGCCGCCACGACCGGCTCCGCCGCCGAAACCGCCCAGGCTCCCCAAGCTCTAGGCGATCACCAGGCCGACCCCATGAAGGTCCACTGTCCGAGGTTGCCACAACGTGGTGCCGGTCGAGAACGTGGCGTTGGAGACCGGCTGGGGCAAGTGCACCGGCTGCCGTGAAGTCTTCCCACTGCACGAGGTGCTCGACGGCTTCCGGATTCCCACCTTCGGACCGGTCGATTCGTTCCCCGAGCGACCCTTCGACGCCTGGATCATCGTCGACCACCCCGACGAACAATCGATGGCCGTGCTCGTGCCCGCGCGTGGCATGAGACCCACCTCGTGGTTCATGCTCATTTTTGCCAGCGTCTGGACCGGGTTCCTGGCATGCTGGGCGTGATCAACGCCGGCCCGCGAGACAACGGGTGGGGCACAATCGCCATGGCCCTGTTCTCAATCCCCTTTTGGATCGTCGGACTCGGCATGTTTGGCGGTACGCTGTGGACGGTGCGGGGCAAGACCAGCCTGCTGATCGACCACAACGTGATGGTCACCCGTCGCGAGTTGTTCGGACTGCGTCTCACCCGCGAGTACGCTCGAGAAACGGTCCAATACGCCCGCGAGGTCCTGGCCAAATTGCAGATGAACGAACAGGGCAAGCCCCGCATGGTGCTCGAGATCGTACACCGCAGCGGAGCCTTTTCGCTGGCCTGCGACACGGACGACGAGCGACAGTGGTTGATCTCCGAAATCAACCGCTTCCTGGGCCACGCGGGACCGGCCTCTGGAACTCAATCCCTCAGCTAGCGTCCGACGGGCTTGCGAGCACCGGACTCTCGAGTACGTCCAGTCGCCTCGCCTCGATCTGCTCGGCCAGCACCTCGCTGTAGGCAAACAGCGCCGGCGTGCCGCCGGTGTGTACGAAGACCACCGGTTGGTCGGGGTCGAGCTGCCCGTCGCGGATGTGATCGATCAGCCCGGCCAGCGCCTTGCCGCTGTAGGACGGGTCGACCAGGATCCCCTCGGTCCGCGCCAGCACGGCCATCGCCTCGAGACAACCCGGTGTCACCTCGCCGTAACCCGGCCCCACAAAGTCCTCGAACAATTCGATGTCCTCGCCCTCAAACGTCGCATCCACCCCGATCCGCTCAGCCGCCTCGGTCGCGATCTTGGCCATGTCGGCCCGAGTGTCCCAGGGCCAGACGATCGGAGCCACGTGGCGGATCGGGTAATCGGCCCCCATCGCCGCGGCGGCCAGGACCATGCCGGCGCCGGTGGATCCGGCCGAGCAGCCGTAGACGGCCTGGGGCGACCAGCCGCCGGAATGAGCCTCGAGCTGATCGTCCTCGCGAGCCTGCTCGATGATCTCGACCAGGCACAACACGTAGCTCACAGCCGCCAGGCTCTTGACCGTGTACCGATCCCACTCGTACACGTTGCGGCCTGCACCCCGGTACTCCTCGGCCACCTCCAGGATCCTCGCGTCGACTTCCGGACCCACCTGCCCGTCGATGATCTCGATGTGGGCACCGACCAGGTGATCCAGCAGCAGGTTGCCCTGCACCAGGTCGGGTCCGTCGGCCGGCTTGCCGCGTCCGAGCACCAGGTGGATGTCGAGCCCCGCCTTGGCACACGCCGCGGCCGTCTGGCGGCAGTTGTTGCTCTGGATCCCCGCACCCCAGACCACAAGGTCCGCACCCTTGCCCAGCGCATCGGCGATCAGGAACTCGTTGTGACGCGTCTTGTTGCCGCCAAACGCCAGGCCGGTGCAATCGTCTCGCTTGATGTAGACCGGCGGACCGCCGATTGCCTGGCTGAACCGCGGCAGGTACTCCAGCGGAGTCGGCAGGTGACCGAGCGTGTAGCGAGGCAACCGCCCCACATGTTCACGCAACTCGTCGGTCGTCAGAGTGTTCGCAACCCGGGCCATCACATCGCCTCCCACAGGGTGTCTCGACAACAAACGCGACTCGGTGAAGGCCTACTACTTGGTCTCGACCACCCAGATGTTGCGGAAGCGAACCGGGTCACCGTGGTTCTGCAAGTACAAAGCGCCGGGCTTCTCGTCGTTCCGACCGCCGCCGGCGGTGAGCTTCAGCGTCAACTTGTCGTGGATCACCACGCCGTTGTGGCGGATGGTGGTCACGGCCGGTGCCAGCTTCTTGCCCGCCTTGTCGAACTTCGCCGCGGTGAACGCGACGTCGAAGGTCTGCCAGCTCAATGGAGGCAGGCACATGTTGACGCTGGGGCGGGCCACCTTGTAAATGCCGCCGCACTCGTTGTCGAGACCCACCAGCCCGAAGCTGTCCAGCACCTGGCACTCGTACTGGTCCAGCAGGTACATGCCGCTGTTGCCGCGGGCCTGGCCGCGAGCGTAGGGCATGAACGGGAGGCGGAATTCCAGGTGCAACGTGAAGTTGCTGAACTTCCGCTTCGAGCGGACACCGACATTCAGCAGCTTGCCGGCTTCCAGCTTGCCACCCTCGAAGTGCTCCGCCGTGCTGCCGTCAAAGAGCACCACCGCACCCGCGGGAGCCTTCGCACCCAGCGTCGGAGACTTCCGCATCACCTTCTTCGCACTGAAGGCGACATCGTCCTCGGCCGTGCCACTGAACACGCCAGCGGCCACGCCACCGGTGATGTTTCGCCCCTTGAACGTCACCTTGCCACCGGCCGTCTGGCCCTTGAGCCCGGTCTTGGTCTTGCCGTCCCAACCCGCACCAGGCAGCCCGCCGGCATAAAGCACCGCGTTGAATCCGCCCTTGCCCAGGGCGATCACCTGGATCCCCAGCTTCCGCTCCTTGCCGATCGTCCCCACATACTCGCCCTGCACAGTAAAGTCGGGACCGGCCGACTTGGCGTCCAGGAACGCGGTCTTGGCGTTCTGGGCCTGCGACGAGACGGCCGTGGCGGCCAGGATCGCGGTGGTCAATAGCAGGTGACGGATCTTCATCGGCGGGGCCTCCGGTGTCGGGGAGAATCTTCGGTTGGGGTCGTCGCTGTAGAGCGTCACCAGCTTACTCGGACGCAACCGGGGACTCCAGCGCCGGAACCGCCGCCGGTACCTCCGCAGTTCAACAGGCCGGGACCGCCGCAGCCGTCAACGCTTCGAGCACCAGCGCATCCTCCTCGGGCAGCACGCTGCGGAGATCGACCAGGACGCGGTCGTGCTGGATCCGGGCGAACATCCGCACCGCACCGGTTCTCAATCGCAACGCCAGTTCCTCGGCCGAAACCCCCGCCAGTTGCATCGCCAGCACGGCGGTGGGCAGTTCGGCACCCGGCAACGACCCGCCGCCGACCAGGGCGGTTTCGCAGAGCACCTCGACACCGAACCCCTCAACCTCAACCAGTTGCCCGGCCAACGCCTCGGCCCGCCCGATGAGTTCCGCTTCGCTGGCCGCCAACAGTCTCAACACCGGCACCTCGGCAATCGCCTCACCTCGCCGGTAGGCGTCCAGGGTCGCGGTCAACGCCGCCAGAGTCAGCTTGCCCACGCGTACCGCTCGAGCCAACGGGAACCGCCGGATCGGTTCCACAAAACGGCTCTTGCCCAGGATGATCCCCGCCTGAGGCCCGCCCAGCAACTTGTCACCGCTGCCGAGCACCACGTCGGCATCGGCCGCCAGGCTGTCCTTGAACGTCGGCTCGACGGGCAACCCGAACTGCGACACGTCGATCATCGCCCCGCTGCCAATGTCGTCGATCGCCACCAGGTCGTGTTCGTGAGCCAGGTGTGCCAGCTGCTCGATGCCCGGAGCGGCGGTGAAACCGACCACCTTGTAGTTCGAGGTGTGCACGTGCATGATCGCCGCGGTCTCGGAACCGATCGCCTCGGCGTAGTCGGCCACGCTGGTGCGGTTGGTCGTGCCGACCTCGCGGAGTACCGCGCCCGAGAGCTTGAAGATCTCGGGGAGCCGGAATGACCCTCCGATTTCGATCAGCTGCCCCCGCGAAATGACCACCTCGCGGCCCGCACACAACGCCTGCAGCGTCAACAGAGTCGCCGCGGCGTTGTTGTTGACCACCACCGAGTCCTCGGCCCCGCACAGCGCAGCCCAGGCCGCCTGCAACTGGTGGCCCCGGTACCGCCGCTCGCCGGTCTCCAGGTCGACCTCGACGTTTCCAGCTCCTCCCAGTTCATCGAGTGCCTCTCGAGCGGCACTCGAGAGCGGTGAACGACCCAGTCCGGTGTGCAACACCACTCCCGTGGCGTTGATCACCCGGTCAAAGCGCTGCAATCCGGCCAACTTGCACTGACCCAGCACTCCCGAAATCACCCGCTCGCCCAGGGTCTCGCGGGTCACATCCTTTTGCGGCTCATCCTCAGACAGCAGCCACGTCCGCACCTCCTCCAGCGACAGGCGGATCCACTCGAGTACCGCGTCGCGGCCCGATTCGCCGATCAATCCCCCCAGCCGCACGTCCTCGATCAACTCGGTGACCGGCGGCAGTGTCCGAAGCAGTTCCTGGTGCGTCGTGTTCACGTACTGGATTCCCTGGGACCGGACCCCTCGGCCCGCGACGGACTCAACCCACAGCCTCGGCCAGCCTGGGCCCCGGCACACGCACGTCGCCCTGCCTGACTGTGATCTCGACCTCGTCATAATACTCGCACAACGGCACAGCAAACTTGCGACTGATCCCCCACGCTTCGCGCAATTGCGACATCGTCACCTCGCTCTCCTCGGCGAACACCGCCTGGCAAACGACTCGTCCCTGCTCGATCGCGGCGGGCGCAAAGTGGAGATCGTCGGAGACGGCCACGACCAGGCCCTCCTCGGCACACAACGCCAGCAACGCGGAGAGCCCGTCGCGCGACTGGCCGAGTGATTCGCTGAGCTGTTTGAAGGTGGGAGGCGCCAGGCCGGCGGCCTGGACCTGTTCCAGCAGCGAGTCGCGAGCGGCTCGCTGGGCCTTGGTCAGCTGGGCCTGGGCGTCGGCCGGGCCCAGGTTGCCGCCGGCGGCGACCAGTTCGCCAGTCGACACCAGGTGAGCCAGCACAGCCTCCAGAAGCGCCGGCCTCATGATCTCGCGGCAGGCCGAAACGATGGTGGCACGAGGCAGGGTCCGGCGGGGCTGCCGCTTCACGAGCTCCTCGCGGATCGTCTTGACCACCGTACCGGCCAGTGACTCGAGCCGCTGTGCGTGAATCGGGACGGTGCGGCCCGGGTCACCGACGTGGACAATCGTCCCCTCCGCAGTCAGTTCCTCGACCAGCTCCTCGTACCGCCGGCTACCCACCCCCGCCCGCCACAACGCCGCCAATGGCGTCTCGGGGATGTCGTCGAGGTTGGCGACCAGCCCCGAGAGTCGGGCTCGTTCGTCGGGCTGGTCGAGAGCCGCTCCGGCCAACTGGAGGTCTCGGATCCGCTTGCCCACCGGCAGCCAGGGATCGAGTACGCGGCCACCGGCGACGGTCAAGGCGGGAGACACCCGGCGGAGAATGAACCGCTGAGCGTGCGCCGCGACTATGTCCTCGGAGAGCCGCAACTCGGCGTAACCCCGCTCGCCGGGCTTCAACTGCCGGCCCTTGAGCATCACGCGGGCCGGGACCTCGCGGGTGCCCAGGTGCAGGTTCAGTTCCATGCGGTCCTTCAACTGCAACGGCGAACTGGAGAGTAGCTTGAGGTCGACGAGCAGTCGGCGGGTGGGTTGCAGCAGTCCCGCCGTGGCCAGCTCGACCCCTCGAGATACCTCGTCGTGCTTCACACCGGCCAGGTTGATCGCGGTCCGCTGCCTGACGCCGGCGTCGTCGGAATCGGCACCGTGGTTCTGCACGCTGCGAACCCGCACCTCGCGGCCCTCGGGCCACAACTCCAACGTGTCCCCGGCCCGCACCTGTCCGCTGATCACGCTGCCGGTCACGATCGTGCCGTGGCCCGGCAGCGAGATGGCCCGGTCCACAGGCATCCGGAACACCGGCTCGCTCTCGGGCAACTTCACGCCCCGAGCCACCTCGAGCAACGTCTCCTTGAGCGCCTCGATGCCCTCGCCGGTCTCCGAGGAGACCCGCACCATGGGTGCTCCTTCCAGAAACGTGCCCGCGACCGTCTCCTCGATCTCAGCCTCCACCAGTTCGACAAAGTCCGGCTCGACCAGGTCGATCTTGGTGATCGCCACCACGCCGGTAGAGATCTGCAGCAGGTCCATGATCTCCAGGTGCTCGCGGGTCTGAGGCATCACGCCGTCGTCGGCGGCGATCACCATCAGGGCCACGTTGACACCGGTCGCTCCGGCGACCATGTTCTTGACGAATTTCTCGTGTCCGGGTACGTCGATCAGCCCGAACTGGAACCCGTCGGCCTCCCAGTGAGCGAACCCGAGATCGATCGAGATGCCTCGTGCCTTCTCCTCGGGCAACCGGTCGGTGTCCACGCCGGTCATCCGACCGACCAGACGCGTCTTGCCGTGGTCGATGTGTCCGGCGGTGCCGATCAGGATGTGCCTGATCTGCTCGATCTGCTCGATCTGCTCGATCTGCTCGATCTGCTCGATCTGCTCGATCTGCTCGATCTGCTCGTCCGGCTCGATCGGCTCGATCGGGCTGGGCGAATCGGCGGGGGTGAGGTCGCTGGCGGACATGGCGTGGGCCAGCCAGAATGAAAAGGGAGGCGGAACGAGTCGAGACGAGGCAGAATGCGTCTCCCGATTCTCGAAGATGGACAAACCGGCCGCAAGAGCCGGGAGGGGGGAACACAGCGATGGGCAGCCGAGCCGAGAGTGAGTACCGATACGAGAAGTTGACCTGGCCGGAGATCAACGACGCGGTCGGGGCCCGGCAGGTCTGCATCCTGCCCTGCGGAGCGGTCGAACAGCACGGGCACCACCTGCCACTGGATGTCGACCTGGTCTGCCCCGGCGGCGTGGCCCGCGGCTGCGGTGAGGCGATGCCCGACAAGGTGCTGGTGCTGCCGACGATCGCCTACGGATACACCGGACACGTGATGGACTTCCCCGGCACGATCAACACTCACTACGAGACGTTCATCCGGGGCGTCACCGACGTCACCCGCTCGCTGGCCTACCACGGGTTCAAGAAGATCATCCTGCTCAACGGCCACGGGTCGAACATGCCCAACCTCGATCTGGCCGCCCGACGCACCAATCTCGAAACCGACGCCGAGTGCATCCTGGTCGCGTGGTGGAACCTGCTGACCGTCGACAAGGACTTCCTGCCGGGTTGGCGTGAGAGTGAATTTCCCGGCGGCTGTGCCCACGCGGGAGAACTCGAGACCTCGATGTATCTCTACCTCGCCGAAGACGACGTCCGTAAGGACAAGATAAAAAGCGGCACGATCAAGATGAATGAAGAGCACAACGACTTCAACTGGGTCGATCTGTTCGCCTCCGGACCCGCCTCGCTGATCTCCTGGACCAGCAGTTACACCGAAACCGGAGTCCTGGGCGACGCCGAGAAGGGGACGGTTGAGAAGGGGCGGCGGGCCTATGACGAAGCGGTCCAGCAATTGTGCCGCTTCGTCGATTACTTCCGAGACCGGCCCCGCGACACTCGGCACCGTGAGCAGAACCCCGAGCCGTCGATGCCGATTCCCTGGAACCAACGTCACGAGATCGACTGAGTCCGCTGATGCCCACTGTCCACGTCTCGCTGGCTCACCGCAGCTACGACATCGCGATCGGTCACGGCATCTTGGCCGAGACCTCGGCGCGATGCCGCGGCTGGTGCGGACTCGATGAGCCCGGGTCGGTCCTGGTCGTCACCGACAGCAATCTCGTCGACTCGCACGCCGCCACCGTCGCCGACGGGTTCGTGTCCGACGGCTGGCTGGTCGGGCGGCACGTGCTCGAGCCGGGAGAACCGTCGAAATCACTCGAGGCGGCCCGGACCATGTACGACTCGCTGGTCGAGCTGCCCGCTGACCGGGGCACGCTGGTGGTGGCTGTGGGAGGCGGAGTGGTGGGTGATGCGGCGGGATTCGTCGCGGCGACTTATGCGCGAGGCATCCCCCTGGTCGGAGTCCCCACCACGCTGCTGGCCCAGGTCGACAGCTCGGTCGGAGGCAAGGTCGCGGTCAATCACCCGCGGGCCAAGAACCTGATCGGAGCCTTCCACCAGCCGTCGGGAGTTCTGATCGACATCGGCACGCTCGAATCGCTGCCCGAACGAGACTACCGCAGCGGGTTGGCCGAGGTGATCAAGTACGGAGTGATCCTCGACGCCGAGTTCTTCGACTACCTCGAGCAGAACGTCGAGGGGCTCAACGGCCGCGATCTCGACGTGCTGGGACACGTCGTCGCCCGCAGCTGTGAACTCAAGGCACAGATCGTCGAGCAGGACGAGCGAGAGACGACGGGCGTCCGAGCGGTGCTCAACTATGGCCACACGTTCGCACACGCACACGAAGCGTTGGCCGGCTACGGCGAGTTGCTGCACGGCGAAGCGGTGGCGATCGGGATGGTGCAGGCCAGCCGCCTGGCCGAGAAGCTCGGTCGGATCGATGCCCTGACGACGCGGCGTCAGGTGACGTTGCTCGAAGCGGTCGGCTTGCCGGTGACTGCTCCCCGGGGCCCGGCGGCCGACGAGATCATCGACCGCATGCTGCTCGACAAGAAGACCGCCGGCGGAAGGCTGAGATTCGTGCTGCCCACGCGGATGGGCCACGTCGAACTGGTCGAGGGGGTGGACGAGGCGCTGGTTAGAGACGTGCTGGCCTGACACGCCGGGGTCAGGCGCCGACTGGGGCGGGCCTCAGCCCGCCGAAACCGGGGCCTGACCCCTTGATTCTAGCCACCGCCGAGCGCGGAACGGGTTCAGGACTGGGACCCCGGCCGATCGCTGACCAGCACTGTCACCGTGCAGTTGACCGACAGCCATGAGATGGCACACCCGACGTAGCAGGCACACGCCATCCAGAAGACCGTCTTCCAGTCGTAGGTTTCCGAGACCCATCCGTAGATGGCCGGGAAGAGCATCGCGACGAAGCTGGCGACCGAGTTGTTGAAGGCAAAAACCGTGGCGGTCGCCCTGCCACCCACATCGGTGACCGTGCCCCACCGCGAGGTCAGGCTGATGTCGGCAAACAGCTTGACCACGAACAGCATCCCGCAGAAGGCATAGGGACTCTCGAAGAAGAACAGCACGGCGATCGCCAGCGTCGCGGCCGCCATCGCCTTGCCGAAGAACCCGACCAGGCTGCGGACCCAGCGTCGGCTGCCGGTCAGCCGAATCAACCGGTCACTGATGAACCCGCCCAGCATCCCACCGCAGGCACCTCCCAACAGCGGCAACGCCGAATAGATCCCCATCTCCTTGTACTTCAGGCTGTACTGCTCGACCAGAAACAACGGGATCCACAGCGAGTAGATCTGGTCGGCGATCGAGCTGAATATCGATGCGACGTTGATGCAGGCGAGATTGAGAAACGAGCGGCGGTCCATCTGCCCGATCAACTCGCGGAACTTCAACGGCTCGTTCGCCGCAGCTCCCTCCTCACCCTCGACCCACTCGGCCTCCGCCTCGTTCGATTTCGGGTGCTGCCGCGGCGAGTCGCGGAAGGCGACCAGGAAGATGATGCCGTGCACGATGCCGGCGGCGGCGAGGATGTAAAGAGCCGCCCTCCAGTTGAATCCCCAGATGCCGATCATCACGGTCATGACCAGGATATTGGCCGAGAGGCCTCCAAAGCGGCCGGCAAACACCCCCACCCAACCCTGGACCGTCGTGCGGACCCTGGTGGGAAACCAGCAACGGGTCAGGCGACCCACCAGCGAAAACACGCCCGCCTGCCCGGCACCGAACAGTGCCCGAAAGACATACAGCAGCCCCTTGGTCGGAGCCCAGGCGTGGCCGGCCAATGCGATCGACCACAGCAGGATCAGACCGCCCAACAGCCAGTGTACTCCGGCCATGTCGCCCAGCAGCCCGGTGGGGAACTGCAGACCGGCGTAGGTCATCGCAAAGACCGTGTCCATCATCCCCAGCTCGGTGTTGCTGACGTCCAGTTCCTCCTTCAGGAACGGCTTGATCAACGCAAACGAGTAGCGATGCAGGTACAGCATCCAGCTGGTACCGAAGCCCAGCATGAACACCGTGTAGCGGACACGGGTCGGAGACTCGGGTCTGACCGACTCAATCGGAGTCATCGACACCGGTCATCTCCTTGTCATCGTCATGATCACCGGCCAGGTCGCCTCCCGGAGCCAATCGTGCTTCCAGCGAGTCGGTGCAGTCGATCATGATCCAGCAGAACGCACTGATGACGTACATCACCGCCACGGTGACAAACAGCGGGTTGTAGTTCGCGACCGACTTCTCGATTCCATCGACGAGCACCATGCTGGTGTTCCAGTCGAGGATGGCTCCGAAGGCGATCGGTGAGACCAGCCCGCCGATCGAGCCGGAGGTGTTGATCACTCCGAAGACCGTCGCCGAGTAGCGGCCTCCGATGTCGGTGCAGGTGCCCCAGACGGTCGGCTGGCTCCAGTCGGTGAAGAACTTGACGGCGAACAGCGCCCACGCGGCCTCGACAGCGCCGTCCTGCGAGATCGCCACGAACATCAGGATGCAGGCGATGAACTTGCCGGTGAACCCGACCGCACTGCGACCGATCCGCCGGCTGCCGGTCCACTGGATCATCAGGTCGTTGAAGAACCCGCCCAGCATCCCGCCGATCGCTCCGCCCCACAGCGGCAGGCTGATCAGCAGCCCCGCCTGCGTGATGTCGATACCCTTGGTATTCAGGAAGTAATCACCCATGAACAGCACGTAGACACCGTCGGCGCCGGCGCTGGCGATCTGCTGGATTATGAAGAACAGCATGCTGCGGTTCTTGATCGCCGCCCGCAGTGGCAGCACCGGCGGGGCCGACGGATCCGGAGGCGGTGACCCCTCGGCGATCAGGGCCCGCTCGGCGGCGTTGACACGAGGATGATCGTTGGGGGAATTGCGGAACAGCAGCAGGAACACAATCCCGAACAGGACTCCCGCAGCTCCCATCACCCCCAGCGCCCACTGCCAACTCATTCCGAAGTAACCGATCAGCACCGTCGCCAGGATGATCGACGACATCGCACCGCCGCTGCGTCCGAAAAACGTCGCCACCCAACCCTGCACGATCGTCCGCGACCTGACCGGGAACCACGTCGCGGTGACCTTCGCGAGTGCTGGGTAGGTGCCCGCCTGGGCCGCACCAAATGCCAGCCTCAGGGCGATCAACCCGCCGCGGCCACCGGCCACTCCAAAAAGCGGCAGCACCAGGGACCCGAGCACGATGATCACACCCAGGAACAGGTGAGGACCGACCCAGTCGCAGAGAATCCCGCTGGGGATCTGGCCAATGCCGTAGGTCGGGGTGAAAAAGCTGTAGATCGCGCCCAGTTCGGTCTTCGACAGACCGTAGTCCTCCATCAGGAAGGTGCCGATCACGCTCCAGGTGTAGCGGTGCAGGTACAGAAACCACGACGTGCCGCAGGCCAGCGAGAACATCAGCCAGCGGACACGGGTCGGTTTTTCGCTCGAGGCGTCCGAGAGCGGATCGGGCGGGGCAATCGCCATCAACAGACCTGCCAGGGTGAAACACGAAACCGCCGCACTGTCGGTCTTTCCCAGCCCGAATGCAAGCCGCTCACCAACGCTCGACCGGACCATTGGGGACCTTGACCAGCGCCGTGGCAACCTCTCCCTGACGTGTCCCATGACGCTCGCGAATCTGCTCGACGATCTCGTCGAACTCCTCGAACGACTCGAACCGCCGCAGCCGATCCTCCAGGTCCTCGGGGATCCCCAGCCGGACCCCGTACCAGGCAGCAAACTTGCGGAACAGCAGGCAGCTGTACTCCTGGTGCTGCTCGACCATCAAGCCGAAGTGCCGCACCAGGAAGGCGATCTGGTCCTCGGCTGATGGCTCCCACCCGGCCGGCTCACCGGCCAGCGACCGGCCGATGCGAACAAACAGCCACGGGTCCAGCATCGCACCGCGGCCGATCGCCACCGCGTCACAACCGGTCGAGCGTCGCATGGCAAATGCCGCCTCCGGCGACCGCACGTCCCCATTGCCCACCACCGGGATCGACTCGACCGCCTCAACCGTCCGACGGCTCCCCTCGTGATTCACCTCACCGCCGAACCCCTGAGCGCGGGTCCGGCCGTGAACGGTGATCGCCGCCGCGCCTTCCTGCTCGAACGCCCGAGCCAATGCCGGAGCCGTGAGCTGGTCGCTGTCCCAACCCAGCCGCATCTTGACCGTCACCGGTACCTCGACCGCCGAGACGACTCGTGAGACGGTCTCGCACGCCCCGTCGGTGTCGCACATCAACCGAGCTCCTCCGCCCTGGCTGTTCACCTTCGCCATCGGACAGCCCATGTTGATGTCGATCCCCTCGTAGCCCCGCTCCTCCAGCCACACCGCCGCCTCGACCAACTCGCTCACACGACTACCAAAAATCTGTATCGACAGCGGCCGGTCCTCCGGCGACGTCTCGATCAACTCCATCGCCCGCTTCCGACCCGACAGCAACGTCGTGGCCTGGACCAGGTCGGTCGTCGCCAGGCCCACACCACCCAGTTCCCGGATCACGCGGCGGAAGGCCAGGTGAGTGTATCCGGCCAACGGAGCCAGGAAATACCGCGACGGCAAACGCCGACGACCGGCCTCGACGCTCGAGTCGTCATCCATCACCGGCAGCACCGGCGGCACCGGTTTCAGCGCTTCGGAGTTGGCCGTTTCAATCGACATCGATTCCCAACTCACTCAACATCTCGGCAACCACCTCAACCGGCAGCCCCACAACATTGCTCGTGCTCCCCTCGACCCGCTCGATCACCTCAGCGGCCAGGCCCTGGATCGCATACCCCCCGGCCTTGCCCACCGACTCGCCACTCGTCAGGTAACCCACGACCCACTCGGACCCCACCGCCCGAAACGTCACTCTCGATTCTACCAACCGCTCCAGCACGCGTCCCGAACCACTGACAATGCACACCGCCGTGGCGGCCGTGTGAGTCTGCCCGAGGTAATACCTGCAGAACCAGTCACCGACCTCCTGCTGCCAGTCCGCGTCTCGAGGCTGGCCCAGCACGCGCGGGGTTCCGTCGGGCTCGGTGACGACGATCACCGTGTCGGCACAGATCACCGCGGCGATGCCCGTGGCGCGGCGCTGAGCACCCAGCTGCAGACGCACGTCGTCGGCCTTGGCCCGAGCGATCTGCTGCAGGCGGGCGTGGACCGCATCGAGATCACAGATCTCGGCGAAACCCGGTTCGTCCCCGGAACTGGGTGGCAGCACCTCGATCCGATCTTCGCCGATCAGCCCGGAAAGCAACTGGTGCCTTTGAGGCGACCGGCTGCCCAGCACGATCTTCGCACCCGGTGTCCTGGGCGCGCCGTGACCCTTGCGATTCACTTCGACTCCAACAGCGGACCCAGCACCTTCGCAAACTCCGCGGCCTGCCGCATGAACCCGAGATCGTTGGGGTGAGAACTGTCGACGGTCCCCTCGCCGTCGTCGCCCAGCAGGTCCGCGCCCCTCAGATAGTGCAGCCCGGTAACGCCGTCGCGCTGCAGCTTCTGATACTCCACGGCCAACGCCTTGCGACTGCTGTCGTTGCGTTCTCGCTTGCTGGTCACCAGAAACGCATCGGCATAACTGCGGTCCTCGACCAATACGATCGGCGTCCCCGGCCGCGTCTTCCTGAGCCGACGGACGAATGGCCCGACCCGCTCGGTCACCTCCGCAGCCCGCATGTTCGGCAGGCAATCGAGCACGTAGACGGCCGGGTCAATTTGCGAAAGCAGCTCGGCCAACTCGATCTCCATTCGACCGTTGCCCGAAAAGCCGAGGTTGATCACCGGGCGCTGGAAGCGGCGGCCCAGCATGGCCGGGTGAGTCATTCCCGGCCGCGAGGCACAGGCGCCGTGAGTGATCGAGGTGCCGTAGAAGAGGATGGGCCTGGCGTGGGACTTGGGGCGAGTCGGTGCCTTGTCGATCGTCTTCCCTTCAGGAACTCCCAATTCCACCGACGTCACCCCGTTGTAGAGCGGCAGGTACAGCATGTACTCGCGACTGCCCTCGGGGATCCCCGTGACCAGCCGCACCGAGTTGGTCGGCGTGCGGGTCGGGAAGCCGCAGGCCAGCCATCGCCATCGGCCCTGGGAATCGCGGACGTACAGGTCGACACCGCTGACCCCCGTCGCGGCCATGTGCGGCAACGCCAGGCGAGTACGACGTAGAGTCCAGCGTGCATGCAGCGTGGTTGCGGAGGTGACAAAGCGAACGCATAGGCCGGCCGAGTCGTGGCTGAGGCTCCATACCGGCGGACGGACCAGCTTCTCGGCCGACGCCGGCAATCGGTCGAAATACGACTTGGTCTTCTCGAACCCCCGACCCTCGACACCCAGCGTGCGAATGTCGGTCCAGGCGATCTCTGCAGAGGTGACCGCGGTTGAGAGGACCGAAAGAACGAGACCGACGACGAGAGTGCGGGGGAGGTGTGTCATGAGGTGTCTCGAGGGTGGAGCGGGGACGGAGCCATGATAGCCGCCGTGGCCCGGGACATCAGGTCCCGGCGGCGGGCAGCTCACCGCCCGCGATTCGCAATCGACTCACGGCCGCCGTACGATAGCCGTAGCACAGACCCGATTCCCGGCACCCCCTCGCACCCCCCGCCCCCCGGAGACACCCGATGTCACGCACGGCACTGCTGGCGGCTGCGATGCTGGCCACGACGGCCGCCCCGTCACTGGCCCAATCCGAAACACTCGAAAAGCCCGCTGCCCAGAAACTCGACGGCCTGATCAGCTGGGTCTACGACTACGAGCAGGGCCGCCGGTTGGCCAAGCGGACCGGCAAGCCGATGTTCGTCGTCTTTCGATGCGAACGCTGAGAGGCTTGCAACGACTTTGACGGGCAGGTTGTCCGTCGTGACCCCCAGGTGGGACAGCTGTCCCGCCAGTTTGTCTGTGTCCGCGTCCAGTCGATGAACGGCATCAACCTGGACCTGTTCCAGTTCGAGTACGACCTGACCTGGATGTCGTTTTTCATGGACGCCGAGAACCGCATCTACACGCGGTACGGCGGCCGAGACGACTCGAGCCCCGAATCTCACCTCAATCGCGAATCGCTGCTGGCGACCATGAAGTCGGTGGTGATGCTGCACAAGCTCGCCGACGTGCTCAAGAGTCCTCTCGAGCCCAACGGCCGCACGGGCCGCAGGCCGCACACGCCCGAGCAGATTCCGACGATGGCCAGGATGATGGCCAAGCGGAAGAACAAGTGCATCCACTGCCACGACGTGAAGGTCGCCAACCTGAAACACCTCCGCAACCAGGACAAGCTCAAGCGGCACATGGTCTTCACCTACCCGACGTCGGCGAACCTGGGGATCACCGTCGACTCCGGAGAGCAGTCGCTGGTTCGCACGGTCCAATCGGGCTCCCCGGCGGCCAGGGCGGGCGTCCGGGTCGGCGACCGGATCGTCAAGGCCGAAGGTCACCGCGTGCTGACTCTCGGCGACCTGTCGCGAGTGCTCGAGAAGATCCCGGTCGCCGGGCGGTTGGCTCTGCAGGTGCAACGCCAACAGCAGGTCATCCCGCTGCGACTCGAGTTGGCCAATGGCTGGAGGCGATCGAAGGATCCGAGTTGGCGCGAGTCGCTGCACATGGTCGGACCCAACTGCGGACTCTGGGGCCGCAAGCTCAACGTCAAAGAACGACGCCGTCTGAAACTCAAGCCGGAAAAACTCGCGCTGAAAGTCACCTACATCTGGGGATCTCACACCCGCAGGGCCGGGATCAAGGTGGGTGATATCATCGTCGGTCTCGACGGTCAGACCCGCGACATGAACATCAAGCAGTTGCATGCGCACCCGACGCTCAACCGCAACTGGGGCGACACCATCCCGGTCGTCCTCCGACGCAACGGCCAGGACGTCACGGTCAGGATGACGTTCCCCAAGGGTCCGCCCGACTAGAGGGACTGGCTCCGCAGCGCAGGGACTGGCTCCGTCGCCCCGCCTCTGGCGGGGCGACGGAGCCAGTCCCTGCGCGCTCTGGTCGCCTTCTGCTGAATCAATACAATGCGGACCTGATCTCCAGGCTGCACCAAGCGGACACGGACCATGAGCGTGCGTCGGATCCTGGTGACCGCGGCGTTGCCCTACGCCAACGGGCACATCCACATCGGCCACCTGGTCGAGTACATCCAGACCGACATCTGGGTCCGCTTCCAGAAGCTCCGAGGACACCGCTGCATCTACCTGTGTGCCGACGACACCCACGGCACCGCGATCATGATCCGAGCCCGCCAGGAGGGTCGCAGCGAAACCGAAGTGATCGGCGAGATGCAACTGGCTCATGTCCGGGACTTCACGGGCTTCGACATCGAGTTCGACAACTACGGCAGCACCAACAGCGACGAAAACCGCTCGCTGTGCGCCGAGATCTGGCAGGCACTCCGCGATGCGGACCTCGTTCATCAGAAGCAGGTCACCCAGTTGTTCGACCCGGTCGAAGGCACCTTCCTGGCCGACCGATTTGTCCGAGGCACCTGCCCAAAGTGTGCGGCACCCGAACAGTACGGCGACAGCTGCGACGCATGCCTGGCCAACTTCAGCCCCACCGACCTGATCGACCCACGCAGTACTCTCTCGGGAGCCACCCCCGAAATCCGCACCGCCGATCATCTCTTCGTCCGCATCGAACACCACCACGAGTTCCTCGAGGAATGGACGCAGTCGGGCAAGCACCTGCAGCCGGAAGTGGCCAATTACCTCAAGGGTCACTTCCTGTGTGATGAACTCCGAGACTGGGACGTTTCGAGACCGGAACCCTACTTCGGCTTCGAAATCCCCGACGCGCCCGGCCACTTCTGGTACGTCTGGTTCGATGCTCCGATCGGCTACATGGCCTCGACCCGCCAGTGGTGCCAGGCCCACGGCGAGGACTTCGACACCTGGTGGCGAGATGCCGAGACCGAGGTGCACCACTTCATCGGCAAGGACATCACCTACTTCCACACGCTGTTCTGGCCCGCGATGCTCAAGACCGCCGGGTTCAACCTGCCGACCAAGGTCCACATCCACGGCTTCCTGACCGTCGACGGACGCAAGATGTCGAAGTCCAAGGGCACCCTCGTCCAGGCCTCGACCTACCTCGAACACCTCAACCCCGACTGGTTGAGGTACTACTACGCCGCCAAGCTCGGACCTCGGCTGGATGACCTCGACCTCAACCTCGACGAATTCGCCACTAAGGTGAACTCGGACCTGGTCGGCAAGGTGGTCAACCTGGCCAGCCGCACCGCCAGGTTCATGGCCGGACAGCAGACCGCCGCTGCGTACCCCGACGACGGTGGGCTGTTTACCAACGCGGCCGCCGCGGGAGATCGGATCGCCGCGGCCTACGAGGCCTGCGATTTCAACTCCGCGATGAGAGAAGTGATGGCGCTGGCCGACGCGGCCAACAGGTTCGTCGAAGACGCCGCACCCTGGGTGCTCAGCAAAGACCCCGACCGAGAGGCCGAACTCCTGGACGTCTGCAGCATCGCACTGAACCTGTTCCGACAACTGGCCATCTACCTGGCACCCGTCCTGCCCCGGTTGGCCGAACAGACCGGCGAACTGCTCAACAACCCGATCACCGACTGGGACCAGGCCCAGGTCCCCCTGGCGGGGACTCCCGTCGCAGAATTCCAGCACATGATGCAACGAGTCGACCCCAAGCAGGTACAGGCCATGATCGATGACAGCAAGGACGCTCCCGAGTTGAACAGCGAACCCGAAGTGGAGACTCCGGACCCGGCGCCCGAGCCGGAAGCGGCTGCCGAGGAGACCGCGGTTGAAGACGCCTCGGCCGAAGCGTCCGCTGAAGAGGCTGATGAGGCCGCCGAGCCCGTGGCCACCTGTGAAGCTCACCAACAGGAACCTCTGACAACCGACACCTGCAGCTATGACGACTTCATGAAGGTCGACATGCGAGTGTGCCGCATTACCCGGGCGTCTGATGTCGAGGGTGCCGACAAGCTGCTGGAACTGGTGCTCGACCTCGGAGGTGATGTCCAAAAGACGGTCTTCGCCGGGATCAAGGGGACGTATCAGCCCGAGGACCTTGTTGACCGGCTGGCCGTCTGCTGCGCGAACCTCGCCCCGAGAAAAATGCGATTCGGGATCAGCGAGAGCATGGTGCTGGCCGCCGGACCCGGCGGCGAGGACATCTTTCTACTCGCCCCCGACTCCGGAGCCGTCCCCGGTCAGCGGATCCATTGAGCTGGTGCGGTGGCTGCGGTCGAGGATGACGATCAGTGCCCAGGTGGCCAGCGGGACCACCTGGACCACCAGCCGACCGGCGGCCCAATTGAGATTGTGCAGGTAGCGGGGAATCACCAGGAACGGCACACAGTAGGCTGCCAGCATCACGGCACAGATTGCCAGGGGCCAACCGGCCGCCGGGCACGTCCAGGCACCCCGGCTGTTTTGGATGGCAAACAGCAGCAACAATCCGATCGCTCCGAACCACGGCGCAACGCTCACCTCCAGTAGAATCCTCAGGCCCACTCGCGGCAACCGCCCGACGCCCTCCCAGGCGGCCCGCAGCCCCAGCAATTCGCGATAGTCATCCGGCAGGATCCCCCCCACCACGCGTCGGGTGAACACGATTTCGTGAGCCATCAGCACGGCGCCGACGACCAGGCCGACCGCGACGATCCGTCGTATTAAGCGGTAATCGCGGTGTGCCACCGCACTGGCCAGGGCGACACCGACCACCACCGCCACCGCAGCGGGGCCCTCGGCCTTGGACAGCCCCGCCACCACCAGGCACAGGCCGGCCAACACCCACCAGCCTCCGCCTCTCTCGTGAGCCGCCAACGCGGCCAGCACCGCGGCCAATAGCGCCGCTCCGACCACCAATTCGGGACACCCGTTGAATGCCGCCAGGTTGTTCTGGAACGAACCCAGCCCGCTGTAGACCGGCAACACCAGCAGCAACAGGCCTCCACGAACCGGGTCCGCGCTGCCCAGGCGACCCAGTGCTCCGACCACGACTCCCGCCAACGCGACCCAGGTCAGAGGGAAGATGAGTACCGCAGCTGACTCGCTGAATCCTCCGACCCCGGACCTCTCACCGGGCAACCCCACACCGCCCCACACCGCCTCGGCCGCGGGGACCAGCAGCGGGTACCGCGGATGAAAGTGGACGTGGTCGGGGTCCTGGAACACCGACTCGCCCCAAGGCCCCGCCTCGGTCTGCATCAACCTCGCCTTGTACGCCCACTGCATCCTCTGATCGAACCCGTCGATGCCGCGTGCCACGGCGACCAGTACCACCACGCCGACCAGCGACCCCACCAGCAACCGTAACCTCAAGCTCACTCTCGGCGGCACAACCGCACCGCCCGCACCGCCCTCACCGCCGTCGCCGCCCTCGCCGCCCTCGCCGCCCTCGCCGTTCAAGCGGTCGCCTGGAGCATGGCGGCGGGCCAGGCCGGCGGTTGCCGCGGCCAGTCCGAGCAGCAGCGAGGGGGCCAGTGGCAGCCAGGGCGAGACGGGGCGGCCCGAGAAGAAGAGCAGCAGGGCCGAGATTGCGGTGATCGACAGGCCGATCAGCCACGACCAGCCCCAACGCTCGCACCACCACGGCATCTGGCCGTCGACACCCAAGAGCCGCAACGCACCGCGACCACCGGCCAGCCCGATCGCAATGGCCAACACCACCAGCAGCCATCCCGCCCAACCCGGCCGCCGCAAGGGACCAAACAGTGCATTCGAGCGGGCCACGGCAGCCGTGTACCCATCCGGCTCGAGCAACCTCCCGGACGCGAATTCTGACTCGATCGTCGAAGGATCGATCGACACCAATCTCCTGCCACGGACACCCCAGCGGATGCCCCGGCTCCGTACGAACCTCTCGAGTGATCTCCTCGAGCCCCGGATCGCAGCCGCCGAATAGACCGGGCGCGGAAACACCCAGTAGGCCAACTTCCGTTCCAGGAACTGGTTGGCGGGCGCCAGCGGAGACTGCCAGGTATCAACCAGGATGGCCGAATCAGCGGGAACCCGCTCGAGAATCTGCTCGACGACTCCGGCCAGGCCACCCACCCTGCGTTCGACCCGAACCGCAGGCCGCGACCAGGCGATCCAGGCGGGGACCAGGTGAGCCAGCAGTGCGGTGGCCGAGAGAAACGACCAGACAATCAGCACCCATCGGCTCAGCCCGCCGGCTGAGCTCTGATCGCTGGACTCGCTCACTCCGCCGGGCTCCTCGGTCGACTGACCGAACCACAATAGCACACGGCACCTCTCCCCCGGCTATAATGGCCCCCGTTGCCATGCCCGAATCGACCTCGTCTCGCTCTAGCCCCACCCACCCCCGCCGTCCCCAACGCCGGTGGTTCGTCGCTGCCTACATCGCCCTGCTGGTGGTGGCCGTCGTGGCGGTGCTGCGGCTGGTAACGGTCCAGGCCGATGTCTGGGACTACTATTACCCCGAATTGAAAGCCTCGGGAGCCACCTCCGCGGCCGGTTCCCGCGACGACGGCACGATCGATGTGCTCACGCTCGGTGGCTCGGTCCTGCTGCAGATCGAGTCGGTACTGGAGATGCGACTTCGAGAAGAACTCGGAGACCACGTCCGCTGCTACCATCTCTCGACCACCGCGCACACCTCCCGAGACAGCCTGCTGAAGTACCGGCAGCTGGCCGGTCGCAAGTTCGACGTGGTGATCATCTGCCACAGCATCAACGACGTCCGGATGAACTACTGGCCCCAGTCCCGCTTCCAGGCCGACTACACCCACTGCCCCTGGTACGCTCACCTCGAACACGACGTCCAGCTCGGCCAACTCACGCTCTGGGACCGCGTCGTACAGTTCGCCACGCAGGAGGGACTCGGCCCACCCGCTGCGGCCGACTACCCCCTCGGCAACGATCTCAAGACCCCGCCGGCCTTCGAGAACAACCTCTCGCAGTTGGCCATCGAGGCGGCCGCTCGAGACGACCGGGTCGTGTTTCTGACGATGGCCGCGTACCTGCCCAACGGCTACACCCGGAAGGCCTTTCAGGACGGGACACTCGACTACGGGACCGGCGACGCGAAGTACGTGGCTGAACTGTGGGGCGAACCCCAGCAGGTTCTGGCCGGGATCGTCGAGCACAACCGACGCACTCGAGCCGTCGCCGGTCGTCACGAACATGTCCGGCTGGTCGACATCGAGGCATCCATCGAAGCCTCGGGGCAGAACTTCAGCGACATCTGCCACCTGACCCGATCCGGTCAACAACGAATCATCGGTGAGCTGGTGCCGGTGGTGGTTGAGATAGTCAAGAGCCGCTGAGGCTCCGCCGGAGGGGGTTCCCGTCGGTCTCTGGCCAACCGCAAACCGGCATCAGCGGCAGGACCGGAAGAATCGGCGTGTCCCGCAGAACCGGATTCATTCGCAGGATTCGCTCAACCGATAGAACTCTATACGTAGGTGTTCGGTCTTTCTGTCTCAAGATCACGGTGTTTCGAACGTGTCTCGACCCAGTCTCCGGCAGTTCCTGACGCCGTTGATTGTGCTGTATTTCGGGGTGACGTGCACGGTATTGGCCGAGAATGCCGTGGATGCCGTGGAATTGACGCCGCTGCAACGGCTCCAGCAACAGGTCAACGCCCAGGAAGCCGAACTGGAGACGCTGCGGCAGATTCTCGAGGGTCGGGAAACCGCTGACGCGTCACCGCCGAGTTCCGCGGAGCGATCTGAGCAGATCAGGCTCGTGACCGACGGACGGGCCGGAGACGTCGATGGCATCCCGATCGAAGACGTGCTGGCGGAATTCCGAAAGCAGCTCGACACAACGGTCCGATCGGGCACATCGGCGTCGCAGATGAAGATTGTCGGCCGCGTCCATGTCGACTACTGGGGCTACCCGGGCTCGACGGCGGGCATCAACGCAATCGAAACCGGCGACTCGACGATAACGCCCCAGGATCGACTCGGATTCCGCCGGATACGGTTTGGCGTTCGAGGCAACGTGGCTCCGAATATGGAGTACCGGATCGAGGCGGAGTTCGCCGGCGGGAACAATTCGGAATTCCGTGACGCGTGGCTCGGTTTTCACGACATGTCGTTCCTGCAAACGGTGCTGATCGGAAACCAGAAACGGCCCTACGGATTGGCTCACCTCAACAGCAGCCGCTTCAGTCTCTTCATCGAACGCGCGTTCGTGATCGAAGCGTTCAACCAGGACGCCCGCCGCCTGGGAATCGCCTCCTACGGCGTCTCGAATGATCTCGAATGGAACTGGCGATATGGGGTCTACAACCAGCGGTTGATCCAGGACGAGGGGCAGCACATCAACGACCACCTGCAGGCTGAGATCGCTGGCCGCCTGGCCAACACGTATCTCTGGGAAGACGATGGTCGCAATCACGCCCACTGGGCCATCAACGGCACAATGGCCCATCCCGATGGATCGGCCCCCAACGATGGCCTCCGCGACAACGAAGCCCGCTTCCGCCACCGACCTGAAGCCCGCAGCGTCAATCGCTGGCTCGACACCGGACGCATCGACGGAGCCGACTGGTACTCGGTGCTCGGATTCGAGTCGCTGGTGAACTTCGGGCCCCTGCAACTGTGTGGCGAGTACCAGGGCCTGTGGCTGGATCGCGATGCGGGATTCGGCGACAACGTGCACCTGATGGGCGGCTATGCCTACGCGGCGTATTTTCTGACAGACGATCACATGGTCTGGTCGAGACGCGCTGGCACGCTGGGACGGATGACGCCTGGCGAGAACTTCTTCCTGGCACCCGACGGCGAAGCCGGAGGCTGGGGCGCGTGGCAGGTTGTGCTGCGATGGTCCTACGCCGACTTTTCTGACCAGGACGTCCTAGGAGGCGTCGGCGAAGCCCTGACCGTGGGTGTCAACTGGTACTGGAATTCCAACGCCCGCGTGCAATTCAACTACATCGACGGACGAATCGCCGATCGCTCTGTCAACGACTCAAACGGTCTGACCTTCACCGGTGGCGACTACCAGATCATCGGCGTCCGGTTCATGATCGACTTCTAGAATCGTCTCCCAGACCCAGGACGTTCCCCCCGTGGCCGCATCCTCGAACGCCCGGCCAGGTGATCAAGTGGCCCGGCCCTTGGGCCTGGTTTCACCGGTGAGAGACACAATGTGTGCCCCCGCAGCCGTGGCACCGGCTGCGAAAGTGGTCACGTTGCTCGTGGCTCTGACGGCCTGGCTACACGACACATCCTGTCTGCTGGGCCAGGAGACCACAGCGAACGGGTCGCTCGGGCAGTTGTCCGCTACGTCCAATGACACCTCCTTGCTGCAGGACCTGCAGCGGCGACTGGAGGCCCAGGAACTGGAGATCCAGCGACTCAAGACGAATGCTGTCCGAGCAACCTACGACAACGGATTCCTGTTCCAGACCTCCGACCCGGACGCCGTTCCGTTTCAGCTGAAGGTCAATGGACGCATGCAGGGCCGCTATACCGGTTTCTCCGGAAGCGGGAGCAGCCAAACGTCGCGCAGCCACTTCGAGATCGAGCGAGGCCGCCTGGAGTTTCGGGGTCACATGTACGACCCCCGGTTGCAGTTCTTCTACAACCTCGACGCCGACACCGACGACAACCACGACGTGAAATTTCACGACTTCTGGATCAACTACAACTTTGATGACGCGTTCAGGCTCTATTTCGGCAAACAGAAGGTCGCTTCGGGCGAGATCTGGTTGCAGACCTCGACCACCTTGCGATTTGCCGACCGCGATGTTGCCACCACGTTCTTCAAGGCCGATCGCACGATCGGTTTGCGAGCCGATGGGGTGCTGGGCGACGAGGGCCAGCACTACTACCAGGCCCTCGTCGGAAACGGCCTGAGATCGACCGATCT